>JACCEA010901969.1_pt1 | contig 12156 bp, 9 predicted proteins | sample 7449851 | NCBI WGS metagenome assembly JACCEA01 (sample SAMN15323453, study PRJNA562643) | freshwater metagenome | isolation source: river surface water | place: USA:Blue River Watershed | collected 2017-08-18 | reverse complement strand
CTCGAGAGGTAAAACCAAATAATCCACAATCGGATGAAGAAATTTTAGAGTTTTGCCGCAACAATGGCGCAACAATTTTCCATCCAACAGGCACCTGCCAAATGGGCCCAGATAGCGATCCGATGGCAGTGCTAGATTCTTCGCTGAGAGTAAGAGGTGTAGAAGGGCTCAGAGTTGTAGATTGCTCGGCGATGCCAACTCTACCCTCAGGTAACACCAATTGGCCTGCAGTGATGCTCGCAGAGAGAGCTGCTGATTTGATCTTAGGTCGCATTTAAACTCAATGCGCTGGCAATTACCTTTTAGTAAGTGGCTTCCTGAATATCGAACGCCAGGAACGATACGCGCAGATATTTTTGCCGGACTAACTGGCGCCATTGTTGTTATGCCCCAGGGCATTGCCTTTGCATTATTAGCAGGCATGCCGCCTCACTATGGCCTATATGCAGCCATGATTCCCTGTCTGATTGCAGCGCTATTTGGCTCAAGCCGCTTAATGGTTACAGGCCCAGCTAATGCCATTTCTCTAACAACGATGGCGTTAATTTCTCCGCTAGCACTCCCAGAATCTAGTCAGTACGTTGGATATGTTTTAACGCTTAGTTTTTTAGTTGGTGTTCTGCAGCTTGTGCTGGGATTTGCTAAAGCAGGCAAATGGGTGGAACAGATTCCTCACTCTGTCATTGTTGGCTTCACCGTTGGCGCAGCAATTCTGATTATCAATAGCCAGCTGGGCACTCTTCTTGGCATCAATATTCCAAGAGGCAAAGGTGTTCCAGAAACAATCAGTGCCGTAGCATCCGCACTGATTAATAATCAATGGCAAATAGCAGCCCCTGCGGTAGTACTCTTCACCTTAATTGCCATTCGACTCTGGAAGCCACTGAATCGCTTTTTACCTGCCATGCTAGTAGCCGTTGTACTGGGAAGCATTGCAGCGGCTTTAATTGAATCACTACTGCCTGGCGTGGTTACCTTCAAAAAAGTTCAAGAAATACCAGGAGCATTCCCGCCAATCTCTAGCCCAGACTTAAGTGGTGAGACTTTACAAAAGTTATTTAGCGCCGCCCTCATCATGACGCTGCTGGCATCAACTGAAGCAATGGCTATTGCTCGTGCGATTGCATTAAAAACAAAAGATCAGTTCAATGCAAATCAAGAATTTATTGGGCAAGGATTAGCCAATGTATGCGGATCATTCTTCTCCGCCTACCCTGCTAGCGGCTCATTCAATCGTACTGGCGTAAACCTTGCATCTGGAGCAAAAACACCTCTCTCAGCAATTTGCGCTGCAGTTTTTCTTTTTATCTTGCTTGCCTTTGTCTCGCCACTAGCTAAACATATCCCCTATGTAGTTATTGCATCACTATTACTGGTGGTGGCCTGGAACTTAATTGATATAAAACAGATTCGTCATGAATTTCACATGGGAGCAAAGGAATGGATTCCCATGTTAATTACCGGCATTGGCACTATTACTATTCCGCTGGAGTGGGCAATACTTGCTGGAATCGTCAGCTCAGTAATCATCAGACGCTTTACTGCAAAGAATTAAAGAATTAGTGGACTTTTTGCAGATCTAACAGCTTTAAGCGCTGCACTTTGCCAGATGGTCCACGCGGCAGATCTTCCATGAATAGAATGATTTTTGGCGTTCTAAATTTGCCTAACTCTTTTATACAAAATGCGCGCATTTCGTCTTCAGTACATTTTGCATCTGGTTTAAGGACAATACAGACCATGATTTCTTGCCCGTAGTTGCTATCAGGAATACCTACTGCAGCGGCATCCAATACTGCGGGATGCTTTAAGACTGCCTCATCGATTTCACGAGGGGCAATATTCTCACCGCCTTTGATGATCAACTCTTTTAGGCGTCCAGTGATGAAATAAAAACCATCATCATCACGCATGCCGAGATCGCCTGTCTTCAACCAACCTTCGCTATCAAATGCCTTTGCAGTCTCAGCCTCTGCTTTGTAATAAGCATTTAGAACGTTACCGCCACGCAAGCAAATCTCTCCAATCACATGATTACCCAATACCTTACCTTCGGGATCAACCACTTTAGCCTCCACTCCACACGGTTTTCCTGGGCTACCGTAACGGCGAGTATTGTCATGAGGATTACAAAACACCATTGAGGCAGACTCCGTCATACCCATACCTTCAATCACCGTAATACCGAAAAGGTTCTCGAATTCCCGATGATGCTCGGGCGGTAATGGTGCAGAAGCAGAGCGTCCAAATCGAATAGATTTTAATTGCTCACGACTCGGTATCGCACCACCATTTTTGGCGGCATTGATTAGGTAAGCAATTATTGTGGGAACCATATTGATCCAAGTGCACTGGTACTGGATTGCCAAATTCCACCAACTTGAAACAGAGAAATTATGTGGCGCCACCACTGAACCACCAGAAACAAACGGTGTAATTGTGGAAATAACCTGCCCATTAATGTGATAAATGGGCAAAGAACTCAGAACGACATCTGTTGGCGTTAATGAATGCCATGCTGCCATAGAGCGCGCAGCATGCAATAAATTAGCATGGGTAAGCAAGACTCCCTTAGGGGTTCCGGTTGTACCGGAGGTGTACATCAACAGTGCAGGCTGCAAAGGATCAATTGATGGCAAGGTTCCGGGTGCGCTTTGCATAAAAGGCCCTTCTGCCACATCTGGATCAAGCTCAATGGCCTTGAATTTTCTTTTAGTTTTCTCGATAGCCAGAAGTAAACCCTGCTTCTTTTCAGGCGAATAAAACAACACCTCAATATCGCTGTGATCTAAGACCCAGGCAAGTTGATCAATTGGGGCAAGTAAATTAAATGGTGTGATGACCCGACCACAAGCCATGGTTGCCAAAAATACCGTACTGGTCTGGCGACCATTTTCCATAAACAATCCAACATGACCTTGAGCGCTTACACCCTGCTGCTCTAGCCAAGTTGAGAAATGCCGCGCTTCTTTTGCAAGCTGCCCATAAGTTAGAGAGGCACCAGTTTCTGGCGCAAATAAAAATGGCTTGGTAGGTTGCACTTTCTCCCAGTGCAACAATACCTCTCCCAAACTATTACTATTAGCAGTCATATCTCATCAAGCTTGCGGAAATCGGCTGAAATAATTTCTTAGTAAATCTTCTACCTTGGGCACATGCTCTGGAATGGGTCTCACTACTCTCGTAATATTGAGATAGTGACGATAATTCATATTTTCAGAGAAATTATTTTTTCCCCACGTGCCACATCCCATCGATAAAGAAAAAGGGAGCCCATTTTCAAAGCTACCGCCTGTCGCAATTGCATGCGCCTGATTAACAATGATCCGTGCTACTGGTAATTGCTGCGCTAACAATGCTGCTCTCGACTCCACTATCTCGCCACCTTGCGCAGAATGTAAACCCACAGAGTGGCCTGCCCCTTGATATGCATAAACATTAGTAATTAAAGCTTTTGCAGCATCAAAGTCAGCAACTTTCCACACCGTCAAAATCGGACTTAATTTTTCGCCAGAAAAAGGTGCCGTTGGCCCATAACCCTGCTCCTCTACCATAAAGAATTTAGCGGACTTTGCTTTAGGGTGTTGCAACTGGGCACGCTGTGCAATAGTCACTGGATTTTGCGCTGTTAATGCTGAAGTTAATTTACCATTCTCAAACATTACATCTTGTAAACGTTTTTTATCATCCGCATCCAACATCACCCCGCCAACAGACTCCAGCGCTGCAATAGCCTTGTCATATACCTGCTGACAAATTACTACCCCATTTTCGCTAGAGCAACTTGTTGCATTATCAAATGTCTTAGATTGCAAAATTTTATTGGCGGCGCTAGCAAGATCAGCATGCTCATCAATAATAACCAGGACATTTCCTGCACCAACCCCAAATGCTGGAGTACCGCAAGTATATGCAGCACGAATATTTGCTTGAGAACCTGTGGCTACCACTAGATCAGCCAAACGCATTAATTCATTTGTAGAATCTTTAGTAATCGGTGAAGGCAATACTTGCACTAAATCTCGTGGTGCACTCACTTGATCTAATTGCTGATGCACAAACTCAAGCAATCGTGCGCATGTAGATTGCCCCTTAGGGGAGGGAGCAATCACAACTGCATTGCGACACTTCAAAGCATTTAAGATCTTATTAATTGGGGTTGCGCCAGGATTAGTAGAGGGAGTTATCGCAGCAACTACGCCAACTGGACGAGCATATTCCGTGAGGCCAGTTTTTAAGTCTTCAGAAATAACACCAACTGTTTTTGCCTTGCTTAAGTCGCGAACTAATCCTAAAGTTTTTCTAAAGTTCTTTTTAAATTTATCCGCGACATCTCCTAAACCGGTATCCATCACCGCAAGCTCAGCTAATTCTTGATTGCGCTTTGGCTCAAGAATTGACCACGCGACCGCCTCAACAACTAGGTTAACCTGCTCCTGGCTGTACTGTTCATAAATTTTTTGAGCAGCACGTGCTCGCTCAATGATAGCTTCTACTGGCGTCATAATTTTCTTTACTTAATTAATTTTCTTAAAAACAAAACTTATTCCGCTTTAATACTGGCATCCTTAGTCACTTTTTTCCACTTTGCCAATTCAGCTTTCACGATTGCGCCCAATTGAGATGGCGTGCTCCCTACGGCCTAAGCACCTTGCCCTAATAATTTTTCTTTCACTGCTGGCTCAGCTAATACTTTAATAGCCGCCTTGTTTAAGGTGTCAATAATTGCAACGGGAGTACCCGAAGGAACGAACATGGCATACCAAGAATCAACTTCATAATCTTTGAACCCCAGTTCTACCATAGTTGGAACATCCGGAAATACTGGCGAACGCTTTACGGTTGACACTGCTAAAGCACGGACCTTGCCAGTCTTCACATAATTCGCTGCTGCTGGGATTGAAACCCACAGTAGAGGCACCTGTCCAGCTATGACATCAGTAATTGCAGGGCCACCTCCACGATACGGAATATGCATCATATTGACACCAGCAGAGCCGGCCATCATCGCTCCTGCCAAGTGGCCAGGCGATCCATTACCAACGGATGCATAAGATACGGAATCAGGTTTTGCTTTAGCCATCTGAATCACGTCTTTCACTGACTTCGCCGGAAAATCAGGATTAGCAACCAAGATTTGTGGCAATGATGCTACCAACGATACTGGCGCAAAATCTTTCTCTGTATCAAAAGCAAGCTTTGGATAAATTGCTGGATTAATGGTGTGGGACGAAAGCGTAAACAAAACGGTGTAGCCATCCGCCGGGGATTTAGCAGCTATATCTGTACCAATGGAACCTCCAGCTCCGCCACGATTGTCAATGATGATTTGCTGGCCAAGAGCTTGACTCAAAGGTTCTTGCATGATGCGCGCTATAACATCGGTACCGCCACCAGGCGGATAGGGAACAATAAATTTAATTGGTTTTGATGGCCAAACCTGGGCATGAGCGATTTGGATCAAACCCAAAAAGCCTGTAATGGTCACGATTGTTGAGAGAACAGCGACTAATAGATTACCTCTACGCATACCCACCTCCTGTTAGAAACTATCTTATGACTTACCGAGCGCCAACTTTGCACTTGAAACAGCATATATCATCTTATTGAACAGAACAAGTTGTTTCGTATAGGTAAAAATACTAACATTTTTCCTGGAATTTAGATCTATGTTCTATTAGAATGAACAAAATAACGTAATTTATGAGATTTTCATATGCTTGAACTTGAGACCGCAGAACCGATTGAAATATCTAAAAGAGATAGTTTTGGCGAAAACTCCTCCTTACTTAAGGGTGTGGTGATTTTGGAGGCCTTGGCTGGATTACAAAAACCCGCAACCTTAGCCCAGCTTATGCAAATCACAGGGATGCCTAAAGCATCCCTGCACAGGACATTGGCTATTTTTGAAGAAGCAGGGTTGGTGGCCAGGGAGCCTGGTGGTCGCACCTACGCACCTGGAGAACGTCTTGCTCATCTTGCTATGTCTACCCTGACGCATGATGCTGTCTCTGCAATTCGTCACACCATTCTTCGTGGTCTTGTTGCGGATTTGGGGGAAACTTGTAATTTAGCAGTCTTAAGACGTGGAGAATTGTTTTATTTAGACCGCGTCGAAGCTAATTGGGCCTTGCGCCTACATTTACCGCCAGGCACTGTACTTCCTCCTCACTGCAGTGCCAGCGGAAAACTATTACTTGCTCATAAACCAACTGATGAGCGCGCAAAGATTTTGGAAAATCTTCCATTAGAAAAATTTACGCACAGAACTATTACTGATCGCCACCTATTGGAATCAGAAATGGAAAGAATTGTTAGTACCGGCTATGCGGTAGATAACGAAGAATATGTATTGGGAGTTTCTTGTGTGGCAGTACCCGTCAAAGACTCTCTAGGCGAGGTAGTAGCAGCGATTGCCGTTCATGCAGCAACAGCAAGACTTCCTCTAAATCAAGCGATGGAACATATTCCTAAGCTAAAAGAAGCGTCTGAGCGTATCTCTCAAACTCTCTCCTAATTAGCACGGCATCAAAGTCACCTCAGGACAAATCTAAACGTGAAATATCCACTCTTAGAAAAAATGATTGAGGAGGCTAAGAGCGATCTACCTCTTGGGGTGGTCTACCCCCTCAGTGCACCAGCACTAGAAACTGTTTTCGATCTCATTAAAAGACAGTTATGCACTCCTATTTTGATAGGCCCTAAAAAAGAAATTGAAGAGCTTGCGGCAATCGAAGAGCTTTCTCTGGATGGCATACAGATTGTCGACACACCTAAAGATCCCATCTTAGCAACCAAGAAAGCAGTTGAGATGGTGAAAGAGGGCAAGCTAGCAGTTTTGATGAAGGGGTCCTTGCACACCGAAGACCTCATGGGTCCGATTGTGCATCGAGATGGATTGCGCACAGATAAACGCGTCAGCCACCTCTTTCTATTTGAGCTTGCGCGCTACCATAAGCTGCTTGGTGTTACTGATGCTGTTGTGAATATTGCACCAAGTGCTCAACTCAAAAGAGAAATCCTAGCTAACAGCCTAGATGCCTTAAAGAGATTAAGCATCAGCAACGTCAAAGTAGCAATCATTGCTGCAACTGAAGTGATTAACCCTGCAATGTCTTCGACCACTGATGCAAAGGAGATTGTTGATGAACACATTGCTCATCCCATTTTTCCAGATACGATTATCGAAGGACCTTTTGGATTTGATAATGCGATTTCTGCACAGTCAGCCAGAACAAAAGGGATTTACTCAAAGGTAGCAGGCGATCCTGACCTACTTCTAATGCCTGATTTACAGGTAGGCAATATTCTTTATAAGTCCTTTGTCTATATGGCGGGTGCTGAATGTGCGGGCACCATTCTGGGTGCACAAGTGCCAATCACCCTGACCTCCAGATCTGATTCTGTTTTTTCTAGAGTGGCATCTACAGCGATGGCCATTCTGCTTGCCAAAAACCCTCAATAATTGAGAAGACTATGTTCAAAATATTTTCTAATGATCCCGTGCATGACCCAATTAACAAGCAAGCACCTGCTACAGAGATCAAAAAAACTACCTGCTATATGTGCGCCTGTCGTTGCGGCATTCGAGCACACCTACGTGATGGCAAATTAGTCTATATCGACGGCAATCCTGAGCACCCTTTAAACCAAGGCGTCATCTGCGCCAAAGGCTCTTCAGGAATCATGAAGCAAAACTCTCCTGCGCGCATCACGCAGCCGCTGTTGCGTAAAGCAGGAAGCGAAAGAGGGAATGGTGAGTTTGAGCCTATTAGCTGGGAAAAAGCTTTTGAGATTCTGACTGAGCGTCTTGCGAAAATTCGTGCTACTGACCCAAAGAAATTTGCCCTCTTTACTGGTCGCGACCAAATGCAGGCCTTAACTGGTTTATTTGCAAGGCAGTTTGGCACGCCTAACTATGCAGCGCACGGTGGCTTTTGCTCGGTAAATATGGCTGCAGGCATGATCTACACCATCGGTGGGAGCTTCTGGGAATTTGGTGGCCCAGATTTAGATCAAGCTAAATTGTTTGTCATGATTGGCACTGCTGAAGATCATCACAGCAATCCAATGAAAATTGCTTTATCTAAATTTAAAAGAGCTGGCGGCCGCTTCATCTCTATTAATCCGGTGAGAACTGGTTACTCTGCTATTGCTGATGAGTGGATTCCGATTAAACCCGGAACCGATGGTGCACTGTTTATGGCCTTGATGCATGAATTGATTCGCCTTGAGAAGTACGATGCCCCATTCTTAAAGCGCTTTAGTAACTCAGCCCAATTGGTTTGCATGGATTCTGGACCAGAAGAAGGTTTATTTCTATACGACCCTGACTCCGATCCACTAAATACCGATTTGCCGCATAACAAATATATCTGGGATGAAAAGTCTCAAAGCGCCAAACCTTGTTTTGAACAAGGCACATCACCTGCCTTGCTCGGCGAGTATGTGATGGGTCCAGGACCACACCAAGGCAAAAAAGTGACTCCTGCATTTGAATTACTTAAGAGACAGGTAAGTGAGACAACTCCAGAGTGGGCTGCAGCTATCACCAGTATTCCAGCAGAACGTATTCGTAAGCTTGCGCTTGAAATGGCAGACACTGCATTCGGTCAAGAATTTGAGCTGCCAATCCAGTGGACTGATTCATGGGGTGAAAAACATGACTCTGTAACTGGAAGACCAGTTGCTTTTCATGCAATGCGTGGCTTATCTGCCCATTCCAATGGATTTCAGACAACTCGAGGCCTAGCTGTCCTCATGTCACTCTTGGGCACGATTGATCGTCCCGGCGGTTTTAGACACAAAGCGCCTTATCCAAGACAGGTGCCACCTAATGCAAAGCCCCCTTCCTCTGAAAATGACATTAAGCCAAATACACCGCTAGCTAAACCTCCGCTCGGATGGCCAACACAACCAGAAGATTTGGCGCTAGATTCTGACGGTAAACCGCTGCGAATTGATAAAGCCTACTCATGGGAGCACCCGTTAGCAGCGCATGGATTAATGCATAACGTCATCACCAATGCAGTGAAGGGTGACCCCTACTCCATCGATACACTCATGATCTTCATGGCCAATATGTCATGGAATTCCACCATGAATACCATGGAAGTACGTGAACACCTTAATGCCAAAAATGATGATGGCGAATTCAAGATTCCATTCTTAGTTGTGTGTGATGCATTTCAATCAGAGATGGTGGACTTTGCAGACTTAGTACTTCCTGATACCACCTATCTCGAGCGCCATGACGTAATGAGCATGCTTGATAGGCCAATTTCAGAATTTGATGGTCCTGTTGATTCTGTGCGTATCCCTGTTCTGGAGCCTTTAGGCGAATGCAAACCATTCCAGGAAGTATTGATTGAATTGGCTTCCCGCTTAAAGTTCCCCGCCTTTACTACCCCAGAAGGTGAACGTAAGTTCAAGGATTACCCCGACTTTATTACCCGCTTCCAAACCACTCCTGATTCAGGCATTGGATTCTTAAGTGGGTGGCGTGGTAAAGATGGTGATAAGCCGTTGCGCGGCGAACCTAATCCAAATCAGTGGCAAAAATATGCTGAAAATAATTGCGTACATCAATATCACATGCCTCCAGAGCATCAATACATGCGCAACTGGAACAAGGGCTATTTAGACTTCTCAAAAGAAAATGCTCTGCGCCAGAAGAATGATCCAATCATGATTGCGATCTACTCAGACATCTTGCAACGCTTTAGATTGGCATCTACTGGAAAGCGCCCGGGGGCACAACCTCCAGAGCACCTCAAAGCACGCATCTATAAATACTTTGATCCGCTGCCTTTCTGGTACCCACCACTTGAAGATGAGGCAACTGACCTTACTAAATTTACATTGAATGCAATTACCCAGCGTCCAATGGCGATGTACCACTCTTGGGATTCACAAAATGCCTGGCTCAGACAAATTCATAGCCACAACTATCTATACGTCAACACAGCCACCGCACTCAAGAGTGGCATCGCTGATGGCGCCTGGATGTGGATTGAATCTCAATGGGGCAAAGTCCGCTGCATGGCCAGACACTCAGAGGCGGTTGACCCTGGAACAGTATGGACCTGGAATGCCATTGGCAAAGCAGAATCTGCTTGGAGCTTAACAAATGATGCGGATGAATCCAAAAAAGGATTCTTGTTAAACCACCTCATCTCAGAAGAGCTTCCACTAGGCGGGTTTACTGTTAGCAATTCCGATCCGATTACCGGGCAAGCTGGCTGGTATGACGTCAGAGTTCGACTGGCGCCTGCAGATGAAAATGAACCAAAAGAAACTTGGCCACAAGTAAAAGCATTTGAAGTACCAGGAATGGCCCTCAAAAAATCGGGGGAGGCAAAATGAGCAAAAAAAATAAACAACTAGCTCTCGTTATTGACTTAAATGTATGCGTGGGTTGCCATGCATGCGTTACGTCTTGTAAGGAGTGGAACACCTCTGGCTCGGCAGGCCCACTTACTGATCTCAATGCTTATGGGGCTAGCCCAAGCGGCACATTCTTTAATAGAGTGCAAACCTTTGAGGCGGGAACATTCCCAAATACACAGACGGTTCACTTTCCAAAATCTTGCTTACATTGCGAAGAGCCTCCCTGCGTTCCAGTTTGTCCCACTGGTGCAAGCTACAAACGCAAAGAAGATGGCATCGTACTTGTAGATTACGACAAATGTATTGGGTGCAGTTACTGCTCTTGGGCCTGTCCTTATGGTGCTCGCGAGCTCGATCAAGAACGTCAGGTGATGACCAAATGCACGCTCTGTGTAGATCGCATTTATAGCGAGACTTTGCCAGAGGCTGAGAAAAAGCCAGCATGCGTACTTGCCTGCCCTACTAGCGCGCGTATCTTTGGTGATGTCCATGATCCAGAGTCTGACGCCAGCAAAGCCATAGAGGAACGTTCAGGCTATGCACTCATGCCTGAATGGGAAACCCAACCCGCTAATCACTATTTACCGCGCTCCATTATGGAAACAATTGATGCAGCAAGGAATGACAAATAATGCGCCCACAATTTTCAATTATTTTCTTCACCACCTTAGCTGGAATGGCTCAAGGTCTGTTATTTTTTATAGCGCTAGCAAACTTGCATAGCCAAGCCACTCCAAACGCGTTCCTTACAAACCTTGCTCTACCGGTTGCTTTTGCACTGCTAGCATTAGGATTGGTCGCTTCATTCTTTCACCTGGGCCATCCGGAGAGAGCATGGCGCGCTGCCATGATGTGGAGGACCTCCTGGTTATCAAGAGAAGTTATTGCTCTACCAGCAGTCATGGCCGTCACAGCAGTTATTTACCTTTATGCACGCATTAGCCAAGTACCGCAATGGCTATGGCTTGCCCTGCTTTTCACTACGATAGCCCTTTGGGTATGCACCGCAAAGATCTATCAGTGCATTCGCTTCATTCAGGAGTGGTCGCATCCCTCCACTCTCACTAACTTTATTCTGCTGGGGATGACCTCAGGCTGGATTTTGTTAGAACTGTTGATTGCGGCTTGGGGTGATGCTTCAGTGCAAATGATTGATGCCCCGCTCTCCATCATTGCTTTCTTACTATTATTTTTATCATTCAACCTGAAGCTCTGGATTTGGACTCGGAATCGCAAGCTAAAACCAAAGTCGAATCTTGCTTCCGCAACCGGAATCAAGGGTAGCAATATTCGCCAAACCTCGATGGGCCTGATGGGTGGAAGTTTTAATACTCGTGAGTTCTTTCATCATCAAACAGATAAAGTGATTGCTAATTTACGCAAGATCATTTTGCTTTGCGCGTACGTGATCCCCATGATATTGATGGCTTATGCAATTACCTCACCTAATTTCTTGGTAATCACATTGGCATTGCTAATCAACTATGTTGGTTTGCTTGCTGAAAGATGGATGTTTTTTGCGGAAGCCAACCATCCACAAAATTTGTATTACCAACGAGTTTCTTAACCACCACTGATGCCGATGGATCAATTCGCCGAACAGCTTATCCACGGCAGAACTCATATATCACCCAAAAGGCTGGGTAACCCAGGCCCTAGTCAAACCCAAAAAGAAATCATCCTCTTGGCGGCTAATGCCGCTCCTGATCACGGCAGAATGGTACCATGGCGCTTCATTGAGATTCAAGAAAGTAGTCGCCCCGTGCT
>JACCEA012555241.1_pt1 | contig 12160 bp, 11 predicted proteins | sample 7449851 | NCBI WGS metagenome assembly JACCEA01 (sample SAMN15323453, study PRJNA562643) | freshwater metagenome | isolation source: river surface water | place: USA:Blue River Watershed | collected 2017-08-18 | reverse complement strand
GGGGGTCGGTCCGGCCGCTCAGGGCAGGAAGGGGTGGTGCATGAGGATGGTGTGGTCGCGGTCCGGGCTGGTCGAGACCATGTGGATCGGCACGCCAGTGACCTGCTCGATGCGCTGCAGGTACAGGCGCGCGTTCACCGGCAGCTTGTCGATCTGGGTCACGCCCACGGTCGTCTCGGTCCAGCCTTCGATGGTTTCGTAGATCGGCACACAGCGGGCAATGTCGTCGGCCCCCATGGGCAGGATGTCCACCACCTCGCCGTCGAGCTCATAACCGGTGCAGAGCTTGAGTTCGGGCAGGCCGTCGAGCACATCGAGTTTGGTGATGCACAGGCCCGAGAGGCCGTTGACCTGGGCGCTGCGCTTGAGCAGCGCGGCGTCAAACCAGCCGCAGCGGCGCGCGCGGCCGGTGGTGGTGCCTTTTTCGGCGCCCACCGTGGCCATGTGCCAGCCCGGCGTGCCTTCTTTTTCCCAATCGAGCTCGGTCGGGAAGGGGCCGCCGCCCACGCGGGTGCAATAGGCCTTGGTGATGCCCAGCACATAGTGCAGCATGCCCGGGCCCACGCCCGAACCGGCGGCGGCATTGCCGGCCACGCAGTTGCTGGAGGTCACAAAGGGATAGGTGCCGTGGTCCACATCCAGCAAGGTGCCCTGCGCGCCTTCAAACAGCAGGTTGGCCCCCAGGCGGTGCGCCTCGTTGAGTTCGCGCGAGACATCGGCCACCATGGGCGCGAGTTCCTTGGCGTAGGCCATGGCCTCGTTGAAGACCGTGTCAAAGTCGACCGGCGCGGCGTGCAGGTGGTTGACCAGCACATCGTTGTGCAAGGCCAGGTTCTCGCGCAGCTTGGCGGCAAAGCGCTCGGGATGGCGCAGGTCCTGCACGCGCAGGGCGCGGCGCGCCACCTTGTCCTCATACGTCGGGCCGATGCCGCGGCCGGTGGTGCCGATCTTGGCATTGCCGGCCTTTTCCTTGGCGGCTTCGCGTGCCACATCCAGCGCCACATGGTAGGGCAGGATCAGCGGGCAGGCTTCCGAGATGCGCAGGCGCGAGCGCACCTCCACCCCGGCTTTTTCAAGACCGGCGATCTCTTCGAGCAGCTTGGGCACCGACAGCACCACCCCGTTGCCGATGTAGCACTTGACCCCGGGGCGCATGATGCCGCTGGGGATCAGGTGCAGCGCGGTCTTCACGCCGTTGATGACCAGGGTGTGGCCCGCGTTGTGACCGCCCTGAAAGCGCACCACGCCCTGGGCCGACTCGGTGAGCCAGTCCACGAGTTTGCCCTTGCCCTCGTCGCCCCATTGGGTGCCGACCACGACCACATTGCGGCCTTGCGTCATGTTCATGTGTTTGCTTTCTCAGATGGCTTGCACCGCCCAGGTGCCGGCAACCGACACCAGCTCGCGGTCGCAGTGGAATTCGTCAATTTCGTCTTCGTGGCCCGGCAGCACGCAGACCACGGTCTCGCCGGCCTCGCGCAGCGCGGCAATCGCGCGGCGCAGGCCCGGCTCGTCGCGCCAGGGGGCGCGGATGGCCTCGCGCAGGGGGCGCGGCGGCACCACCGCCACCAGCTCCTTGAGGTCGAGGCTAAAGCCCACCGCCGGCCGGTCGCGGTCAAGGCGGTGGCCAAACACCGCGCCCACGCCGTCGTAGCGGCCGCCTCGCACCAGCGCATCGGCTGCACCCTGGGCGTAAATTGCAAAGCGCATGCCGCTGTAATAGGCGTAGCCGCGCGAGTCGCCCAGGTCCACGCTAAAGCGCACCTCGGGCAGTTGCGCGATCAGCCAGCGCAGCTGGGCCAGGGCGGCCTGCAAGGCGGGGCTGGCCGGCAAGCGGCGCTCGGCCTGATCGAGGATGTCCGGGGCGCCGTACAGATCCAGCAGGGCCAGCAGGCCATCGGCCGCAGCGGCCGGCAAGCCCTGGGTCAGGCGCTGCATGGTGGGGGCATCCTTGGTGGCCAGGGCCGCATGCAGGGCGTGGCGCAACTCATCGCCCAACGCGACCCCATCGAGCACGGCCTGCACGATGCGGGCATCGGCCAGGTCAACTTGCGGGGCGCGCACGCCCGCACGCGCCAGGCAATCGAGCGCCAGCTGCAGCACCTCGAGGTCGGCCTCGGGGCCGGCATGGCCATAGATTTCGGCGCCCAGTTGCAGCGGCTCGCGCGAGGCGCTGGGCCGAGCCGGGCGGGTGTGCAGCACGGGGCCGCAGTAACACAGTCGGGTCACGCCACGGCGACCCAGCAGGTGGGCGTCAATGCGGGCCACCTGCGGCGTGGTGTCGGCGCGCAGGCCCAGGCTGCGACCCGAGAGCTGGTCGACCAGCTTGAAGGTTTGCAGATCCAGCGCCTCGCCCGTGCCGGTCAGCAGGGATTGGAGGTGTTCCAGCAGCGGCGGCATGACGAGCTCGTAGCCGTAGGCACGGGCGGCGTCCAGCAGTTGCCGGCGCAATTCTTCGATGTGTCGCGCCTCGGAGGGCAAGACATCGGCGATGTGATCCGGGAGGACCCAGGCGGACATGGAATGTGGGGGATCGGTTAAAACCCGGATTTTACCGGCAAGGCAAGGGCTTTTTCGGGCCCCCGCCCGGGTTTCAGGCCAGAAAGGCCATCAGAAGCAAGCCCGTGGCCACCAGCAGCACGCCAAAGAAGCGCAGCTGCCCATCCTGCAGCTGCAGCAGCTGGGCAAACCACTGGCGCCACTGCCGGGGCAGAAGGGCCGGCAACAGGCCCTCGAGCACCAGCATCAGGGCCAGGGCCCAGAGCAGCAGGTCCAGGCCGCTCACTTGCGCGGTGCGGCGGTGCCCGAAGCGGATCGCATGGCCTTGAAGAACTCCGAGCTGTTCGGATCCAGGACCATCACGTCGCTCTTGCGCGCAAAGCTGGCCTTGTAGGCCTCCAGGCTGCGGTAGAACTGCGCAAACTGCGGGTCGCGACCAAAGGCCTCGCCGTACAGGCGCGCGGCCTGGGCATCGCCCTGACCCTTGATCTTCTGTGCATCGCGGTAGGCATTGGCAATCGTCACCTCGCGTTGGCGATCGGCATCGGCACGGATCTTCTCGCCCTCGGCGCCACCGGTCGAGCGCAGCTCGTTGGCCACGCGCTTGCGCTCGGCCTCCATGCGGCGATAGACGGATTCGGTGATGGCGTCCACATAGTCGGCGCGCGTCATGCGCACATCGACCACGTCCACGCCCCAGGGCTTCTCGCCGCGCACCACGACCAGCACGGCCTTGCGCACATCGTCCATGATCTCGTCGCGCTTGGTCGAGAGCAGCTCGCGCACGGTGCGCTTGTTGATCTCTTCCTGAAAGGCGTTGCGGACCACGCGGTTGAGTTGGTTGGCACCGGCCTTTTCATCCAGGCCCACGTTGCGGATGTAAGCGCCTGGGTCGGTGATGCGCCAGCGCACATACCAGTCGATCACCACGCGCTGCTTCTCGGCGGTCAGCATGGGCTCGGTATCGGGGCTGTCGAGGTTGAGCAGGCGCTTGTCGATGTAGCGCACGTTTTGCAAGGGCGGCGGCAGCTTGAAATGCAGGCCCGGTTCGGTGATCACCGATTTGATCTGCCCAAGCGAATAGACCACGCCAAACTGGCGCTGGTCGACCACAAAGACCGTCGAACTGGCCGCCAGCAGCAGCAGGCCCAGGCCGGAAATCCAGAGAATGAGTCGGTTCATGCGTTGGCTCCTCGGGCTCAGCGGACGTCACGCTCACGCGAGCGCTGGGTGTCGCGGGACCGTGCATCGGGCAGCGGGACGGGTTCGACGGCAGGGGCGGCCGCGGCGGCAGGCGCGCCGTTTTGCGCGGCGTCCTGGCTGGCCTGGCTGACCTGCTGCATGATCTTGTCAAGCGGCAGGTAGAGCAGGTTCGAGCCCTGGCGGCTGTCGATCAGCACCTTGGTCACATTGCCGTAGATCTGCTGCCAGGTTTCCAGGTACATGCGCTCGCGGGTCACCAGCGGCGCTTTCTGGTACTCGGGCAGGATGGACTTGAAGCGCTGGGCATCGCCCTCGGCTTGCGCCACGATCCGCTCGCGGTAGGCATTGGCCTCTTCCTTCAGACGCGCGGCCGCACCCGCCGCACGTGGGATCACGTCGTTGGCATAGGCCTGGGCCTCGTTCTTGGCGCGCTCGCGCTCCTGTCCGGCCTTGAGCACGTCGTCAAAGGCTGCCTGCACCTGCTCGGGCGGTCGCACCCCGCCTTGCTGCAGGTTGATGCCCACCACCTCGATGCCCACCTTGTAGCGGTCCAGGATGGACTGCATCAGCTTGCGCACCCGTGGGGCGATCTGGTCGCGTTCCTCGGCCAGGGCCGAATCCATCTTCATTTGACCGACCACCTCGCGCACGGCGGTCTCGGCCGCCTGCACCACCGCTTCGGTGGGGTTGCGGCTTTCAAACAGATAGGCGCGCGCGTCGTTCAGGCGGTACTGCACCGCAAACTTGATCTCGACGATGTTCTCGTCTTCGGTCAGCATGGCCGACTCACGCAGCCCCGTGGCCTTGATGATGTTGTCGCGCCCGATGTCGATCGAGCGGATTTGCGAGACGTACACCAGCTCGTGGCGCTGGATCGGCCATGGCAGGCGCCAGTTGATGCCCGCGCCCACCGTCGAGGAGAACTTGCCAAACTGGGTGATCACGGCCTGCTGGCCTTCTTGCACAATGAAGAAGCCCGAACCGAGCCACACCAGCGCGGCCGCGCCCAGCACCACGCCGGCGCCGATCTGCCCCACAAATCCCGGCAGACGGGGACCCCGGCCGCTTGGGCCGCTCGGGCCCCGTGGGCCGCCGCCCTGGCCACCACCGCCGCCACCGCGCTGACCGAACATCTGACCGAGCTTGCGGTTGAAATCACGCCAGAGCTCGTCCAGATCCGGCGGACCGCCGGCCCCACCGCCCTGCCCGCCCGGTCGCTGCTGGCCGCCCGAGGGCTGCTGGGGCGGCGGCGGGGGCGAGGCGGGTCGGTCGCCATCGCTGTTCTGGCTGGGCTGGGACGGCCGCTCGTTGGCGCCATCATCGCCCCGACCCCAACGTGGATCGTTGAGGTTGAACATGCCACGAATCCGGGTCGCGGCGGCTGACCAGCGGATGGTGATCGGTTGCAGATTCATGTTGCGTGTGCTCGGCTGGAAATCAGGTTGTCATTGTGCCCAAATCGGCATCGGGTTCGGACGCATCTGGGGGGGAAATCCGTTCGTCCTGCTGGTCAATCGGGGCATGGCCGCCGTGCGCGCGTTCGGCGCGCTGGCCTTGGGCCCAGTCGGCCAAGGCCGAGCGCAACGCGTCCAGGCCCTCGCCGGTGTGGCTGCTGACCCAAAAACGCCGCACGGGCCGACCATCCTGCTCCATCTCGTCTTGCAAGCGCAAGGGGCGTCGCTCGGGCGGCACCAGATCGAGTTTGTTGAACACCAGCCACTGCGGCAGGCCATCGGCGTCGATGTCCTGCAGCACGCGCGCGACCTGGTCCATTTGCTCGGGATGGTCGGCATTGGAGGCGTCCACCACATGCAGCAGCAGGTCGGCGTCCATGGCCTCTTGCAGCGTGGCCTCGAAGGCCTCGACCAGGCCGTGCGGCAGGTCGCGGATAAAGCCCACCGTGTCGGACAGGGCCACGCTGCCAACCTCGCCCAGGTACAGCTGTCGCGTGGTGGTGTCGAGCGTGGCAAAGAGCTGGTCGGCGGCGTAGGCGCGCGCCTTGACCAGGGCATTGAACAGGCTCGACTTGCCGGCATTGGTGTAGCCCACCAGCGACAGGTTGAGGGTTTGCCGGCGCTCGCGCTGGCGGCGCTGGGTGTTGCGCTGCTTCTTGACCTTGAGCAGGCGATCGCGGGTGCGGCGGATGGCGTCGCCGATCATGCGGCGGTCCAGCTCGATCTGCGTCTCGCCCGGGCCGCCCCGCGTGCCAATGCCGCCCTGCTGACGCTCCAGGTGCGACCAGCGGCGCACCAGGCGGGTGCTGATGTATTGCAGGCGCGCCAGCTCCACCTGCAGCTTGCCCTCGTGGCTGCGCGCGCGTTGCGCGAAGATCTGCAAAATCAGCAGCGTGCGGTCATTGACCGGCAGGCCGATGTGGCGCTCGAGGTTGCGCTGCTGCGCGGGGCTCAGGCTCTGGTCGAACAGCACCTCGGCGGCGCCGTGCAGCTGCGCCAGATCGCGGATCTCGTCGGCCTTGCCGCTGCCCACAAACAGGGCCGGATCGGGGGCTTTGCGCTTGCAGGTCAGGCGCGCAATCGCGTGCATGCCCGCGGTTTCGGCCAGCAGGCCCAGCTCTTGCAAGCCGGTATCGAAATGGGGGGTGCCAAAATCAACGCCGACCAGAAGGGTCGGCGTTGCGGCCTTGGACTCGGAGGTGCTCAAGGAAATGGTCGGTCGGGCCCGGGTGGGCTCAAGCGCCCTCGCCCGGTTCGGCCAGGTTCAGGCTGACCGCGCGGCCAGGAACAATGGTCGAGATGGCGTGTTTGTAGACCATTTGCGTCACGGTGTTGCGCAGCAGCACCACGTACTGGTCAAACGATTCGATCTGGCCTTGCAGCTTGATGCCGTTGACGAGGTAAATCGACACCGGCACATGCTCCCGACGCAAGGCATTCAGAAAAGGATCCTGAAGGAGTTGTCCTTTGTTGCTCACGATATGCTCCGTGTTCAAAAGTGAAGAGGATGACACCATACCACAGCCCATTGGGGTGGCTGACACAGAAGATGTCAAATCATGTGTCAACGCGGTTCTTTGTCCGCATAGGGGTTGGCCGCCGTCTTCATCTCGATGCGCAGCGGTGTGCCCTGCAGGTCAAAGGCCTTGCGCACACGGCCCTCCAGGTAGCGCTTGTAGGCGTCGGTCACATGCTCGAGCGAGTTGCCGTGCACCACCACCACCGGCGGGTTCATGCCGCCCTGGTGCGCATAGCGCAGCTTGGGGCGGAACATGCCCGAGCGCTTGGGCGACTGGAACTGCACCGCCTCGAGCAAGAGACGTGTGAGCTGCGGGGTGGGCATCTTGCACATGGCGGCCTTGTGGGCTTTGGCAATCGAGGTCCACAGCGGCCCAAGGCCCTGGCGCTTCTTGGCCGAGATCATGTGCAGATTGGCAAACTGCAAAAAGGGCAAGCGGTTCTCGATGGAGCGCTGCACCAGCTGGCGCTGGTAGTCGTCGATCGCGTCCCATTTGTTGATGGCCAGCACCACCGCGCGGCCACTGTCCAGAATAAAGCCGGCAATGTGTGCGTCCTGGTCGGTCACCCCCTGCTCGGCATCGAGCAGCAGCAGCACCACATTGGCCGACTCGATGGCCTGCAAGGTCTTGACCACCGAGAACTTCTCGATCGCCTCAAACACCTTGCCCTTGCGGCGCAGGCCCGCGGTGTCGATCAGCTCGAACTTCTGGCCGTTGCGCTCGAAGGGCACGGTGATGGCGTCGCGCGTGGTGCCCGGCAGGTCAAAGGCCACCAGGCGCTCCTCGCCCAGCCAGGTGTTGATCAGGGTGGACTTGCCCACATTGGGGCGACCGGCCACGGCCAGCTTGATGACGCTGGTGTCGATCTCGGCTTCGGGATCGTCCTCGGGCAGGTTCAGGGGCTCCAGCGCCGCTTCGACCAGGCTGCGCACGCCCTGGCCGTGCGCGGCCGAGACCGGCAGCACCTCGCCCAGGCCCAGCTCGTAGAACTCGGCCAGCTGCGCCGACTCGCGCATGCCCTCGGCCTTGTTGGCCACCAGCAGGCAGGGCTTGCCAATGCGCCGCAGGTAGTTCGCGATGTCATGGTCCTGCGCCGACAGGCCGCCGCGCGCGTCGACCACAAAGATCACCACATCGGCCTCGGCCACCGCCTGCTGCGTCTGCTTGGCCATCTCTTTGTAGATGCCGGCACTGGCATCGGGCTCAAAGCCGCCGGTGTCGATCACGATGAACTCGTGCCGACCCAGGCGACCCTGGCCATAGTGCCGGTCGCGGGTCAGGCCCGCAAAGTCCGCCACGATGGCATCGCGGCTTTTGGTCAGCCGATTGAACAGGGTGGATTTGCCCACATTGGGACGCCCGACCAGGGCCAGCACAGGTTTCACGTTCTGCTTCCGAATTGATTGCCGGCCGCTCAGGCCGGTCGCCAGGCGCGCACCAGGCCTTTGGCGGTCACGGCCACCAGGGTCTCGCCCAGCGCCATGGGCCGCATGACGATGGCACTGCCATCGGTTTCCTGGCGCTGCAGGAGCTCGCCATTTTGGCGCGAGAGGAAATGCAGGACCCCCAGGTCATCGCCCGTGACCACCGAGCGCCCCAGCACCAATGGGGCCCCAGGACCACGAAAGCGCAGGGCCTCTTGTTGCCAGACCACCTGGCCGTTGTCGCGGCGCCAGGCCAGCACCTTGCCGTCGGCCTCCACACCATAGATCTGGGTCTCGTCACCGGCCAGGCCAGAGCTGCCCTGGGCTGGGCGGGTCCACTGCAGCAGGCTGCGGCTGGTGTCCACACAGCCCACATTGCTTTGGAAGGCGCGCACGCACACCTGGGCGTCCAGCCGGGCGGCCGGCCCGACCAGATCGACCAGGCGCTCGACTTCATTGGTGCCCCGGGTGTTGCCCACCAGGCTTTCCCATCGGATCTGGCCATTGTCGGGGTTGATCGCCACCAGGCGTCCGCCCAGGCCCGCCAACAAGGTGTTGCCAACGGGCATGAGCAGGCCCGACTCGCGCAGGGCCAGGGGATCGTTGGGGCGCTGCACCTGCCACAGGCGGGTGCCGGTGGCGCCGTCAAAGGCATGGACCGAGCGGTCGGCCAGCAGCACAAAGACCCGGCCTCCAGCCACCAGGGGGGCGGTGAAACCGACGCTGGGCAAGCGCTGGCGCCAGACCTCTTGGCCATCGGCCACGTCCAGGGTCAACAATTCGTTGTCACGGGTGATCAGCGCTGCGCGCTGGGCATCCCCGCCCACACCGGCATTGATCGCCCGCTTGAGATCGCGACGCCAGGCCCACTGCCCCGTGTCACCGCTCAGCAGCCCCAGGGCGCCACTTTCCGCGGCCAGCAATGCGCGCTGGCCCACGACCAGCGCCTGCAGCCCCTGGCCGGGCGCGGCAAACGCGGTGCTCCACGCGGTCTGGACGCCAAAAGCCGGTTTGATGGGGCTCAGCGGCGTCGGCTTGATGCTGGGCGTGCTGCTGCAACCCGCCAGCGCGGCCGCACCGGCCAGCGCCAACCACTGGCGGCGACGCAGGGTCTCGAGAGGGGCTTGGGTCATGGGCACTCCGATCAAATGGCGGCTCAGGGCTGCACGCCCTGGGCGTTGAGCTTGGCTTGCACCAGGCGGCGGAAATCGGGTTCTTCGCTGAGCAGTTCGTGGGCTTTTTTCCAGGCCTCGATGGCTTGGGCGGCTTGCCCCTGGGCCATGGCCAGATCGCCTTGCAGGTCGTGCGCCAAACCGCTCAAGGCGGGGCGAAACGGCGCCGAGAGCACGGTGCGGGCCTGGTCAAAGGCCTTCTGGTCGAGCAGCAGGCTGGCCAGGCGCAGGCGCGCGATGTCGCGCAAGGCCTCGTCCGGCCCGTTCTGGCTGGCCCAGGTCAGCGCGGCACGGGCGGCATCGCCCTGCCCTTGTGCTTGCAGGCTGGCCGCGGCCAGGAGGCTGCCTTGCTGCGCCTGCAGTGTGCGGGCGTAACCTTGTTGCAAGTCCGCCAGGCTGCGCTGCAGGCGTGCGCTGTCGCGCGACTGCAAGGCCTGCTCCAGGGTGTCTTTCATGGCGGCGGCCTTGGCCGCTTCGCTGCGCTGCCAGTAGTTCCAGCCGTTGTAGGCGGCAAAGGCGCCCAGCACCACGATCAGCGCCCAGGTGATGAGGTTGCCCCAGCGCTTCCAGAAGTGCTTGAGCTCGTCGAGTTGTTCCTGTTCTTGCAGGTCAAGAGGCGTGGCCATGGGGTCAGGTGCTCTGGGGTTGGTCGGTGGGCAACAGCTGCGCCACCAGGGTGGAAAGATCGGCCATGGCCACGGCGCGCTGCGCGCCCTGGCCATCGCGCAGGGATTTGAGGCCGACCTCGCCGCGGGCGAGTTCGTCGGCCCCGAAGATCAGGGCATGGCGGGCGCCGCTGACGTCGGCCTTGCGAAATTGCGACTTCATGCTGCCCATGCCTTCACCACTGCCCGCGTGCATCTGCACGCGAACACCGTGCTGGCGCAGGGTGTGGAGCAAGGCCATGGCGGCGGGCACCTGGGCCACCTCCGGGATGATCGCATACACATCGGGCAGCGGTTCGGGGCTGTGGTGCCCGCTCTCGCGCAGCAACTCGAGCACGCGCTCGACGCCCAGGGCCCAGCCCACCGCGGGGGTCGGCTTGCCGCCCACCTGCTCGATCAGGTAGTCGTAGCGACCGCCGCCGCAAATGGTGCCTTGCGAGCCCAGGCGGTCGGTCACGAACTCGAAGACCGTCAGGTTGTAATAGTCCATGCCGCGCACCAGGCGCGGGTTGATGGTGTAGGGCACGCCAGCGGCGCGCAAAATGGCCTGCACCTGCTCGAAGTGGGCCATCGAGGTCTCGCCCAGAAAGTCCAACAGGCGCGGCGCTGCGGCCACCATGGCCTGCATGGCCGGGTTCTTGGTGTCCAGAATGCGCAGCGGGTTGCTGTGCAAGCGGCGGCGCGCGTCCTCGTCCAGCACGTCGGCGTGCTGCTCAAAGTGGGCGATCAGGGCGGTGCGGTGCGCCAGACGCTCGGCCGGCTGCCCCAGGCTGTTGAGCTCCAGGCGCACGTCCTGCAAGCCCAGCTGCTGCCACAGCGACTGGGCCAGCAAGATCAGCTCGGCGTCCACCTCGGCCCCGCCAAAGCCCAGCACCTCGGCGCCGATCTGGTGGAACTGGCGGTAACGGCCGCGCTGCGGGCGCTCGTGGCGGAACATCGGGCCCATGTAGTACAGGCGGCGGCCGCCTTCGTACAGGAAGTTGTGCTCGACCATGGCGCGCACCACGCCAGCCGTGGCCTCGGGGCGCAGGGTCAGGTGCTCGCCGTTGAGGCGGTCTTCGAAGGAGTACATCTCCTTCTCGACGATGTCGGTCACCTCGCCCAGGCCGCGCACAAACAGGGCGGTGGGCTCGACGATGGGGGTGCGGATGTTGCGGTAGGCGTGGCGCGCCATCAGCTCGCGCACCTGTGCCTCAAGCCATTCCCAGCGCGCCGACTCGGGCGGCAGGATGTCGTTCATGCCCTTGACGCCAACGAGCTTGCTGGCCTTGGGGGACTTGGTGGAAGTGGGGTCGGACATGGATGCGTTCAGGCTTTGGCCGCGCCAAAGCGTTGGTCAATATAGTCTTGCACGATGCGCTGGAAGTCCTGCGCAATCTGCTCGCCGCGCAGGGTCAGGCGCTTCTCGCCGTCGATGAACACCGGCGCGGCTGGTGCCTCGCCGGTGCCCGGCAGGCTGATGCCGATGTCGGCGTGTTTGCTCTCGCCCGGGCCGTTGACGATGCAGCCCATCACGGCCACTTTCAGGCCTTCCACCCCCGGGTACTGGGCGCGCCAGACCGGCATCTGGGCGCGCAGGTAGTCGTCGATCTGCTTGGCCAGTTCCTGGAAGGTGGTGCTGGTGGTGCGGCCGCAACCCGGGCAGGCCGTCACGCTGGGCACAAACACGCGCAGGCCCAGGGCCTGCAGGATTTCAGAGGCCACCACCACCTCTTGGGTGCGCGCCTCGCCCGGTTGCGGGGTCAAAGACACGCGGATGGTGTCGCCAATGCCCTCTTGCAACAGCACCGACAGCGCGGCCGTCGAGGCCACCGTGCCCCGGGTGGCCATGCCAGCTTCGGTCAGGCCCAGGTGCAGGACGTAATCGCAGCGGCGTGCCAGTTCGCGGTACACCGCAATCAGGTCCTGCACCCCCGAAACCTTGCACGAGAGGGTGATCTGGTCACCGTCCATGCCCAGCGCCTCGGCGCGCTGCGCCGAACCAATGGCCGACTGGATCAGGGCCTCGTACATGACCTGGCGCGCCTCCCAGGGCTGGGGACGCTGGCTGTTGGCATCCATCAGGCTGGCCAGCAACTCCTGGTCCAGGCTGCCCCAGTTGACCCCAATGCGCACCGGCTTGTTCCAGCGCATGGCCGCTTCGACCATCTGGCCAAACTGCACATCGCGCTTGTCGCCCTTGCCCACATTGCCGGGGTTGATGCGGTACTTGGACAGGGCCTC
>JACCEA012509695.1_pt1 | contig 12171 bp, 8 predicted proteins | sample 7449851 | NCBI WGS metagenome assembly JACCEA01 (sample SAMN15323453, study PRJNA562643) | freshwater metagenome | isolation source: river surface water | place: USA:Blue River Watershed | collected 2017-08-18 | reverse complement strand
TGATTTTCAAAAAAATAATGATAAAAGATATATCTTGCAAACATTTCACCAAATTTTGAATCGATACCAAAAATATTTTTAGTATCCATTTTAAATTCTTTTTTTTGATAATTAGTTAATGGAATTTTTTTTTCAAGTTCTTCCTGAATATATAATTCTTCTAATTGTTTTATTAATTTACTACACTCTTCTTCTTTTTTTTTTATCTCTATATATTTTCCACGAAGAACTTGTAAAATTTTTGTTTTAATAAGTGATTTTTCATTATTATTGTTATTTTCAAAGATACGGTCAAACCATTCTTCATAATATCCTTCAGGGTCATTAATAATTTGAAGAACTCTCTCTTTATTTTTTATAGATACTGTTTTTACCATTTCATTTTTTTGAATTTTAATATTACCACTATTTGTTTTTTCTTCAATCTCTAATTCTCGCTTTTTTTCAATATCAAATAATTCATTTTTTGGAATAGTATCAAAAAAAAGAAGATAAACATAGGATTCTAAATCATTCGGATTCTCATTCTTGTCATTAAATAATATCAACTCTTCCATATCATTTATTTTTTTTCGAATTTTTCTCTTTAATTCATCTGAGTTTAAATTGATAACTTCATTCATATTACCTCTATATTAAAAGTATCTTTTATTTTTATTTTTAAATAAAAATAAATATAGATTTTTTCAAAAAAAAAATTAAGATTTGAAGATTTTAATAATCTTTTGAACCTGCTTTTCAGATATAAAAGTCGATTTACAATCCATAACAGAACAATAAGTATCAATAATATTATCATTAAAATTAAATGAAGTAGTATTTTCAAAATAATAATTAGTATTCATAAGTATTTTTTTCATCTCTTTCATTTTTTCGGTTATCTCCATTTTATTAAATTTTTCAATAAATGATTCATTTAGTACTCTTAATTCTTTCTTTTCAAATATTTCTTTTGTTGTCTCACCTGCTAATATAAAAAAATCATTAAAGATGAGGTTTCTGTCTAATTCAAATTCATTCATCTGTTGAAGAAGAGATAATAAGAATACTTTACCACCTCTTAAAAATGGTACATATATATCTTTTCTTTGAATAGTATTTCGTATATTATTATAGAATTGAAGAATATCTTTGTCATTTAAAATATTTTTATTTTCAGAAGATTTATTTTTATTTTCAGAAGATTTATTTTTATTTTGTGAATTTAATGGTTTTTCTTCTGGTTTTAATGAACGACTTGCTTTAATCTCTTGTTGTATCTCCTTTGTTTTATCTATTACAATCTTCTCATATTTTGAACTTATTTCTCTCATTTTTTTATTTATAAATTCAACAAATCCTTTGTTGGGTATCTCATTATCAACAATATATTTTAGGATTATAGTATAATTATAAAATAAAATAGAATTATTTTTTTTCTCTTCTATCTCTATTAATAAATTTGATTTTTTCTTTTTTAATAATTCATATTCTTTTTTGTATTCTCCTAATTGTATAAGGGAGTCAGTACATAATTTCATATAATCCGTATAAGTGACTAAAAATTCATTCTTTAACATTTCTTCAAATTCAGAGACATATTTTGATTCTTTTAATTTATTTTGATTTGCTTCTAAAAATTGTAATGGTTTATTAAATAACTCTATTGGTAAATATTGTTGAAAACCTTTCATTAAATATTCATAAAATATATCATTTAATATACATTGTTTATTTAAAGTCTCTACATAAATATTAAAAAAGTCATAAACACGATTTGTATATGTAATATTATTATAAAATCCACCAAAATATAAATTTTGTTTTGGGTCTAATATATCTTGATGTGATTTCCAAGATAAGACAAAATTAATAAATCTTTTTTTATTTTCATGATGTTCAGTTTGTATATAAAATATATTTTTTTTATTGATTGATGTTTGAACTGTCCTTATTGTAATGAAAAAAGGGAATAATTCAATTAAACTATCTAGTGGAGTAGCGAGTGATGTATTTATTTCAAAATATCCCTTTTCTTTATTTATAGATATACCATATCTTGGTAAAATATTTGATGGTGTAAATAAATTATAAAATGAATTTTCTAATATTTTTTTAAACATAAGTAAGGATTGAGAAATCTTATCTAAATAATCAAATACTGGTTTAATATTTAATTTTTTGTATCGGTCATCTTCTATCATCTTTTCAAGAATTTCTGATATTTTATTTAAATAATATTTGTATACATCATAAAAGAGTGTTATTGATATATAAACATATATACCAAGACATTTTTTAATATCTTCTTCTAAATCAGGATTATTTGTAAATAATGTTCTCAATTTATTTATATCTTGTAGGATTTTACCAATAATTTCCTTATTATTTTGAAGTACATCTTTGGCTTGAGTACGATTTATAGATGATAAATCTTTCATTTTTTTAAGTATATTTCCTTCAAAACGATAAGGTAAAATATATTCTGGTTTTATTTTACTAAATTCTTTTTTGTTCTCTTTCATAACATCATTTAAAGTAAAACGAATACCTGTAATACTATTTTCAATAATATTACGAAGACGTTCATCTTCATCTGAAAAAGAGACAATATTTGAATAATTTAAATCTGAATATGTATTTTTATATTCTTTTTGTACCATAAGAGTACTAATAAAACGTCCAATATCAAAACCTTTAAGTGGTATACAATCTTGGAACTGATTATTACCATTTAATATATTCATGATAAAATCATAAATATGATATGAGTTATAATAAAAGGATGATAATTTAGTTGTCGAAGTTGGGTAATCCGAAAAAATATTATAAAGAGGACCAATACAAGGAAGAGTGACATCGATATAATTTGAAAAATTCATATTATTAATACCTTGAATCGCTACTCTTTTATGAGTTTCATTATGTATTTTTTCTAATTCCTCAATAATTTTTTTATGAAAAATAAGAGGATAGTCCATTGAAAAATTATTAATTTGAATTGGATTTAAAAAATGAATAGGAATATTATTTTTTAAAAGATTACGTTGACCAATAGATTCAACAACTTTTTTATAAATCACGGTATTTTCAATAAATTGTGAATTAAAATGATGAAAGATAGAGAGAAAAATAGAAAATTTTTTGATATTAGAAGGTGAAGGATTTTGTATTAAATAATTATGAAAAGCTTCAGATAAAAAAGTAATCTTTTTATTATTATCTCGTTTTTTCTTTTCAACAAAATCAGATATAATAATTTTATCATAAACTCCAGGAAATTTTTGATTAATCGCACCAACTAATTCATTTTTAAAGATCATTAAAAATGATTTTTTATCTTTCTCTTTCATCTTTTGAAGAAAGTTCTCCGTTGTTTTGAATGTATTGATACAGAATTTGGTTTCGAATAAATCTTGATATTGTTCAAGTATCTTCTCTGTACTCATTGCCCTACTATATAAATATATTTTTTATAGTCACTACTTAAAAAAACAAAAAACTTTTCTTTATATTCAATTCATTAATAACTTTGAATCTTAGAAAGAGGCACACCTGCTACAAGATTATCTAAATCAATACCATCGAGACCTGTATGAGGAGGAACTGGATTTGTAGTAAAAGGTAAAGAATCATTACGATTATCATGATTCATATTATTAATGATAAGATAAATAAAAATAGTTAGTAGAATGAGAGAACAGACAGAAGTTGTTGTTGATACACCCAAGGGATAAATAATTAAAAAGGAGATTAATAAAGATATTAATATTTTAAAGAAGGAACGAGGAAGTTCTAACTTTGGAATTGTGAGTGTAAAATTTTCTTTCATTTTTTCTTATCTATATAATTATATAATATTTTTTACTTCAATATAAATTCAAAAATATTTTTAAGAAAATCATAATCTAATTGGGGTGATGAATGTTTACCTTTACAAATAAATAAATGGTCTGCATATTTTGATAAACGTTTTCCATGATGAAAAGGTATTAATTCATCTTCCTGACTATGTATAATCAGTGTTTTAATATTTTTATTCATTCTACTAATTTTTTTTCTTTTTTTAAGAAGATAAATAGTATTAAATCCTATCATTTGAAGAATGAAAGAAGGTATTTTAACAACATTTTGAATAATCTCTTTAATATCAGTAAAAGAAGATTGTATAATAAGATAATTATTTTTATAAAGGTCACTACAAGAAGTAGCAATCGATCCACCTATAGATTCTCCATAGAAGATCATTTGATTGAATGAATAATTCTTTTTCTCTTTAAGAAAACGAATGAAGAGAGTGCCACATTGGATACAATTTTCTTCATTTGGGTGTCCATCTGACTTTCCAAAACCAGGATAATCAAATATGAGAATAGAGAGTCCTAATGTATATAATTTTTTTAAAAAAGGAAGTCGATGTGATACATTACCAGCATTACCATGAAAAAGAATCAATACATAATTTTTAAGAATATTCTGTTCTTCATCTGATTGAATCGCAGGTATAAACCATCCATGATATTTTTCAAATAGTGTAGAAGTCGATTCTTTATTTAAAAAAATATCTTCATATGGTAATTGATAATCACTCGGATTATGGATAACATTTTTATCAGGGAAGAATACGAAGTTTTCTAGTAAATTTTTAATCATCTTATAAAAAGAAAATATAAAAAAAATAGGAATTTTCTTTAAATAGTTTTCATTTTGATAAAAAAATAGAAGAGAGTATAGAATGGAGAATTCATTTTTGAGTCAGAGGATGATAAAGGATACGATGGAATATTTATTAAAAAACATGAGTTGTACATATTGTCAGGAATATCAATATGTTTATACAAAAGAGGAGAATGAAGAAGATGGTAGAGAGGAGAATGAAAAGAGTGATAAGGAGAATGAAAATCAAATATTATTTTTGAAAGAGTGGGATTTATTTATTAAGGAGTTTGAAAATTATCATGCATTTATTTTATATCATTCAATTTATAAAAAAGATATTATTGAATTTATACCAAAAAAGACAGAAATTATATATTTAAAAGATGAAGATGGAGATGTAATTTTAGAATTAGAATATGTTACGAAGAATGAAGATCATTTAACATCAATATGGGTACCCACCGAAAAATACTATGATTATTTTGAAAAATTAAATAAAACACAACGAAAATATAATCAAGAAATAGGTGGACAATTTTTAGGAACCTTTCAGATTTCATTTAGGTAATTATTTATTTTTTAGGAGAATGAAAAAAAAAATGAATTAATAATTTTCATCGAAATTTGGACTTAAAAAAAAAGTAAATATAGTATAGAGACCGAATCCCAAAATGGAACAACTTATTCGAGATTTAAAGAACACCGACAACTTGGAGAGTATTAAACAGATTCAGTTCAGTTTATTCAGTCAAGATGAGATTAAAAAGGGGAGTGTCTGTGATGTTTTAACTGCGGAGACCTATGATGGAAACTATCCTAAACAGAATGGATTATTTGACCATCATATGGGTTCAATTGACTCTGCGATTATTTGTCCGACAGATGAGAAGAAGAGTGCCTTATGTCCAGGATATTTTGGTAAGATTGAACTAGCTTTACCAGTATTTAACCATCATTTTGTACAATATGTAGAAAAGGTATTAAAATGTGTATGCTTCCGTTGTTCCTCACTGTTGATTGACAAGACTGACCCGATGGTACTTAAAGAATTAGAAGGTAAGAAGGGTAGTAGTCGTTTTACGAGTGTAATAGCTTTAGCTGCGAAGAATAAAAAGTGTGAATTTAACTCCGAGTGTTTGGTACAACAACCTACACGATACACGAGATTAAACGCATCAAGTATTAAAGAGAAGGATAATATTATTAAGATTGAGGCTGAGTTCGCTCAACCATCATTGAAGGATAGTGCAGGACAGAAAGGTTCAATTAAACAGATATTTACACCTTTAGTATGTTATAAGATTTTTAAGAGAATTAAAGATGAAGATGTAGAATTTATGGGATTATCAGCGAAGTTTAGTAGACCTGAGTCAATGATTATTACGACATTGGCAGTACCTCCTCCGAGTGTGCGTCCGAGTGTAAGAATGAATGACAATCAGAGATCGGAAGATGATTTAACTTATTCACTGTCGAGTATTGTAAAGGCGAATACCAACTTAGAGACGATTCGAAAGGAGGGTAATTCGAAGAAGATTAATCAACATCAGGGATATTTACAATGGTTAGTATCGACATATATGGATAATGAGATACCGGGAGTGGCGAATGCATCACAGAGGACGAATTACAGACCGTTAAAGTCGATTACACAGAGATTGAAGGGTAAAGAGGGTCGTCTTCGTAATAACATTATGGGTAAACGTGTGGATTACACAGCTCGTACGGTTATTTCGGTGGACCCGAATATTGACATTGATGAGTTTGGTATTCCGGTAAAGGTGGCGATGAATTTAACTTTCCCTGAGATTGTGACAAAGTATAATAAAGCAAAACTACAGAAGATGATTCGTAATGGACCTCATAAGTATCCTGGTGCTAAATCAGTGATGAAGACAAATAGTATGTGTAATGGAGAACCATCACCTTGTAATATCTCATTAAAGTATGTGGATTTGAACAAGGAGGCGGATGAACTAGAATTAGGAGATATTGTTCATCGTCATCTTTTGGATGGTGATGTTGGATTAGTGAACCGTCAACCTACACTACACAAGATGAGTATGATGGGACACAAAGTAAAGATTTTGAGTGGAAACACTTTCAGATTGAATATTATGGCAGTAAAGCCTTATAATGCTGACTTCGATGGAGATATGTAATTCATTTTGTCTCCAACAGGGGGGTGCTCAGATGGTTGATAGGAAGACCATCTGGGGTAAACACTGGAATCCTATTCTCGATATAACCCTCTAGTATTCATTTAACTAAATTTAGTAAACTTAAAGAACTGGCACAATAGTAATATAGAAAAATATAAAATGGAAGAATATGCGACTTACCTGAATGACATTCTTTCTCTAGAAGAGAAAGACAAGATTTGTGGAGAGATATACAAGATCACCAACACAGAAACGAATAAAGTATACATTGGTCAAACAACAAGTCATCACAAGAATCACAATAAATATCGTCCTTTTGGTTATTTAGGAAGGTATGGTGAACATTTAAGTGTGGCGAGAAATTTGACCAAACAACAGTCTGTCTGTTATTTGTATAATTCGATGCGTGTACATGGTGAAGACAAGTTTAAAATCGAACTTTTATTGAGATGCCATGTTGATGATACTGATCATTGGGAAATTGAAAAGATAAAGGAGTTTAATTCAATTTTCCCGAATGGTTATAATTTGACAGAAGGTGGAAAGAGTGCTAGGTATAAAGCACCTTCTACAAATAGCGGTGAAACCTTAAATGAACCGAAGAAGAGGGGTGGTTGTACGGAAAGGAGTGAAAAGACCCGTCAACTAATGTCTGAAAGACAAAAAGCCCATCTTAGTTCGAAGGATGCATTGTTAGAAAGATCTGCTCAAACAAAACGACAACATCTTGAAAATAAGTTTGATAAACTTAAACATGTTAATGATATCGACTCAACAAATATTGATAAGTATATACATGTCATTCATGAAAGTAAAACTAACCTTGACTTTATCAGAGTGACGATAGATAAAGTTAGAATTAATTTTTATGGAAAACATGAAACATTGGAAGAGATTAAAAACCGTGCCAGGTCATTTATACTAGATTTAATTAAAAGGAATGCAACATTGCCAAATTGTTCGGGAAACCCGTAAAGTCCTTAGATACTAAACTCATCACGAAATGTATTGAGTGGCCCTGGAGAAAGACCAAGGGGTATAGTAAAAATTCTAAGGAATGATAGAGTATAAAAGCTCTTGAAATCGGCAATCCGCAGCCAAGCTCCTAAACCCGTTATCGCAAGGGTATGGAGAAGGTTCAGAGACTAAATGGTAGTGGGTCATAAATGATGGAGGTAGCTCTCCTGATATGGCTTAAGATATAGTCCACTCCCACTGGAAACTTTGGGTATGATTCTTTTCGAAACATTTTTCTTACCATAAATGGTAGTGAAATGTATTGGGGAAATGAATTACCATCAGCCACAATCCCTACAAACACATGAAGAACTAAAACAGATTACGATGGTACCGACACAGATTATCTCACCGGGTACATCGAAGCCTTGTATGGCGATCAACATTGATACAGTTATTGGAGCTTATTTACTAACAAACCCAGAGACAAAGATTACGAAACAACAATTCCAGAACTTATTGACCTTTTCACCTTATTATAATGGAAACTTACCTGAACCGGCTGGATATTATGGAGAAGAACCTTACTGGTTAGGTAAACAATTAGTATCAATGATTTTACCTGATATCTCAGTCACACATTTGAAGGATGTGAAGATTATTCGAGGAGAGATGACGGATGGATTTTTGAGTGAGGCGAGTTTAGGTATGAAACCGAGTGGTATTATTAATCAGATTTACAATGTATATGGAACAAAACAGATGACGAAGTTTATGAATGACACGGAGAAATTAGTGACGAGATGGTTTGTACAGAATTCATTTTCGATTAGTTTTGGAGATGCAGTTATTAAGAAGGAGAATCGTTTAGAGATTAACAAGATTATAAATGATACGATTCAACAGGCATATGATATTATTATCCGTGCTCAACAGGGTATTTATGCTCTTGATTTGGATGATTCACTTCGTGCAGAGAAGTTAGAGGCTGATATGGGAGAGGCTTTATCGAATGTATCAGAGAAGGTGAAGAAATATTTAGGACAAATTATTAATAAGAAGAATGGATTTAAAGAGGCGATTGATTCAGGAGCTACAAAGGGTGATATGGGACACATTACCAACATTATGGCTTTAGTCGGTAAACAGGATGTTTGGGGTAAACGTATTCCGAGTGAGTTTACATACAGAACTTTACCTCACTTTGCTAAGTATGATTTATCACCGGAGTCGAAGGGATTTAGTAAGGATAGTTTTATCTTAGGTATGAACCCAGCAGATTCATTCTTCGGTGCGATGTCGGGTCGTAATGGTAAGATTGATACGGCCATTAAGACGGCCGATTCCGGTTACACGTCTCGTAAGTTCGTAAAGGCAACTGAAGATATTGTAGTCGCCTATGATTTAACAGTAAGAAATGCTGCGAATGTGATTGTTCAATTTACATATGGTGATGACAATATGAATCCTTCTAAATTGGAAAAGATTACCAAGATTGATTTGATGGAGATGAATAATGAAGAATTAAAGAAGACTTATCAATTTGAGGAGGTGATGGACAGAGGATATTGGGAGACATTTATGGCGAAGGATGCAGTTGATGAGATGATGAAGGAGGGTTCTTATATTCAATTAATTGAAGAGGAGTATGAACTGATGATTGATTCTCGTAATATTATGAGACATCGATTCTTCAACAATGTAGAGATGATTGGAGATATTTCTACATATGTACCGATTAATATTCAACGTTTGATTCAGTCTTCATTGATAAACTTTAATATTGAGAAGAATCATTTATCAGACCTTACACCGAAGTATGTAGTAGATAAGTTTAATGAGGTGATTAAGTATGTGATTAACTTTTTCCCAGAGAAGGAGAATAGCTGTTTACTCCAGAGAATGATCTTTAAGTCTTATTTATCACCAAAGAGAGTATTGAAGGAGTACCGTATGAATAAGATGATGTTTGATTATATCTTGGAGATGTTGAAACTAAAGATGATGAACTCAATTATTACACCGGGTGAGACTGTAGGTGTGATTGCTGCCCAGACACTTGGTGAGGGTACTACTCAGATGACCCTGAATACGTTTCACAGCATCGGTAAGAAGACATCAGTTGTCACAGATGGTTTACCGAGATTGAATGAGATTATTAAGTTAACGAAGAATATGAAGAATAAGAATATGAAGATTTTTTTGAAGGATGAGTATTCACACTCGAAAGAAGAGGCGAAGAAGGTAAAGACAAAGTTCGCCTATACAAAGTTAAAGGATATTTTGAGTGAGAGTGAGATTATTTATACAGGTAATGAGTCTTATACGGATACAGATGAAGAGCGTGAGTTTATTCGTTCATACAGTGATTTCTCGAAACTATTTGGTATTGAAGTATGTGAGAAAGAGACTTTATCACCTTGGATGATTCGTTTTATCTTTGATAAAGAGTCTATGTTAATTCGTAATATCTCCGTATTAGAGATTCAAGAGAAGATTAAACAGAAGGAGAATGATGATATTGAGTGTGTATTTAGTGATGATAGTGCATCGAATGTAGTGATGAGAATTCAGTTTAAAAAAGACCCTTCAGGTGGTTCATTCTTAGAGTTTATGCGTGAGATTGAGAAACAATTATCAGATATGACCATTCGTGGTATTGATGGTATTGAACTCGCGGATGTAGATGAACGTAGTCGTTTAACATACAATGCGGATGGAAGTTATGTAAATAACAAGGAATGGATGATTACGACTCGTGGTTCAAATATTATGGATATTATGAGTGATCCAGCAGTAGACCCTACTCGTACAATGACAAATGATATTATTAAGTTTACAGAGATATTTGGTATTGAAGCAGCGAGAAATCTATTATGTATTGAGTATGGTCAAGTGTATCAATCACAAGCGAATAACGTGAGACATATTGAACTTATCTCGGATGTTATGTCTTATCGTGGTAAATTGATGCAGATTGACAGACATGGTACTAACAAGAATCCTGATATTGGTCCACTAGGTAAGGCATCATTTGAAGCTGTGATGGATGTCTTTACAAAAGCGGCACTCTTTGCGGAGAAGGATAACATGAGAGGAACATCGGCGAATATCTTCGCAGGTCAATTCTGTAAAGCGGGTACAAATATGTGTGAGATTATCATGGATGAAGAGAAGTTGATGATGGAGGTACCCATGGATGAAGATTATAAACCTGAAGAGTTTATCCGAGAGGCTGATGAAGAAGAGGTGGATGCTCTTATGGATGATATGTTTAAAGATATGAAATTAGAAGAAGATGTACATGAAGAAGACTTTAACTTTGGTATGGGATTAGAAGAAGAGAAACAGAGTGTATTAACAGGTCCTTCACATGTACAATTCATCACAAAGAGTAAAGATGGAAGAGTCTCTACTGTGATGATGGAGACAATGAATATGGAAGAGAAGTTAGAGATACCTGATTATCAGTTAGAGATGAATTCATCTTTAGAGGTACCGGAATATAGTAATAAGAAAGAAGAGAATAAATTGAATGTACCTGAGTATAAAGAGAATGAAGAAGAAAAAGAAGATTTAATAGTACCTGATTATGGTGAAGATGAAGTAGAAGAGGTTGTTGAAGTTAAAAAGAAGACAAAGAAAGCACCTACTAAGAAGACTGAAAATAATAGTGAAACGAAGAAGAAGAATAAAAAGTAAATAAAGAATAAAGTTTGAATTATTATTTTTTTTAGATTTTCATACTATTTTATTATAAAATATATAATAAAAAATAATTATAAAATAAAAATCAAGTTAGCTATAGATAAGACAATAAGAGAGATAAAAAAGATAAAAAAGAAGAGTAAAAGGATGAATTGGAATGAGATTTGTATTTACTACATAAACTAATTCTTTCGATAAACCTTCTTTTTCATTTGTCATTATATATTTGAAAATATATGTATTCTTTTGTGAGATAGATTTATGAATCATGAGTCGATCATAATATCCATTCTTTCCATCTAATGTTGATACAATAGGACCATTTAATAAACGAAAATTAAATTCATCTCTTTTCTTCTTATCATTTTCCCATAAATATTGGGAAAAATATTGTATTGATTCTAAATCTAATGTATATATACTTTTGTACTCCATTTTTTAATTATATCTTTTTAATGTTTTTTCTTTAAATTCATTTTTTATATATTTGTCTTTTCATTCGATTTAGAAAAAAAAGAAGACCAACAGATTTAATCTGTTTTTTCATTTTTCTATTTTGTTTTTTTTTTTGTTTTTGTTTTAGTTTTTTATGATTTATTTTTTTTTTTGTAGGTTCTACCTTTTTTTCTTCTTCTTTACCATTTTTTTTTTGTTTTAATTTTTTTTTTTTTTTTTTTTTTTTTTTTTTTTTTTTTTTTTTTTTTTT
>JACCEA012418512.1_pt1 | contig 12171 bp, 11 predicted proteins | sample 7449851 | NCBI WGS metagenome assembly JACCEA01 (sample SAMN15323453, study PRJNA562643) | freshwater metagenome | isolation source: river surface water | place: USA:Blue River Watershed | collected 2017-08-18 | reverse complement strand
TGGAGAAGGGTTTTACGCCCATCGGCGTCGCCGATCTGCCGGAAAAGAAGCAGAAGATGTACAACTATCAGCGCAATTCGAAGGCTCTCCGCAAGGCTCTTGAATAAGAATCTCTCGCAATCGGGTCTCTGGCAGACCACAACTTATTAACGACTGTCTACCAAACCCTGCATCCCAACACCAACAAGGAGAACCCTTCATGAAGAAACTTTTGCTTTCCAGCCTCATCGCTCTGGCCGCCAGCACCGGCGCCATCGCGCAACAGCCCGCAGCACCGGCTAATGGTCCGTTCGTCGCCGGCGGCCCGCTGGGCACTGTCAACGAAGCCGGAGTAGCCACACCGATGTCCAGCAACGTCAAGGTGTTCGGCAGCTTCCGTACGGCAGAGAGCTGCACCTTCGACCCGGCCCGCAATCTGATCCTGGCCATGAACAACGGCATCCCGCAAAACCTGCAGGAGAACGATGGCTTCGTGTCGCTGATCAACCCGGACGGTAGCGTGCACACCTCCAAGTGGATCGGTGCCACCCGCGACGGCCTGACGTTGAACCAGCCGCTGGGCAGCGCGATTCAGAACGGCACGCTGTACGCGGTAGACATCAACACCGTGCGCATGTTTGATCTGGCGACCGGTACGCCCAAGGGTTTTGTGGAAGTGCCTGAAGCTACCGGCCTGAATGGAGTGGGCGTCGCGTCGGATGGCACGGTTTACGCCTCCAACACTGGCGGCACGCAGCGCATTTACAAGGTGACTGCGAGCGGCGAAACCTCCGTGTTTGCGGAAGGTGCGCCGCTGAATGCGCCGAATGGTGTCGCCATCGATAACGACGGCAACATCGTGGTAGTGAACGTCGGTGACAATGCGGTGATCACTTTCAACCCGGCGGGCGAAGTCGTGAAGACGGAGCATGCGTTTGAGGGCGGCAATGATGGCGTGGTGATCATGGCGGACGGCACCAAGTATGTAAGCAGCGTGCGTTACGGCAGCGTGTCGCGGATTCGTCCGGGGCAGGAAGCGGAAGTGATTGCCTCTGGCATCCCGTCTGCGGCGTCGATGTGCTATGACTCGGTGCAGAATCAGCTGGTCATCCCGATGAATCAGAATAATGCGCTGGCGTTTATTCCGTTGAACTGATTTCGATCGAGTTCATTGTGCCCCGTATGCCGATCTGCGCTGCGGAGAGTTCCACCGCAGCTCAGATCTACTTCAGTGCCATACGGATGAAATTTGGGGTCAGAGTAAAAATACAGGCTGTATTTTTACTCTGACCCCAAATTTCACCAGAACTGACTGCTAGAACTTCAGGCTGATGCCTGCGCGGAAGGTGCGCGGCTCGGTGACGCGGCTGACGCGGCAGTTGTTGAGTGAACAATCGATATCTTCGGACGTAGTGCCGACCGGGTCCAGGCCAGGAACATAGGCCGGGTAGTTGTAGACAATCTCCTTTCTGTCGGTGTCGAGCAGGTTGATGATCTCGGCGTACACCGTCAGCGCATTCCAGTGACGGGCGGCACGCAGGTTGACCGAAAGCAGTGACTCCGCGCGGTCGGAGTTGTCTGCCAGCAAGGCGTAGGGACCAAGGTAGCGCACACGCAGACTCGCATCCCAGACGTCGCGGGTCGCCGAGATTCCGAACTGCGCCGAGCTCTCGATAGAACCCTCCACATGTGCACCCTCGCTGTCGTCGATGTAGCGTGCATCGCTCGCGGTATAGACGGCGTCAATGCCCAGCCACTCGGCTGGCTGCCAGAACAGGGTCAGCTCTGCCCCTTTGCGCTTCGAGCCCCCTTTGGCTTCCACCGAGTTGGAATCGCCGACAAATATCAGCTCACTCTTCTGATACAGCCACCAGTAAGCAGCGGTGATCTTCACGTCACGAAGGCTCGTGCGCGCACCAGCCTCATAGCCCTTGCCGGGTGACAATCCGGGTACTGGATCCAGGGCATTGACGACGCCGCGCGCATCATTGGAATGGAACCCTCGCCCCCAGTTGCCATATAGCTCCAGAGTCTGCGTCGCCGCCCAGGCCAGCCCGATTTTCGGCGAGACTTGCGAATCCTTTCGCTGTCCCGCAAAGCTGTTGGCGTTGTTGGCAGTGACATCGAAATCATAATGATCCCCCCGCAGTCCACCCATCATCCGCAACGTTTCATTCACGTGCAATGTTGCATCCAGATAGAAGGCAACTGACCCCTCCTTGATCTTGTTGTCGCTGATGGATTCGAGAAACACACCACGTTCGAAATGATCCAGCCCGACGCTGCTCGCATCGTCATAACGAAAGTCAGCCCCTGACACGACGTTGACGCGTTCATTGTCTATCAGGCTGGTACTGGCCTTGCCACCGATGGTCCAGCGCTTGTCGAACTGATTGAGCTGAAAATCGTAGGTCGGATTCGACTGCATGTGCCAGTCATAGTGTTGTGCGAAGAGACTCGCCTCCCAATCGTCACCGCGCAGATTGCCCGTCAGAATCCAGCGCGACGTGCTGCCATCGGCGGTACTGTCGAGCGCACAGAATTCATCCTCGCAGGCACGCGTGCCAATGGCACGCTCCGGAATCTGCTCCGTAGGATTCCACGTCGCATCGTAGGCAGACAACGTGACGGCTGCCTCGCCGAATCCCGTCTGCACCAGATATTTGCTCCACAGGGCGACATGCGCCAATTCTTCCGGACTCTGCCAGGGGCCATCGTAATTTTTGACCTCTCCAGCCAGAGTCAGCGTGCCGCGACCAACCCGCTGACTTCCACCCCCTGCGTAACGGCGCCAGCCATGCTCTCCTGCATCGGCGGCGAGAAATGTTTGATCGAGCGAATCGACGGTGCTGATGAACGAGGCGCCGGCAATGGAAAAGTCACCGAGATCTGCTCGGTAGGGTCCCTTGCGATAATCAATCCTCTCCACGGTCTCGGGAATCAAGCCATTGATATCCAGATAACCCTGACCATGTCCGTGCGAACGCAGATTCAGAGGCATGCCATCGATATGAACCGAATAGTCCGTGCCGTGATCGAGATTGAAGCCGCGCAGAAAATATTGATTGGCCTTGCCGCTGCCCGAGTGCTGTACCGCCACCATCCCAGGCATCGATTCAAGCAGCTCGGCGGGCTTGAGCATCGGGCGGATCAGCAGATCGGCGCCGCTGATCGAACCCTGACTGGCAGCCACAGCACTGCCCAGCAGATTGGAGTTGCGGCCAAACACGACCACCTCTTCGACTTCAGGTTGCGCGTTGCCGCCATCAGCTTGCACAGTGCCAGACTGGGCTTGGGTCAAGCCTGTGGCAACCGCGGCATAAAGCAGGAAAGGGACTCGCAAGCGTCGAATCGCAACAGATTTTTTCATCAGTGGGTTCCAAAGGCAGCAACGGAATAACAGTGAACGGTCTCGTATTGTTTTGGGCCGAGTGGGGCGTACTGTAGCGAATTCCCGGAGCAGCGGCAGTGTCGGCGATGAGTAATGAGATCACAACAAGGGGGAGCGCGTCAGACTGAAAAGTCACGCCATGCACATCGTTGTTTGGACAAGATCGCGGACAGATAACTCAGCCGCGCCGCTCCAGCACGATGAAACTGTAGGCATAAGGATTCGGGCCTTCCGCGTTGAAATCCTCACGAGCGCGCTCCTGCCACAACGATAAATCAAACTCGGGAAACCAGGCATCACCGTCCACTTCCGCATGGACTTGCGTGAGGTAAAGACGCTCTGCCTTGGGCAGTGCCAGGGCGTAGATCTCGGCGCCGCCGATCACCACCGCCTCTTCCGCGCCTTCAATGACACCGATGTGTTCGGCAAGCCGCAGCGCGTCGTCGAGTGAATGCACCACTCGCACACCCGCCGCCTGAAAATTCTGATCACGCGTGATGACGATATTGGTACGTCCAGGCAGCGGGCGACCTATCGACTCCCAGGTCTTTCTGCCCATGATGATGGGCTTGCCCATGGTGACACGCTTGAAATAGCGTAGGTCTTCCGACAGATGCCAGGGCAATGCGTTGTTGCGCCCGATAACCCGATTGCGCGACATGGCCCAGATCAAAGCGAGTTTCATAATCGAAGCCCTCGCGGCGGAAGCCGGTCAGATGGCAACTGGCGCCTTGATATGGGGATGGGATTCATAGCCAACGATTTCGAAGTCATCGTAAACATAACTGAAGATGTCGGCCGGGCGTCGCTTGATGTGCAGACGCGGCAGCGGCAGTGGCTGGCGGGTGAGCTGCAGGCGCGTCTGCTCCAGATGATTGCTGTAAAGATGCGTGTCTCCACCGGTCCAGATGAAATCACCGACATCGAGATCGCACTGCTGCGCCACCATGTGCGTGAGCAATGCGTAAGACGCGATGTTGAACGGCACGCCAAGGAAGGTATCTGCCGAGCGCTGATACAACTGGCAGGACAATTTGCCATTGGCCACATAGAACTGGAACAGGGAATGGCAGGGCGGCAGCGCCATCTGATCGACATAAGCGGGGTTGTAGGCAACGACCATCAGCCGCCGCGAATCCGGGTTGCGCCGAATCTGCTCGATGAGCTTGCTGATCTGATCCACCGACTGACCGTCGGGGCCCGGCCAGGAGCGCCATTGAAAGCCGTATACCGGCCCCAGATCGCCGTGCTCATCCGCCCACTCATCCCAGATGGAGACGCCGTTTTCCTTCAGATAGCGGATGTTGGTATCGCCGCTGAGGAACCACAGCAGTTCGTGAATGATGGAGCGCAAGTGCAGCTTCTTGGTCGTCAGCACCGGAAACCCCTGCGCCAGATCGAAGCGCATCTGATGGCCGAATACCGAGAGCGTGCCTGTCCCGGTGCGATCCGTCTTGGTGGCACCTTCATCGAGAATGCGCTGCATCAAATCGAGGTATTGCTTCATGTCTGTGTCATCTCTCCAAAATCACTCCATCTAATCGCCAGCTGGGCAGGCTTATGGCGCGCGATAGGCCTTCACCATCAGGAAAATACCCGCCGCGATCATCGGCAACGACAACAACTGTCCCATGGTCAGCCAGTCGAGCGCCACGAATCCGAGCCCTTCATCCGGCTGGCGGAAGAACTCCACGAAGAAACGCTGGGCGCCATAGCCGATTCCGAACAATCCTGAAACAGCGTACAGCGGACGCGGGCGCGATGAGAACCACCACATGATGGTGAACAGGACGACGCCCTCCAGAGCAAACTGATAGAGCTGCGAGGCGTGCCGAGGCAGATTATCTACATGCGGAAACACCATGCCCCAAGGCACCTCGGTCGGGCGCCCCCACAGCTCTCCACCGATGAAGTTGCCCAGTCGTCCGGCACCGAGTCCAAACGGGGCGAGAGGCGCGATAAAATCAAGCACCTCGAAGTAACGCTCGTTGAGCTTGCCTGAGTACCAGTACAACGCAGCCATGACGCCCAGAAAACCACCATGGAAGGACATGCCGCCTTCCCAGACGCGCAACACCCACAGCGGATCCGTCGCAAGCTTGTCGAAATTGTAGAACAAGGCTGAGCCGATACGCCCGCCCACGACTGCACCGAGAGCGCCGTAAAACACCAGATCGGCGATCTGCTCGTCAGTCCACAGCCCCGGGGTACGGCGCGCGCGCAGTTTCGCCAGAAACCAGGCACCACCGAAGGCGATGATGTACATGATGCCGTACCAGTGCACGGACAGTGGGCCGAGCGAGAAGGCCACGGGATCGAACTGGGGGTAGGTCAGCATGGACGGTTATTCCGGAGGTTCATTCGAGCAGATCGAGAAGCGCCTTCTTCTTCTCGGTGGACAACTGCTGGAATTTTTCGATCAGGCGCAGCGCTGCATCATTCAGATCACCATCGACCGGCGCCAGGCCTATGCGGTCTGCGCCAGACGGCGCACCGTCTCTGGCCACGAACTGTTCCAGCAGCAGCGTAATTTCGGAATTCATGCTGCGGCGATTTCTGCGGGAAATAGCCACGAGCTGTTCATGGTAGCCATGCGGCAGACGCAGCACGAACTTGTATTCCTGCTTCTCGTTCGTGGCAGGGTCGTTCTGTTCAGCTTGCAGGTCTCTGGGCATGGGATACGTAACCGGAATTCAATTCCGGCCAGTCTATTAGATTGAGGCTGACGATTCCATCCGTAGATTCGTCAGTTCTCGTTATGTCCCTATGGCACTCTCATCCAAGAGCTATCCTGAGTAGGCATTATCCTGATATCCGTGGGGAATTCTGTAGGAATTTTGCCATAGTGCCGAAAAATATCAGGAAATCGACCCGCGATGCTGTCGCCTGGCCGCAGCCTCAGTTATTGCGCGCTGAACGCAGCAGCCTGTCGATACCGGCGTTGTACAACGCCATGTCGACACAGCTGCGCACCATCTGCGCCTCATCCAGCTGCATGACCTCCGCCAGCAACTCCTTTGCTGTTGTCAGCGGGATGCTGCGAATTACCGCTTTTACTTTCAGCAGCGTCGTCGCGTTCATGGACAGGATGTCGAAACCCATGGCGATGAGCAGCACCGCTGCCGCAGGATCGCCCGCCATTTCCCCGCAGATACTGACGGTCCGATTTTCTGCATGCGCCTCGGTGACGATGAACTGCAGCGCCTGCAGCACCGCCGGGTGAAACGAGGAGTACAGGCTGGCGACACGAGGATTGTTGCGATCCACGGCGAGCAGGTACTGGGTGAGGTTGTTGCTGCCGACCGAGATGAAATCCACCAGGCGACAGAGGGCGCGGGTCTGATAGACGGCCGCCGGCAGTTCGATCATGACGCCGATCGGTGGCATGCGAACCTCCAGCCCCTCTTCACGCAACTCCCGGTAAGCGCGTTTGATGATCTGGATAGAGCCTGTGACTTCCTGCACGTTGGAGATCATGGGCAGCATGATCTGCAGGTTGTTCAGTCCTTCGCTCGCACGAATCATGGCGCGAACCTGGGTGATGAAGATCTCCGGATGGTCGAGTGTGACGCGAATGCCACGCCAGCCGAGGAAGGGGTTCTCCTCTTCAATAGGGAAGTAAGGCAAGGCCTTGTCGCCCCCGATATCCAGCGTCCGCATGGTCACCAGCTTGGGAGCAAAGGCCTGCAGTTGTTCGCGGTAGATGGCAGTCTGCTCGTGTTCGCTCGGAAAGCGCTCGGCGAGCAGGAAAGGCACTTCGGTGCGGAACAGTCCGATCCCCTCCGCGCCGTGATCCAGGGAACGGATAACGTCCGACATCAAGCCGGTGTTCACCCACAGGTTCACCCGGTGCTTGTCCGGCGTCTCACACGGCAGATGGATGAGGCCTTCGAGCCCCTTGACCAGCTGCTCCTCCTCTTTGATCACTTCACGGTAGCGATTGCGCAACTGATCCGAAGGACTGCTGTAGACCTGTCCATTGTAGCCGTCGATGATCAGCTCCCGACCATCGAGTTGCCGATAGGGAAGATCGACCACTCCCATTGCCGTCGGAATTCCCATGGTGCGCGCAAGAATGGCGACGTGGGAGTTGCCCGATCCCTTTACCGACACCAGCCCCCGCAACTTCTCCTTGGGCACATCGGCCAGCATGGCTGCGGTCAGCTCCTCACTGACGAGGATAGTGTCGTGGGGGTAGTCAGTCTTCACCACGTCCTTGTCCTGCAGATAGAACAAAACGCGGCTGCACAGATCCTTGATGTCGGCGGCGCGTTCACGCAGATACGGATCTTTCATCATTTCGAAGGCGCGCACGTGATCTTTGGTGACATCGGCCAGAGCGCCCTGCGCCCACTGTCCCTCGCGAATCCGGTCGATGACCTCTTTGCCCAGCGCGTCATCGTCCAGCATGCGCAGATAAACGCCGAATATTTCGCCTTCTTCGGGGCGCAGGCGCGACTCGAGCGTGCTGATCAGCGCCGTCATGTCCTTGCGCACCGAATTCAACGCCGCATTGAAGTAGTCGATTTCCTTGTCGATGTCCGCGCAGGCGCGGTTGGGGATCAGGTCGATATCGGCGGGCGGAAACACCACTACCGCATGCCCGATGGCAACGCCTGTGGCACCGGGCACGCCGGCAAAGCTGGTATCTGACTTGCGCTGCCCCGAGGGGCTGACTCCCAGAATGGCGCCGGTCGCTTCGGCGGCGGCGATCACTCCGGCAAGCTGGGCCGACAGGGTAACCAGAAAAGCCTCTTCGCCTTCGTCGAAGCAGCGCATCTCCCGGTGCTGCACGACGAGCACACCCAGCACCTTGCGATGGTGAATGATCGGGACGCCCAGAAACGAGCTGAATTGCTCCTCGCCAGTTTCGGAGAGATAGTGGTAATTGGGGTGGGACTTGGCATCCTCGAGATTGACCGGCTCGGCGTTGCTGGCGACCAACCCGACCAGACCCTCGCCGACCTGCAGACTGACATGACCTACCGCTTCCTTTTTGAGTCCCTCGGATGCCATCAGCACATGGCTGTTGATTTCCTGGTCGAGCAGGTAAACGGAGCAGACTTGCGTGTTCATGGCGGCGCGCACGCGCGTCACGATGATGTCGAGGGCCGACTGCAGATCCCGCGCAGTGTTCACCTCTTGTACTATCTCACGCAGTCTTTCCAACATCATGTTTCGATTCCGTGTCTCTTGTTACGGTGGCTGCTCTGCATTGGCCGGAAATGGCGTGCCGTCAAAGATCTGATCTCAGGGACGCATGAACCGATTCAGAGGGGTCACCAGCTCCTTCAGCGCCTGTCGGTAAACCTCGCGCTTGAAGTCAATCACCTGGCTCAATGGGTACCAGAAGCTGACCCATTGCCAATCGTCGAACTCGGGCATGTTGTTGGCACGCAGATCAATCTTCTGTTCATCACAGCGCATTCGCAGAAGATACCACTTCTGCTTCTGCCCAATGCAAACCGGATTGGAATTCTGGCGGATGAGATTCTTGGGCAGCTCATAGTAGAGCCAGCCCTTGGTCGAAGAAATGATCTCGACATCCGCCGGCCCAAGCCCTACTTCTTCCTTCAATTCGCGATAGAGCGCCTGCTGCAGGCGTTCGCCGTGCCGGATGCCACCCTGCGGAAACTGCCAGGCGTCCTGACCAATGCGTTTCGCCCACAGCAGCTGACCGTGAGGATTGCAGATGATGATGCCTACATTAGGTCTGAAACCTTGAGAATCTATCATCCTGGTGTCCGGTCCTTAGCTAAAAAATCAACCTCGGCATTGTTTCACAACTGCGGAGGCTTGTTCAACGACTGGCTGCGGAGCACGGCGGAACAGGTATAATGCCCGCCTTCAACGGCAGCACCCGGACTCTGAACAAATGACTCTTGCTATTTTCGACCTCGACAACACCCTGCTTGGCGGCGACAGTGATCACAGCTGGGGAGACTTTCTCATTGGCAAAGGACTGGTGGACGCCACACAACACAAGGCCCGCAATGATCAGTTCTACTATCAGTACCTGCACGGCGGCCTGAATATGGTGGACTACGTGGAGTTCGCAGTCGGCCCGGTGAAGGGCATGCCGAGAGCAACCCGCGAAGCGCTGCATCGTGACTTCATGGCGGAATTCATCGAGCCGATGATTCTACCGGCCGCCCTGCAGTTGCTGCAGGAGCATCGAGACAAGGGGGATTTTTGTCTGATCATTACGGCGACCAATCGATTCATCACCGAGCCGATTGCACACAGGCTCGGCGTCGATGCGCTGATCGCCACGGATCTGGAAATGGAGAACGACTGCTATACCGGCCGCGTGCAGGGCATTGCCAATTTTCAGGCGGGAAAAGTGCGTAATCTGGAGCAGTGGCTGAGCGCGCGAGCCGCTTCCACCTCTAACGCTCTGACTATGGCGGACAGCATCTTCTACAGCGATTCTTTCAACGACCTGCCGCTGCTGGAAAAAGCAGCCAAGGCCGTGGCCGTAGATCCCGATCAGACGCTGCTGAAGATCGCCCGCGAACGTGGCTGGGACGTCATCAGCCTGCGCGGCCAGACATTCTGACGCGAGCAAATCGCGGCGGCATCGCGTCGGGTCGTATCAGAGCGTGGCGAGATTGATCTCGACAATAAGGTCATCCGCCAATCGTTCGAGCTGACGCTGCAGATTATGCAGATCCAGGTCGGCAGGCACCTTGAGAAGAGCCTGCGCATTGAAGAGCGGCTCACCCGACATCGGCGCGCTGCTGCACTGTGTTGTCAGCTCCTCGACATTGACATGCTGAGCCGCCAGTGCCCGGGAAATTTCCTTGATGATCCCGGGCCGGTCGTTACCCACCAGCGTCAGCCGCAAGGTGCGCTGGGAAACGGGCGGCTCTGTCATGCTGACTTTTTCCACGACCAGGCGCAGCACCGATGAGAGTTTTTGCAGATCCTGCACCAGCGCGTCGGCATGCAGATCATCCACGCTGACACGCAGAATTCCCGCAAACTTGCCCGCCATATGCGCCATGTTGCTCTCCAGCCAGTTGCCGGAGTGACGGGCGATCGTCTCGGACAACAGCTCCACGAGACCGGGTTTGTCGTCTCCGATAATGGTCAGTACCAGATAAGTCGCCACTTCAGTTCTACTCCTCTTGCGTTGGGGTTGCCGCCAAACGGTTGCCTGCTCTATCAAGCGCAGGCTATCAGGCGCTGATCATCACACGGCGCGGGAACTGCCCGAACTCTTCCCAGAAGCTGACTCGCTCGGGCAGATCTTCCTGCCGTGCCTGAGTCTTGCCATTCTCATCCGTAACGCGCGACACCAGTGTGTGCTCGCCGGGCTGAGCCCCTTGCCAGTTGAAGGTGAACAGCTTCCAGGTAAATTGCGAGGATTGCGGATCAATGCTCGCCGCCTGCCAGGGGCCGCCGTCAATGCTGACTTCGACGCTGCGGATCGGTGTGCCGTCGTTGAGAATGAAGCCCGTCACGGTGTGATCTGCACCGCTGCGGGTCACACGCACGATGGCCGACTTCAGGTTCATCCTGGCCACTGAATTCTCAACCCAGCGCTCCTGATCACCCACCATCTCGCGCTTCAGTGTCACGTAGTCGCGGCCCATGAAACGGCCCATATAACGAGTATCCTGAATGTGTATCTGGGTCAGCCACTTCACGTTGGCGACGCCGTACCAGCCCGGCACCAGCAGGCGCACCGGCTTGCCGTGATAATGCGGCAGCGGTTCACCATTCATCTCAAAGGCCAGCATGTTGTTTTCATTCAGCGCATCTTCGACAGAGAGCGCTCGAGCAAAAGCCTTCGGCACCTTGCGACCCCGAATCTCCTCTTCGCCGATGTCGGCACCGAAGAACACCACTTCCTTGCCTTCCGGCTGAATACCAGCCTCCAGGAGAATGTCGCGCAGACTCACACCGCGCCATGTGGCATTACCGATGAGGCCATGAAAAATTCGCCCTCCGTTGCCGCCGCACTCGAAGCCGACATCCTTTTCGATGACCGGGCGGCTGCGCAGCTGCTCCAGAGAAAATTTCAGCGGGCGGTCTACCAGACCGGTGACGCTCAGCTGATAGCTGGCATTGTCTACCTCGGGCTGGCCGTAATGCTGCACCAGATAGAAGTCGTCATTGGTGGCGTAGAACGAAGAAATCATGCGGGTATCCTGAAAATGTGTGGCACCCGGCCGCACCGGCTGTGGATTGAAGGTGTCAGGAACATCTGTAAAGGGAACTTCAATCTCGCCCTGCGCCAATGCCGGCAACATCCAACCCGGAAAGGCGCTCGCTCCTGCGGCGACGAGGCCAGTATTAATGGCGCCCTTGAGCAGCTTTCTTCTGCCGGGACTTTCAACGGCAACATGCTGCATTGAGGGGCTGGCGATGGGAGAGTTTGAAGAATCTTCGGGGTTCATTGACACACCTCTTATGATTGATGACTTTTGACTGGCACCTAAGGGAGAACTGGCTGGTGACGATATCACAGGGTCGAAGTGTTGCCTACACGCGAGCGTCTGTCCGACAGCGACTGGACACGACCGGTTAAATTTGGAAAGATCGGTCGCAGCCGCTGGAGCCCGGTCTAATTCAACAGTCAGGACGCCCGACACGTCACCATTGCGAATGGAACCTTCAAGCCTATGGAAAGCACGCTGGAATCAACAGACCTCTCTTCCGCCCCCGCATTGCGACTCGAACTGGCCGGGCTGCGCAAGGGCGTCAACAATTATCACATCGATGTCCGCATCAGTCCGAAATTCTCGACTGACGTGCGCCGCCTCGCCACCGCACTGCTGAGCCAGGCGATGGCG
>JACCEA011531372.1_pt1 | contig 12173 bp, 11 predicted proteins | sample 7449851 | NCBI WGS metagenome assembly JACCEA01 (sample SAMN15323453, study PRJNA562643) | freshwater metagenome | isolation source: river surface water | place: USA:Blue River Watershed | collected 2017-08-18 | reverse complement strand
TGGGGATTCCCCGAAACAAGCTAAAACTCTAGCAGGGGGCAGCAATAGCAGCAACCATCTGAGAGAATTGTCCAATCCGCAAAGCCCAGAGGTAGCTTGTCCACACCTGTAAAGCAGTTAGAACCAGCTCTGACCCCGCCAGAGCAGATTCGTAATTTCTGCATTATCGCCCACATCGACCATGGCAAGTCGACCCTCGCCGACCGCATGCTGCAACTCACAGGCATCGTGAGCGATCGTGAGATGCGAGACCAGTATCTCGACCGCATGGACATCGAGCGCGAGCGAGGTATCACCATCAAGTCCCAGGCAGTTCGTTTGCCCTGGCAGGTGGACGGACGGGCATATGCGCTGAACATGATTGATACTCCCGGCCACGTTGATTTCACATATGAAGTTTCTCGCTCTCTCGCAGCTTGTGAGGGAGCTGTGCTTTTGGTAGACGCCGCACAAGGCATAGAAGCTCAGACACTTGCGAATTTGTACCTCGCGCTTGAAAACGATCTTGAAATCATTCCCGTGCTGAACAAGATTGATTTACCGGCTGCTCAACCAGAAAAGTTCGCCGAAGAACTTGCGAGCCTAATTGGCGGCTCACCAGAAGACTGCCTTCGAGTATCTGGCAAGACGGGGCAGGGCGTGAAAGAACTAATGGACCTGATAGTGCAGCGCGTGCCGGCACCAGTCGGAGATTTGAACGCTCCCGCTCGGGCAATGATCTTTGATTCTGTTTATGACTCTTATCGCGGAGTTGTTACTTACGTTCGTATGGTTGACGGAAAACTAAATCCGCGTGAAGAGATTCAGATGATGTCTACTAAGGCCGTGCACGAGCTACTTGAGATAGGCGTAATTTCTCCCGAACCAAAACCCAGCAAGGGATTGGCGGTTGGTGAGGTTGGTTATCTCATCACAGGAGTGAAAGATGTTCGCCAGTCCAAAGTTGGCGACACCGTCACAACTAAACGACTCCCTGCACAGACTCCTCTGAAGGGCTATTCAGAGCCAAAGCCAATGGTTTTCTCCGGAATCTATCCGATTGATGGCAGTGATTATCCAAATCTTCGCGAGGCGCTTGACAAGCTTCGCCTCTCCGATGCTTCGTTGGTTTATGAGCCGGAGACTTCTGCAGCCTTGGGATTTGGATTCCGCTGCGGATTCTTAGGTCTGCTTCACCTTGAAATCATTACTGAGCGACTAGAAAGAGAATTCAATCTCAGTTTGATTGCGACCAGCCCGTCGGTTGTTTACAACGTGACTAAAGAGGATGGTAGTGAGCTGGTTGTAACTAACCCTTCCGAATACCCAGACGGCAAAGTCAAAGAGGTGCAGGAGCCGATGGTTCGTGCGACTTTGCTAACACCTAAGGATTATGTGGGAACCATCATGGAGCTTTGTCAGACCAAGCGTGGCACCTTGATTGACATGCAATACCTGGGCGAAGATAGGGTTCAGCTGCGATATCGACTTCCTCTTGCGGAAATTGTCTTTGACTTCTTCGATCAGCTAAAGAGCAAGACCCAAGGATATGCGTCGCTTGACTATGAGGACGACGGCTTCGCACCAGGGGAACTCGTGCGAGTAGACCTTTTGCTGCAGGGGGAGAGGGTTGACGCCTTTTCCGCGATAGTTCACAAAGACAAGGCTTATGCCCATGGCGTTCGAATTGCAACCAAGTTGCGCGAGCTAATTCCAAGGCAGCAGTTTGAAGTGCCAATTCAGGCGGCTATCGGATCTAGGGTGATTGCCCGTGAAACTATTCGCGCGATTCGTAAGGATGTTTTGGCTAAGTGTTACGGCGGTGACATCACGAGAAAGCGCAAGCTGCTCGAAAAGCAGAAAGAGGGCAAGAAGCGCATGAAGATGGTTGGTCGCGTTGAAGTCCCGCAGGAAGCCTTTATCGCAGCTCTTAGCACAGAAGAAAAGGCCGGAAAGAAATAGGTGGCCGGACCGCTGCCGATTGGTGAAAAGTGGCCGGAGGACAACGTTCTTCGACCACAAAGAGTTGCCGGTGACACGTTTCACGCCTATGTTCACATCCCTTTCTGCACAGTCCGCTGCGGCTACTGCGATTTCAACACATACACCCAACAGGAAATGCCAGGGGTTGCACTTTCCGATTTTCACAACCCGCTCCTAAAAGAAATTGAATTCAGCCGGCAAGTTCTAGATAAATCCAACTTGTCTCAACCGCCACTTAGTTCAATCTTTTTTGGCGGTGGCACGCCCTCACTTTTTTCCCCTGCTCAAATTCAGTCAATCTTGGATGAGCTTGAGCAAAGCTTTGGCTTTACTCCAGATTGCGAAATAACCATGGAGGCAAATCCTGAGTCAACATCGCCATGGCAGCTTGAGAAGCTGCGTGAAGCGGGCGTTAATCGCGTATCAATTGGAGTTCAGAGTTTTGACAGCATGGTCTTGTCGGTTCTGGATCGCCAGCACGATAAAGAGCTTGTTATGTCGGCCGTTCAATCAGCACAGAGTCTCGGGTTTAGAACGTCAATTGACCTAATCTTTGGGGCGCCAGGTGAATCACTTCAGTCCTGGAAGAGCACAGTTCAGCAGGCTCTTGATTTGAAGACTGACCATGTCTCTGCCTATTCGCTAATCGTCGAGCCAGGAACCAAGCTAGCTAGGCAAATTAGTCGCGGCGAGATTGCGGAGGTAAATGAGGATCTAAATGCTGACAAATATGAATGGGCGGCAGATCAATTCGAGGACCTTGGGCTGCAGTGGTATGAAGTTTCAAATTTTGGCGAGGTAGCAAAGCACAATCTTGCTTACTGGCAATCCAAGAATTGGTGGGGTTATGGTCCAGGTGCGCACTCCCATGTAGACGGAAACCGGTTCTGGAACCAAAAGCACCCCGCTCGTTACCAACAAGGACTGGCTAAAGGTTCTCCAGCAGCCGGAATCGAAAAACTCTCTGAGCGCCAACAGTTAGAGGAGGAGCTCATGCTCGGTCTGAGAACTAAATATGGAGTTTCGAGAGATCTGCCCGCGAAACTTGGGATTGACCCAGTAAAGATTGCACAGCAAATATCCACCGGGACTTTGACTATGCAACAAGATCGACTTCTACCAACCAAAGCGGGTCGTTTACTGGTTGACCGCCTCGTTGTCGATTTTCTGCAATAGGCCAGCGGATTGTCTAGAATTGGCACTCTAGGTAGGTGAGTGCCAATGATTCCAGAGCGTTCGCTTGAGGTCTTGCGAGCCATCGTTCAAGACTTCATTACCTCTAACCAGCCCGTGGGGTCAAAAGCCCTGCTCGATCGCCACCCGCTTGGTGTCTCCGCAGCGACAATTCGAAACGACATGGCGCTGCTGGAGGAGGAGCAACTTATCACCGCCCCTCACACCTCTTCAGGTCGCATTCCAACTGAAAAGGGTTATCGACTCTTTGTTGATCGACTAAGTGAAGTCAAACCTCTTTCAAATGCTGAGAGATCAGCGATTGAGAGCTTCCTAACTGACGCAAACGATCTTGATGATGTGGTTGACAGAACAGCTAGAGCACTGGCTCAACTCACAAATGCACTCGCTGTAGTTCAATACCCATCGCTAGGAAAGTCCGCTGTTCGTCACATCGAACTAATTCCGCTGAGCGAAAATCGCTGTCTGTTGATGTTGATTGCTGACTCAGGTCGGGTGCAGCAGCTCCAGGTTGAAAGTGAAAGCGCAATTGAAGACGAGCTTATTCAAGAGCTGCGAGGTCGCCTCAATGGCATGCTCGCAGGAACTCAATTATCAGCCGTGCAGTCCAAACTTGGAAAACTTGCAGCTGAATTCTCGCCTCAGCGCAGGGTGTTCGTGGAGCGGATGATAGATGCCTTGCTATCGCTGGTTCAGGAAAACCGGCAAGAGAAGTTAGTGGTGAGCGGAGCGGCCAATCTAGCCAAGCGAGACGAAGAGTTCTCTGGGGAGCTTTCCAAAGTGTTGGAGGCAATTGAAGAACAAGTCGTACTGCTGCGTTTATTGGATGAGCTGAGGGCCGATCAGCATGGAGTGGCATTAAGAATTGGAACCGAGCTCGGAGTTGAGGGTCTATCTAAGACAAGTTTGGTCGCCACCGGCTACGAATCCAGAGGAACAGAAGTAGCCAAATTAGGTGTGCTAGGACCCACTCGAATGGATTACTCGGCAAACATTTCTTCTGTTAGAGCGGTTGCAAGGTATCTCACCAAATTATTGGAGACAAACACTTGAGCGATCACTACGAGGTTCTCGGTGTTGCTCGAAATGCCACCCAAGATGAAATAAAGAAGGCCTATCGCAAACTAGCTCGAGAGCTGCACCCAGATGTCAATCCATCACCTGATGCACAAGAGCGATTCAAGCATGTTACCCACGCCTACGAGGTTCTCTCTGATCCACAGTCCAGGGCTCAATACGACCAAGGTGATTCGACTTTCGGGTTCGGCGATATTTTTGAAAGCTTTTTTGGTGGTGGTCAGCGTGGCCCTAGATCCAGGGCGCAGCGTGGCGAAGATGCACTTCTGCACGTTCAATTAGATCTAGCCGAGGCAATCTTTGGAGCGACCAAAGTTCTAACCATTGACACCGCAATTGGTTGTGATGGCTGCAATAACTCTGGAATCAAAGCCGGGACTTCGATAAAGACGTGTGATGTTTGCCGCGGAAGTGGGCAAATTCAGCGTCAGGTTCAATCGTTTATGGGAGTCATGGTCACAACCACAACCTGCAATGTTTGCCGGGGTAGTGGGCAGACAGTTCCCAATCCATGCCCTGATTGCCGAGGACAGGGGAGAATTCGTGCAAAGCGCGAACTTGAGCTTGAAATACCAGCTGGCGTCAGCGACGGACTAAGACTGCATCTACCCGGCCAGGGAGAAGTCGGTTTTGCTGGTGGACCAGCCGGTGATATTTATCTGGAGATTTCTGTAACCCCCCATCCTGTTTTTGGTCGCGAGGCGGATGACTTGACAGCAGTCCTAGAGGTGCCTGTAACTGATGCCGCGCTTGGTGCGGAGTTGGAGATTGAAACGTTGGATGGCCCGACCAAAATTAGGATTGAGGCAGGCGCTCAGCATGGAGACCTAATTACCCTAAAGGGGCTCGGCTCTCACAGACTTCGAGGAAAGGGTCGAGGCGACTTGCGGCTTCAGATTCGGGTCCTGACTCCGCAGAGATTAGATTCAAAACAAAAAGACTTGTTTAAGAAGTTGCGAGATCTCGTAGCTGATGAAAAACCTCGACTGGCTACGCGCAAATCCAGGGGCAGGTTCTGATGCACTGGTTTTTTGATCCAAGCTTCTCGAAAGAATCGAACCTAATTGCAAAATCCGAGCTTGACCACTTCAAGAGTTTGAGAATTAGGGTCGGTGAAAGAGTCACCGTTACCAACGGACAAGGTGATGTTTTTGTTTGTGAAACGCTAGATCCAAAATCTGGTGAACTGAGTTTGCTTGAAAAAACATCACAACCCGCGCCAAAACCTAAAATCAACCTTGTTCAAGCCTTGGCCAAAGGTGATCGAGACGAGATGGCGCTGCAGGCCTGCGTTGAATTGGGAGTAGCGTCAATCACTCCTTGGCAGGCAGAATTATCTATCGTTGATTGGACTGGCAAGGAAACCAAAGGCCAAGCTCGGTGGCAAGAGATTGCGATATCTGCAATGAAACAGAGTCAGCGGGCCCACTTGCCGGAAGTTTTGAAGGTCCACAGAACTGCTGAACTTAAGCCGCGAGGAATCGGCGTGATTCTTGACCCGAGATCAGAGGAAAGCCTTCTCTCCTTGCCGGAATCGGAGGAAATTACTTTGGTGGTGGGGCCAGAAGGCGGAGTCAGCGAAAAGGAAACTCATCAGCTCAAAGCGGCCGGTTTTATCCCATTTCGCCTGGGCCACGCAATTATGCGAACCTCTACCGCCGGGCCAGCAGCGGTCTCAGCAATATTGACCAAACTGCAAACTTGGTAAATGCCTAGGATTGAGGTGGAGGATTAGTGGACTGCATATTTTGCAACATTGTGGCTGGCAAATTTGGCACGGAAATAATTGCTGAAAATGAAACTGCGATTGCGTTTCGTGACATTAATCCATTGGCTAAGGTTCACTTGCTGGTTGTGCCAAGAGCCCACACCCAGAACATCACCTTTGTCACAGACAGTTCGGAACTGGTGAGCTTCTTTGAGCTAATTAGAGAAGTAGCAGCTAAATTCACAGATGGCCAATTCCGACTTCAGTTCAATTCTGGTGAAAAAGAGGGTCAAACCGTGTTCCACACTCACGCACACATCTTGTCGGGCCGGGCGGTTTAGTGGCGAAGCTAAGCTTTGAAATCCCGCCGGTTCCTTTGGTTGAGTTATTAGGCAGCCAAGACAGACTCTTGAGAAAACTTGAACAACTATTTCCCGATGTCTCAATCCATAACCGTGGGCACCAATTCAGCCTGGAGGGGGAGAGTGCGGAACTTGAAAGGATTAAGCAGACCCTTCTGCAGTTGACCGAGCTGATTAAGCAGGGCATCGCGCTGGATGATCGGCTCGTGGCTGAGACGGCCAACATTGTTGGTGCAAGCAGCGATCCAACGAAGGTTTTGGCTGAGGGCGCCATCAAGACTCCCAACAAGGTTGTTCGTGCAAAGACTGTTGGTCAAAAGACCTACCTTGACGCGATTGACAAGCACACAATTACCTTCGGCATTGGACCAGCTGGTACCGGTAAGACTTACCTAGCCGTCGCAAAGGCCGTCGCTGCTCTTTACAACAAACAAGTTTCACGAATCATTTTGACTCGTCCGGCCGTCGAGGCAGGCGAAAGGCTTGGTTTTCTCCCAGGAACTCTGAGCGAAAAGATTGATCCATACCTACGTCCGCTGTTTGACGCACTTCAAGAGATGCTAGAACCAGAAGCCACCACCAAGCTAATGGAGTCGGGCGTGATTGAAGTTGCCCCACTTGCCTATATGCGCGGAAGAACTTTGAATGACAGTTTCATAATTTTGGATGAGGCACAAAACACAACCGCAGAGCAAATGAAGATGTTTCTCACAAGACTCGGCTTCGGCTCCAAGATGGTCGTGACCGGTGATGCGACTCAGATTGACCTACCAACAGGAAAATCTGGACTCGATGTTGCAACAAAAATCTTGAAAGATGTCAAAGATCTCCACATCGCAAGGCTTACAAGTAAGGATGTTGTGCGCCACGAACTTGTGACCAGGATTGTCGATGCCTACGAAAAAGCGGGTCAAAAGTGACCATTGAAATCACTAATGAGAGCGATGTTGAGGTAGATCTGAAGACGGTCCGCTCTGTGGCCGAGTATGTAATTGAACAACTCAAACTGCATCCAATGGTTGACCTTGGAATTATTTTCGTCAACGAAAAACCCATGAGCGAACTTCATCTGCAGTGGATGGATGAACCTGGTCCCACCGATGTTCTCAGCTTTCCAATGGATGAGTTGAGGCCTGGCGCTGAGGACGGTCCAATGCCAGAAGGAGTGCTGGGCGATGTTGTTATTTGCCCGCAAGTTGCAACTCTCCAAGCACAGGCTGCGGGGCATTCGACGATGAACGAAATCAACCTTCTGTTGACTCATGGAATGCTCCACCTGCTTGGCTTTGATCACGCAGAACCAGATGAAGAAAGAGAAATGTTCAGGCTTCAAAAAAGCTTGTTAGAGGGATTTAACAGTGGCCGGGATATTTGAAGCATCAGTTCTTCTGGCCATATTGCTAGTTACTCTGCTTTTGGCAACAGTGCAAACTCAGTTGGAAATACAGGAAGACCTGCGTGCAGGCTCCCTATCAATCGCTAGATTCCTGTTCTTTATCGCAGGCTTTGCCGCTTTGATTTTGTCAAGTCCTGATCGAATGTGGACTGTAGTCATCGCAATTGGGCTACCTGCCATTTGGTTTGCACAGCAGCTTGCTGGAAGGTTCCTCGGGCGCCTGGGCATTGGGATTTCTTTGGCACAGAGAATGTCAGGACTTGTTTCAGCCTGGGCTCGATTAGCACAGCCGCTTCGCCTTCGTGCCCCCGAGGTAGTAGAAGATTATGAGCAAGAGCTGCTCGATTCCGTCGAGGAATTCTCGGAGACCTTGGTCCGAGAAATCATGGTCCCACGAGTCGACATCGAGGTTGTTGATGGAGACGTTAGTTTAGAAAAAGCACTTTCTATCTTTGTCTCATCGGGGTATTCCAGACTTCCCGTGGTAGGAGAGGATGTTGACGATATCAAAGGCGTTCTCTACCTAAAGGACATAGCGAGAATCGTTCAACAGGATCCAGGGCTTTTGCAAACCAAGATCGCATCAGAGGCTGCCCGAGAAGCATTCTTCGTTCCAGAAACCAAAATCGTTTCCGATCTCTTGCAAGAAATGCAAACTAGTCGAACCCAGATGGCAATTATTGCCGACGAGTATGGCGGTGTAGCAGGGCTGGTAACAATCGAAGACCTCATAGAAGAGCTCGTGGGTGAAATAACTGACGAGTATGACCGGGAAACTACTGGCATAGAGCCACTTGGTGAAGATCTTTACCGCGTTAGCCCGCGTATAACTCTTGATGAGATGGCGGAGCACTGCGACATTGAACTTGAAGACGAAGATGTTGACACAATCGGAGGGCTTTTGACCAAGGCAACAGGCCATCTTCCAATTGGCGGAGAGGTAGTCGAAATTTTGGGTCTTGAACTTACTGCCGAAAAGGTGGATGCTCGTCGAGGAAGAATACTTTCTATCCGAGTAAGAAAGCTGCCGGTGAATGACTAATTTCAGAAGCGGCTTTGTCGCTTTCGTTGGAAGACCTAATGTCGGTAAGTCAACACTCACTAACGCTCTTGTAGGTTCCAAGGTAGCCATTACTTCATCGAGACCTCAAACCACGCGCAAAGCGATAAGGGGCATACGTACCGATGAAAACGGTCAGATTATTTTTGTAGACACCCCTGGTTTTCATAAGCCCAAAACCCTCTTGGGTAAACGCCTAAACAACGTGGTGGAAGAGACCCTGACTGAAGTCGATGTAATTTGCTTCTGTACGCCCGCTAATGAGAAATTGGGCCCAGGTGATCAGATGATTATTGGCGAAATCATGAAGTATTCAAGACCCAAAAAGTTTGCGATTGTCACCAAAGAGGAACTGGCGGATAAGAAACAGACCGCCGAACATCTGCTGGAGCTATCCCAGGCCGCAAACTGGGATGAAATAATTCCCGTTTCAGCCCTTCGTGGAAATCAAATGCAGACGCTGCTCGACCTGCTCCTGAAGAGCGTTCCCGAAGGGCCCAAGCTGTATCCGGACGACGCTCTCACAGACGAAAACTTTGAAGACTGGATTTGCGAACTAATTCGAGAAGCGGCCCTAGAAAGACTTAGGGAGGAGCTTCCGCACTCCCTTGCCGTGACTGTTGATGAAATCAACTACGAAGAAAAGAAAATTTTTGCCAGCATGTGGGTTGAACGAGACAGCCAAAAAGGGATTCTGATAGGTAAAGGCGGGGCCCTTCTAAAGTCAATTGGCACGGATGCAAGGCGCTCAATAGAGGAGAAGCTGGGAGAACAAATTTTTCTATCACTCCAAGTCAAGGTTGCCGCCAATTGGCAGCAAGACCCTAAGAAACTCGAAAAGATGGGCTTCTAGCGAAGTTTTGTCGTCAGTGGTAGCCTTTGGCCAATGCGTTTCGCTCTCCTGCTTAGCGGCCGCGACGAGGCCTAACCTCCGGCCCATTCTCGTCGCGGAGCCCAGTTGCGGCCAATTCCAATTTTTCAGGAGCAGAGAGAATGAAAGACAAACAACAACCATCAAAGATGCCGTATCAGCGCTATACGCCATTTCACGAACAAATAAAGATTGATCTGCCAGAACGAAGCTGGCCATCCAAACGCATTACCAAAGCACCGCGTTGGTGCGCAGTTGACTTGCGAGACGGCAACCAAGCCTTGATTGACCCAATGAGCCCAGAGCGCAAGCTGGAAATGTTTAAGCTGCTAGTTCGCATGGGCTATAAGGAAATCGAAGTTGGTTTCCCCTCAGCGTCTCAAACAGACTTTGACTTTGTGCGTCTGCTGATTGAGCAGAACCTAATTCCTGATGACGTAACAATCCAGGTCTTAACCCAGTCTCGTGATCATCTGATTCAGAGAACATATGAGTCTTTGAAAGGCGCAAAGAATGCAATTGTGCACTTCTACAATTCCACGTCAGTGCTTCAAAGAAGAGTGGTTTTTGGGCAAGACAAAGAGGGAATCAAAAAGATTGCTACCGATGCAGCTCAATTATGTTTGTCATTAGAGTCAACCGTTCCTGAAACAAACGTCTTCTATGAATACTCTCCTGAGTCCTATACCGGAACAGAACTTGAATTTGCGCTAGAGGTCTGCAATGCGGTGATTGATGTAATCAAGCCGACTCCAGAGAAGAAGATGATTATCAATCTTCCTGCTACTGTCGAGATGATTACACCGAATGTCTACGCTGACAGCATCGAATGGATGTCGCAAAGACTGCACCCACGAGACTCAGTGATTCTGTCTCTGCACCCCCACAACGATCGTGGAACCGCTGTCGCGGCTGCTGAACTTGGCTACATGGCTGGAGCGGACCGCATCGAAGGCTGTCTATTCGGCAACGGTGAGCGAACTGGAAATGTCGACCTAGTTACGTTGGGACTAAATCTTTTCAGCCAGGGGATTGACCCAATGATTGACTTCAGCAACATCGATGAGATCAAGCGAACCGTCGAATTCTGTAACCAACTGCCTGTTCACGAGAGAAGTCCTTATGGTGGTGACTTGGTTTACACGGCATTCTCTGGAAGTCACCAAGATGCCATCAAGAAGGGCTTTGAGCACCTCGAGAAAGACGCAAAGTCTGCCGGCTCGGCTGTAGCTGATTTCACCTGGGCTGTTCCATATCTTCCGATTGATCCAAAGGATGTCGGTCGCAGCTATGAGGCTGTGATTCGAGTTAATTCTCAATCCGGTAAGGGTGGAGTTGCATACCTGATGAAGGCAGATCACAAACTTGATCTACCTAGAAGGCTGCAGATTGAGTTTTCAAAGGTGGTCCAGTCCCACACTGACAGCCTTGGCGGAGAAGTTTCGTCAGAGCAACTCTGGGACATATTCCAGGACGAGTACCTACCGGCCAAGGTGGATGAGCTCAAGTGGGGTCGATTCGAACTTCGTCGCCTGAAAAGCGAAAGCGAAATGGATGGAATCGTAGAGATTGACATTGTCTTGCGCGATGGCTCAGGTGAACTTTCAGCGATTGGTCAAGGCAATGGTCCAATATCTGCATTCATTGATGTGCTTGCACAGCAGGGAGTCAAGATCAGGTTGCTTGACTATATCGAGCACACCATGAGCTCTGGTGGTGACGCCAATGCAGCTGCCTATGTCGAGCTAGAGGTTGGAAATAAAGTTCTTTGGGGAGTCGGAATCGATGGCGACATCGCGGTTGCGTCCCTTAAGGCCATAATCAGCGCCGTGAACCGCGCTCTACGGCTCGCCGTTCCAGCGAAGGCGAATTAGCGCTGGAATACTAGTCAGGTGCCCAACTACCGAGATGAAGCGGTCGTTCTAAGAACCCATAAATTGGGCGAAGTTGATCGCATTGTCACTTTGCTGACTCGTCAGCACGGTCAAATACGCGCAGTTGCAAAAGGCATTCGAAAGACCACCAGCCGCTTTGGCGGAAGACTCGAGCCGTTCACTGTCGTGGATGTGCAGCTATACGAGGGGAAAAACCTCGACACCGTAACTCAAGCGGAGCAGCTTGCCAGCTATGGCACGAACATCATCGAGGACTATCAGCGCTACACCATTGGCTCAGCAATTGTTGAAGCAGCAGAGCGCCTAACTCGCGAAGTATCTAGCGAGAAACATTACTTGTTGGTGGTGGGAGCACTCAGATCCTTGGCTCAGACCGAGATTGAACCTGACCAAATTCTTGACTCATATTTACTGAGAGCTTTGTCGCTTTCGGGTTGGGTGCCAAGTTTGACCGAGTGCGTCAGCTGCGGACAGGATCCAACTTCCTTTTCCGTACAAACAGGGGCTGTTACCTGCCAAAGTTGCTTGATACCAGGTTCAATTGTGCTTGGTAAGGCTGGTATAAGTCACATGAAAAACCTTCTATCTGGAAACTGGGAAGAAGTTGCAACGGTCTCAGAATCAGTAAGAAAAGGCGTCAGCGGATCA
>JACCEA011396056.1_pt1 | contig 12179 bp, 9 predicted proteins | sample 7449851 | NCBI WGS metagenome assembly JACCEA01 (sample SAMN15323453, study PRJNA562643) | freshwater metagenome | isolation source: river surface water | place: USA:Blue River Watershed | collected 2017-08-18 | reverse complement strand
TAAGGCTGAAAGAGCCAGCACCAAACACAAACAATTGGAAATGTTAACCGATCGTATTGGGGAAGAATTTGAAGGTGTTATCAGCGGAATCAAAGATTTCGGATTTTACGTCGAAATTGGATTTAATTTGGCCGAAGGACTGGTTCGATTAGTTGATATTCGAGATGATCGTTATTTATTGGAGAAAAATGGTTTTCAACTGGTTGGACGACGTTGGGGCAACACCTTAACCATGGGAGATAAAGTTCGAGTTCGAATTAAGAAAATTGATTTAAAGAAACGGCAAATGGATTTTGGCTGGGTGGAACAAATTCGAGATTAGGTTTGTTTCCCAAGCATTAACTTTGTAAAAAAAAAATAACCTTATGGCTTTTGGAATTTTCACTCCGCCCATCGCTAAAAACGAACCTGTAATGAGTTACGCTCCAGGATCTGTTGAGCGAAAAAAACTTAAAGAAACACTTGAAGAACTACGTTCTAAAGTTATTGATATTCCAATGATTATCGGTGGAAAAGAAATTCGTACCGGAAACACAAAGCGAATTGCTCCTCCGCACGATCACCAACATACCTTGGCCCATTATCACCGAGGAGATGCCAGTCACGTTCAAATGGCCATTGAAGCTTCCCTCAAAGCCAAAAAGGATTGGGAGAATTTACCTTGGGAACAAAGAGCTGCCATTTTCCTTCGCATGGCCGATTTGTTGGCAGGCCCATATCGATTCCTCATCAATGCCTCAACCATGTTGGGCCAGTCAAAAAATTCATTCCAAGCCGAAATCGATGCAGCCTGTGAATTGATCGACTTTTTGAAATTCAACGTTCAATACGCCGATGGCATCTATCGCGAACAACCCGAAAGCCTTCCCCTTACTTGGAATCGAAGTGAATACCGGGCCTTGGAAGGTTTTATTTTCGCCTTGACGCCATTCAACTTCACCTCCATTTGTGCCAATCTAGCATGTGCTCCTGCCATGATGGGAAATACCGTCGTTTGGAAAGCATCCGAAACACAAATTTATTCAGCCTACTTCTTGATGCAATTGTACAAAGAGGCGGGTTTACCGGATGGAGTGATCAATTTGGTTTTAGTTGGTGGGCGCGAAGCGGGCGAGGTTGTTTTCAGTCATCCAGAATTCGCCGGATTGCATTTTACTGGATCCACAGAAACCTTCCAAACACTATGGCAAACCATTGGAAATAATCTTCCTAAATACAAAAGTTATCCCCGTATCGTAGGTGAAACTGGAGGAAAAGACTTCGTTGTGGCGCATGCTTCGGCACGTCCTGAGGTGGTCGCCACTGCATTGAGTCGTGGTGCATTCGAATACCAAGGTCAGAAGTGTTCTGCGGCATCCCGTGCATACGTTCCTGCCAGCATTTGGCCAGCCGTTAAAGAATTGCTGGTTCAACATTTGAAAGGAATGAAGATGGGGGTGGTTGAAGATTTTACCAATTTCATCAATGCTGTTATCGACGAAAATTCATTCAACACCATTTCCGCCTACATCGATCGAGCAAAGGCCGATGGCCAAACGATTGTCGCAGGCGGGAATTACGATAAATCGAAAGGATATTTCGTTGAACCTACGGTTATTCAAGTGAACGACCCCAAATACCGAACCATGTGCGAAGAGATTTTTGGTCCAGTATTAACCATTTTCGTTTACGATGACGACCAATTTGAAGCCACATTGGATTTGGTGGATCAAACCTCACCTTACGCCTTAACGGGAGCTGTTCTTTCCACTGATCGTTACGCTATTCAATTAGCCACCGAAAAACTTCGTCACAGCGCAGGAAACTTCTACATCAACGACAAGCCTACGGGCGCTGTGGTTGGACAACAGCCTTTTGGCGGAGGCAGGGCTTCAGGGACCAACGATAAGGCCGGAGCGGCCATGAATTTAATGCGTTGGGTTAGTGCTCGAACCATCAAAGAAAACCTCAATCCTCCAACATCTTGGGAATACCCTTTCCACCAGCCTGATTAATGAGTTCAAAACCTTCATTTTCTTTGAAAGCCGGTGGCTTCCTTGTTTCCGAGCCCTACCTTCAAGACCCCCAATTCTTCAGAAGTGTAGTGGTTTTAGTTGAACATAATGAACAAGGAACAATCGGCTTTGTCATCAACAAACCCTTAGATATTCCACTTGCCGACATGATTGATGTACCGGAAGGGATGGAGATGCCCGTATTCTTGGGTGGCCCAGTTCAACAGGATACTATTTTTTTCCTTCACAATCTTGGACTTGGCCTTTTGCCTAAAAGCATTGAGGTAACCTCTGATTTGTGGTGGAGCAGCGATTTTACCCGACTTTTCGAACTTATCGAAGAGGGTTTTGCTGAGAAATCTCAAATTAAAGTACTGTTGGGATATTCGGGGTGGTCCGTTGGACAGCTGCGGGAGGAATGTGAAAATGAAAGTTGGGTCGTTGCCCATGTTCCAACCGCCTTCGTTTTCGATATCGAGGTAGAGCAACTTTGGAAAAAAGTGCTCAAAACCTTGGGAGGCACCTTTTCTGAATTATCCCGCTACCCTATTGACCCCAATTTAAACTAAAACTATGCTGAACCAATTGCGCATTTCCCTCATTCGACAAATCATTGAATGGAACGAAAAATGGGTTTTCTCTCGTCGATTGATGAAATTTTACGCAAAAGAAATGCCCCAAAAAGTTAAACGGGTCATGGATGTAGGAGCAAATTTGGGGCAAACTATTGAGGAATATCTCAAGGTCAATCCATCTTGTGAAATCATCGCATTTGAGCCAAATCCAACCCTTTTTGCAAATCTGCAAAAAAGATACCAAGGAAAATCAAACGTTATTTTGGAACCTTTGGGCATAAGTAATGAAATTGGAACTAAAACGTTTTACGAAAATATCTTCCATTCCACCTCCTCATTTGAACCCTTGGATCAAGAATCGGAATATTTGCAGAAAAAAGCCAAAGTATTGGGGGTAACCCCTGATCAAATCATCAAAGCGAGTTACCCCGTTGAGATTACCACCTTGGCTCATTACATCAATCACCGCGTAATGGGAGATATCGACGTTTTAAAAATTGATACCGAAGGACACGAATTGGCGTGTTTACACGGATTGTTTTCCGAACCTCTGCATCATCCCATCGAATTCATTCAATTGGAAGTGCATAACGACGATATGTATTTGAATTCGCACTCGTTTGAGGAAATCACAGAGATTTTAGAGGCCAACGGTTATGGATTGGCCGGAAAAATCAAACACGGGTTTGGTGACTTTTACGATGCTGTTTTCCGCAAGAAATCGTAATTAATTCCCTCTTGGAATCTGCTTCTTAATAATTTTCTCAATATCTCGAATGTAAGTCCGTTCAGTAGGGTCGCAAATTGAAAAGGCTGTACCTTCATTTCCGGCCCTACCCGATCGACCGATTCGGTGAACATAGGTTTCCGGAATATTGGGAATCTCGAAATTTATCACCCACTTGAGTTCATCGATATCAATTCCTCGAGCGGCAATATCGGTAGCTACGAGGGCTGTAATTTCTCCTTTTTTGAAGGCATTTAATGCATTTTGACGTGCATTTTGGGATTTATTCCCGTGAATCGCCATGGAGCTTATTTGGTTTTTCACCAACCACTTAACTACCTTATCGGCTCCGTGTTTGGTTCGTGTAAATACCAAGACCGACTTCATGCGGTTGTCGTGAATTAAATCAACCAACAAATCTTTTTTCTCAGATGTTTCGCAGAAGTAGAGTTTCTGTTGAATCGTTTCGGCCGTAGAGGAAACAGGAGTCACTTCAACCATAACCGGATTTCGAAGAATGGTTTTTGCCAATTCTTGAATGGGAGGAGGCATGGTTGCAGAGAAAAACAAGGATTGACGTTTCTCGGGGATAATTTTAAGAAGTTTCTTCACATCGTGAATAAATCCCATATCCAACATGCGATCAGCTTCATCCAAAACAAAGACTTTCAAATCTCGAAGGGAAATAAAACCTTGTTGATGTAGATCCAGCAATCTTCCGGGGGTAGCAACTAAAATATCGATTCCTTTTTTAAGGATTTCAACTTGTTTCGTTTGGTTGACCCCTCCGAAAATCACCGTAGACTTAAGAGGCAGATGTTTACCGTAAGTTTTGAAGCTTTCATCGATTTGAATGGCCAACTCTCGGGTTGGTGTAACAATAAGCGCTTTAATTTTTCGATTTTTAAAATCGATGGGATCAGCTTGCAATTGTTGCAATATTGGCAACGCAAAGGCTGCTGTTTTTCCAGTTCCTGTTTGGGCACAACCCAATAAATCGGTCCCTTTGAGAAGGGTGGGAATGGATTTTTCTTGAATGGGTGTTGGATTTTCGTAACCTTCAGCGGATAAAGATTGTAAAATGGGCTTGATTAAGCCGAGTTGTTCAAATGTCATGCAATAGTGTTGACCAATTGGTCTTTAAAAAGTACAAAGGTACTTGTTTTGAGGGCGTTTTAGTTAGAATTAAAATTTTCATCCATCATGCTAAGGTAATTTTGGTAACGAAACGGATGAATTTCAAATTCCTCGACTGCTTTTTTAACAGCACACCCCGGTTCATTTTTGTGAATGCAATTGTTGTATTTGCAATGGGAAGAGTATTTTTTCATTTCGGGAAAAAAGTGAGATAACTCCCAAGCTTCAAAATCTACAAGCCCCATTTCTTTGATTCCAGGCGTATCGATAATTTTGGTTCCATCCTCCATCAAGAACATTTCCGCGAAGGTTGTGGTATGCTTTCCCTTTTCGTTTGCAACGGAAATCTCACCTGTTTTTTGTTCAAAAGACGGATCAATTCGATTCAATAATGTGCTCTTACCTACTCCACTAAAACCAGTGAATAACACGGTTTTACCTACTATTGATTCAACTAATAATGGAAGCTCATCCGCCGTTTCTGTTGACAACAAATAAACAGGATAACCAATGCTTCGATACAAAAAGGCTAGATCTTCCAACTCTTCATGATCGGCATCCACTAAATCTATTTTATTGATTACAACAATGGCAGGAACCTGATAAGCCTCGGCATTGATTAAGAATCGATCGATGAATCCAGGAGCAATGCGTGGCTTGGTAATGGAAGCGACCAAAACGGCGGCATCGAGATTCGCCGCCAAAATATGATACTGCTTGCTCAGGTTGGTCGATCGGCGAATCAGATAATTTTTCCGCTCCTCCACCTCTTGAATAAGGTCGTCCCGAACCACAACCATGTCGCCAACCGCAATCGGATTGGTCGTTTTCAGGCCCTTCAACCGAATTTTTCCAGCAGCTCGAACATCGATGAATGCTCCATTCGCCCAAATGCGGTACCAACTACCGGTCGATTTGACCACCAATCCCTTGAATTCGCTCATTTATTGGTTGTCGATTGTTCTAAAATGGATTTAAAATCAACTGAATTTTCTACCAAATCCGGCAAAATTGCATGTTGAATCACTTCTTCCATTCGATCCACAAAGATGAACTCCAAATCGCGAATGTAATCTTGATTAATTTCTTCGATGTCCTTCCGATTTTCTTTGCAAAGAAGAATGGTTTTGATCCCTGCTCGTTTTGCAGCTAAGATTTTTTCCTTGATTCCTCCTACCGGTAACACCTTTCCTCTTAAGGTAATTTCCCCAGTCATCGCAATTCCGGGCTTTACCTGACGTTGCGTAAAGGAAGACACCAAGGAAGTTAACATGGTAATTCCTGCTGAAGGCCCATCTTTGGGCGTGGCACCTTCAGGAACGTGAATATGTAGATCGGTAGCATCGAAAAGTTTCGGATCAATTTTCCATTGTGAAAAATGAGCTTTGATGTAACCCAATGCAATGGAGGCCGATTCTTTCATCACATCTCCTAGGTTTCCGGTGATGGTTATTCGGCCCTTACCTGGAGAAATGGAAGATTCAATGTACAAAATATCTCCTCCAACGGCCGTCCACGCTAGTCCGGTTACCACCCCAGCAACCGTGGAATTCTCGTAACGATCGTGTTCAAATCGAGGTATACCCAAAATCTTTCGAACATCTTCCTTTAACATCTTTTTGTTAAAGGAATTGCCCAATGCCTTCTCTTTTGCTGTTCCTCTAACCAATGAAGCAATTTGCTTATCTAAGTTACGCACACCACTTTCCCGGGTAAAGCCATCAATCACAAACTCTAACTCATCTGCCCCAATTTCCAAATCTTTCTTTTTTAAACCATGCTCGGCAAGTTGTTTTGGCACCAAATACTTTTTCGCGATTTCTACTTTTTCTTCCATGGTGTAACCATTGATTTCAATGATCTCCATTCGATCCAACAAGGCCGGTTGAATGGTGGAAAGTGAATTTGCGGTAGCGATAAACAACACCTTCGACAAATCATAATCAAGTTCCAAGTAATGATCGGAAAATGTTGAATTTTGTTCGGGATCAAGAACTTCGAGGAGGGCCGATGAAATATCGCCTCGGAAATCAGAGCCTACTTTATCGATTTCATCGAGAATGATGACGGGATTGGAAGATCCGGCTTTTTTGATGGATTGAATAATTCGGCCAGGCATGGCTCCAATGTAGGTTTTTCGGTGACCTCGGATGGTGGCCTCATCACGAACCCCACCAAGCGACATTCGAATGTATTTTCGGCCAATGGCTTCGGAAATAGATCGTCCTAAGGAAGTTTTTCCGACTCCAGGAGGGCCAACCAAACATAAAATGGGGGCTTTCATGTCGGATTTCAACTTGAGGACAGCCAAATATTCCAGAATACGGTCTTTGACTTTATCCAAGCCAAAATGATCTCTTTCGAGAATTTTTTGAGCTTTCTTCATGTCGAAATGATCCACGGTATATTGGTTCCAAGGTAAATCCAAGAGCAGCTCAACGTGATTGAGGACAACGGAATAATCGGCCGCTGCTGGATTCATGCGTTGTAACTTATCCAATTCTTTATTGAAGAATTCGGCCACTTCGGCTGGCCATGATTTTTGTTTTCCTCGTTCGCGAAGGTTTTGAACTTCCAAATCTGGTGTTTTTCCACCCAATTCCTCTTGAATGGTTTTGAGTTGCTGGTGCAGGAAGTATTCCTTCTGTTGTTGATCGATATCGGAACGCACTTTATCCTGGATTCGATTTTTGATTTCCTGTAGATTGAATTCTTTTTGAAGTAGTTCAATCAACTTGAGTGCCATATCTGAGAACGGTAGTACATTCAAAATGGACTGTTTTTCTTCCACGGAAATGGGGAGGTGTGTGGCAATAAGGTTGGCTAAAAATCGAGGGCTAGTAACGTTTTTAAGTGCGTTAACTGCCTCATTCGGAATGTAATTTGAAATATTGATTACGTTGAAGGCAGCTTCTTTCAAGGAAGAAACTAAAGCCAACAACTCAGGGGAATTGGCATCAATTACTTCTTCTTCCACTTCTTTGGCATGTGCCATTAAGTAAGGCTCAGTATCCGTCAATTCCAGCATTTCGAATCGGGAAACACCCTGAATAACTACGGTTGTTTCTCCATCGGGTAGTTTAAACGTTTTGATGACCTTGGCCAACGTTCCGATTTTGTATAAATCGTCGTTGGTTGGATCTTCCACATTCGGGTCTTTCTGGGTAACCACACCAAAGAAATTCCCATTCTTTTTGTATTCTTTGATCAATTTGATCGATTTTGCCCTTCCAACGGTAATAGGAATAACGGTTGAAGGGAAAAGTACCATATTTCTAAGAGGTAGAATTGGCAGTTTTGCGGGCATGTTGGCAGAAATTTCATCGTTGGAAAGTTCAACTACATCCACCGTATTCATTTCCATATCAAAAGCGTCGTTTTCAAAATATTGAATCATATGCATTAAAGGTATAAAACATCCTCAAAAATCAGTTCAATTGCGGATGCAAATCGGTATTATTCAACTTTCATGCCTTATTTTTGTGGGGCATGCTCGGATTTTTTTTAGAAAAGTTTGTTTTACCATTCGGTGATTGGTATTACAAAACAGAATTCATGAAAACATTGAAGGAATACCGAAAAATTCCTTTCTTCTCTAAAAACGACCTAGAGGAACTTCAGAAAAAGAAATTGAGCGATATCCTATCCTACGCCAAAATCCATGTACCTTTTTACCAAAAATCGAATATTGAATTAACGGGAAATGCTTGGGAGGACATCAAAAAATTTCCAATCATACATAAATCCACCCTCCGAGAAGTTGGAAAAGAATTGGTAGTTGGCTCTTTAGACGGAAAAGACATCATTTGCCAAAAAAGCAGTGGATCAAGTGGTTTGCAAAGTGAAATTTTTCTCACCCAACGAGAATACCTTCGTGGACAAGCCGTTCAAACCAGTTTTTGGGAATGGGCCGGATTTCGAATTGGTGGTAAAATCCTTCAGTTGGGAATGTCACCTAAAAGATCGTTCATGAAGAGAATGAAGGACATTTTCTTACGGACTGATTATCAATTGGCATATAATATTTCTGATGAAGCTGTAAAAACCGCATTGCTTAGAAATGAGAAAAGAAATCCGGATTTTTTCATTGGATATGCTTCTGCCTTGTATGGATATGCCCAAAAGGCCGAACAAATGGGAATAACTGGAATACACTTCAAATCGGTTATTTCTTTAGGAGATAAGATGTTTCCGCATTATCGGGAAAAGATTGAAAAGGTTTTTCATACCAAGGTATTCGATACTTATGGCTGTACCGAAGGATTTATGATGGCGAGTCAGTGTGAAATGGGGAATTATCACCAAATTTCTGCCCAAAATTATTTAGAGTTGGTTGATGAAAATGGACAAGCTGTTCCTGACGGTGAACCTGGTTTCGTTGTGGTTACGCGGTTGGACGCTCACAAAATGCCCTTAATCCGATTTTATTTGGGAGACATTGCCATTCGCCCCAAAAACCAACAACCCTGCGCTTGTGGAAGGAACTTTCCACTTCTCGAAAAAATTGTTGGCAGAGATACCGATTTGGTAAAAACACCTTCCGGAAAAATTCTGATTGTGCACTTCTTCACGGGAATTTGGGAGTATTTTCAAGAAATCTATCAATTTAGGGTGATACAGCATCAATTGGATCGATTTGAAATTGAATACATTCCCGATCCTTCCACCTTTCACCCCTCTATGTTGGAAAAGCTCCATCAAATTATGAATGAAAAAGCGGGTGAAGTTCTTCAGATTACTTTCAACCAAGTTGATCACATTCCAGCCACCAAATCTGGGAAACCGCAAATTATTTTAAGTACCTTGGAAAAATCAGTTTCGAATAATTTGTGAACAAAATCATCCCTACATCGTTAAAAATAAAAACTTACCTTTGCACCAAAAGTAAAATGTATGGCAAATTCAGTACTCATTAAATCATCCATTGCGAAAAAATGGTGGATGGCCTTAACGGGGCTTTTCCTGTGTACCTTTCTTGTAGGTCACTTGGCGGGAAATCTCCAACTGCTTATCAGTGATCCAACCCATGCGGCAGAATCATTCAATGCTTATGCCCAATTCATGACCACCAATCCGCTCGTGAAGATTTTATCTTATGTAACCTATTTTTCCATTTTGTTTCACGCCATCGATGGAATCATGTTGGTGATGGCTAATCGTGCTGCTCGTCCACAACGTTATGCCCACGAAAGAGCGAACACGAGTTCAGTTTGGGCATCTCGAAACATGGGAATTCTTGGAACCGCCATGTTGGCATTCATCATCATACACATGTCTGATTTTTGGTTTGAAATGCATTTCGAAATGAAACCAACATTCAAATTGGACAATGGAAATGAGGTAAAAGACCTATATTTGGAAGTCGTGGAAGCTTTTCATAGTTTCCCCTACATGTTGTTATATGTATTGTGCATGATTCCGATTGGATTTCACTTGTACCACGGATTCCAAAGTGCTTTCCGAACCCTTGGATTAATGCACGAAAACCTAACCTTGTTGGTAAAGCGAGTTGGAGTAATTTTCTCCATCCTTGTTCCTATGGCTTTTGCCATTATTCCGTTGTACGTGTACCATTTTATTCCAAGTGCTGAAGAAATTCAGAAATCGGAATCGTACAAAGCGAAATCAACCCTTATTGAAGTAGAAAACGATTAATTGGAGATACAGATATGAGTAAATTAGACGCACAATCTCCTGCCGGACCGTTAGAGCAGAAGTGGTCGAGCCACAAAGGACATATCCGTTTGGTGAGTCCGGCCAATAAAATGCGCATCGATGTTATTGTAGTTGGTACCGGTTTGGCCGGTGCTTCTGCCGCAGCATCCCTTGCCGAAATGGGGTACAATGTGAAAGCATTCGCATTCCAAGACTCCCCCCGCCGTGCTCACTCCATCGCAGCACAAGGCGGTATCAACGCAGCTAAAAATTACATGAACGACGGTGACTCCGTTTACCGTTTGTTCTACGATACCATTAAAGGTGGTGATTATCGTGCACGCGAAGCCAACGTTTACCGTTTGGCCGAAGTTTCCGCATCCATCATTGATCAGTGCGTAGCACAAGGTGTTCCATTCGCCCGCGATTACGGCGGTTTATTGGATAACCGTTCTTTCGGCGGTGTTCAGGTTTCTCGTACCTTCTATGCGAAAGGTCAAACAGGCCAACAACTGTTATTGGGAGCCTATTCAGCCATTAGCCGTCAGATTGCCAAAGGTAAAGTAACCATGTACAGCCGCCATGAAATGGTTGACTTGGTGGTAGTTGATGGAAAAGCTCGCGGTATCATCGCTCGTGACATGGTTACAGGTGAGATAGAACGTCACGGAGCTCACGCTGTGGTTTTGTGTACGGGCGGATACGGAAACGTATTTTTCCTTTCTACCAATGCCATGGGTTCTAACGTTACTGCTGCTTGGAAAGCTCATAAACGTGGTGCCTTCATGGCCAACCCATGTTATACTCAAATTCACCCAACCTGTATCCCCGTTTCCGGACACCATCAATCCAAGTTAACCTTGATGTCGGAGTCTTTGCGTAACGACGGACGTATTTGGGTTCCTCGAAAGAAAGAAGATGCTGAGGCCATTCGATCTGGAAAGTTGAAACCCACTCAACTCAAAGAAGAGGATCGTGATTATTATTTGGAACGTAGATATCCGGCCTTCGGAAACTTGGTTCCTCGAGACGTTGCTTCTCGTGCTGCCAAAGAGCGTTGCGATGCAGGTTACGGAGTGAATAAAACTGGAGAAGCTGTTTATCTTGACTTCGCTTCTGCCATAGAACGTTACGGAAAAACCGAAGCCAACCTACTTGGTTTGAAAAATGCTTCGAAAGAAGAAATCATTGCTTTAGGTAAAAAAGTCGTTGAAAAGAAGTACGGTAACTTGTTTGATATGTACAAACAAATCACTGCCGACAATCCATACGAAACTCCTATGATGATTTACCCAGCGGTGCACTATACTATGGGTGGACTTTGGGTAGATTACAACTTGATGACCACGGTTCCTGGTTGTTTCGCTGCTGGTGAAGCCAACTTCTCCGATCACGGAGCTAACCGCTTGGGGGCTTCTGCATTGATGCAGGGATTGGCCGACGGTTATTTCGTGCTCCCCTACACCATCGGTGAATATTTGGCTGATGATATTCGTACTCCAAAAATCGATACCAATCATCCTGCGTTTGAGGCAGCCGAAAAAGAAGTAAAAGATCGCATTTCTTTCTTCTTGAATAACAAAGGAACTAAAACCGTGGATCATTACCATCGTTTACTTGGTAAGTTGATGTGGGATTACTGCGGAATGGCGCGCAACAAAGAAGGTTTGGAATATGCTATTTCTGAAATCCGTAAGTTGCGCGAAGATTTCTACCAAAATGTTCGTGTACCTGGAAAAGCTGATCGATACAATCCAGAACTCGATAAGGCAGGACGCGTTGCAGATTTCTTAGAATTGGGCGAATTGATGTGTATCGATGCCCTAACACGTAATGAAAGCTGCGGCGGACACTTCCGTGAAGAGTTCCAAACCGAAGAGGGTGAAGCGCTTCGCGATGACGAAAACTTCGCATTTGTTTCAGCTTGGGAATTTCAAGGAGATCCTGGAAAAGCGGTACTTCATAAAGAAGAATTGAATTACGAATTCGTTAAAATGCAACAACGTTCTTATAAATAATCGGAGGTCTTACCATGAACTTAAAACTAAAAATCTGGCGTCAAGAAGGTCCAAACGATCAAGGGCGCATGGT
>JACCEA011151696.1_pt1 | contig 12181 bp, 7 predicted proteins | sample 7449851 | NCBI WGS metagenome assembly JACCEA01 (sample SAMN15323453, study PRJNA562643) | freshwater metagenome | isolation source: river surface water | place: USA:Blue River Watershed | collected 2017-08-18 | reverse complement strand
TTTCAATGCAAAGAACAAAGATGCATTGACATTTATTGAGGATAGCGATATGAATAATGGAATTATACCATTGGATCGTAATTACAATTACGAAGGCTATATTGATTTTATAAGGAATTTATAATGATTATCTCAGAGCTTATTGAATTTTTGGAAACGCTTCCACCAGATTCTGATGTGATGGTTAGCATCTATTCTTGTGGTATGATTAGCCAATATAAACTTGGTAAAACTGATATAATGTTTGATCTTGATCAAGATAGTTTGGTTATTAATACTAATATTTAAATATATTTTTAATTGCTTCTGTTCCCAGATCATTTAACTTACGAGTTCCTATTCCTGCCCATATACCAGTTGGGATGGGAACTTCCGTAACCTCTTCCCAAGACATATTCCATTTAAACCATTTGTTTTGATCTTGGTCAAAGACAAAACAGTCACATGGCAATCCTTCATGACGATCTATAAACATTGTGACGGCCCATCCTGTTCCACCATCAACTTTACCCTTTGAAATTGTAGAAACAGCATATACACTTTGAGAGAATGCTATCTGATAATAATTTCGTAATAGAAGATTTAAAACATATCGCTTATAAGGTATCTTTCTTCCCATTGTTTTATTAGCTTCTTTTAAAAATGGTAGAGCAAAATCTAATTGCTCAGTTGTTAATTTAACAGTTTTGGATTTGCTCTTATGTCCATCGAAAGAAAAATGGATTACTGAATGTCTATTTTCTTCTGCTATTTCTCCGAATAATATATCAGAACCATCTGCTCCCCCAGATACGCATATATTATCTGATGATAAATTTATCAAAACAATATCCTTTCGCATTCAGAATGTAAATCAGAAATTGTTCCATCGTTTCTTAGAGTTCCATCTAAATTTGTTCCTATCCAAGACCAATCACTTTCGTGAACTTGATGTATTTTGATCATTTTTGTAATAGATGTCTGATCACCATTATTAGCTAATGATGCAGTAGCCATCCACTTTGGATCAGGCCCTCTTGAAACTCTATAAATTTCCGAACCGAATTTTCGAGCCAAGTCTATTTCATTTTTAAATCGTATATCAGAAATTACTATTGAACCAGTATGGTTTTGTAATCTTTTTTCCATATGTAATAACCAAATATCCTCATGGAAGTTTTTCCTCATGACATCGGTTCCGAAAAATCTTAATGCAAACCGTGGAGTGAAATTTGGTATTTCTAATTTATTTGACCACCATGTATCAACTTCTTCTCTCCATATTCTCGATTCGGGTGTTTTTCCTTTAAGCATCTCCAATTCCCATCCGAATATTGATGCCACACACTCTTTTAGAGGATCAGCAAATGCGAATGACGAGAATCCTTTTGTTATTAAAAAATCTGAAACAGTGTCTTTACCAACTCCTGTGAAACCTACCAAGCCAATTTTTCTCATAGAAGTATTATATAATATTATACTACCATATTCATTATTAAATCATCGGGATGTATATATGGTATTTCATATTTTTCACAGCCCATCACAGATAAATCTATACCTTCCATATCATCTATTAAAATGGTGCAATTGTTTATGTGGCATTGTTGTCCCTTCCAATTTCGCATTGAAACATTTATTTCCTCATTCCATATGTTATCAGGAATATTAACAATCTTTTTGAATATTGATATATCATAACCCATGTCTCTTAGATACGGAATAATCATTTTTTCAGAACCATGTGATCTCATAGTTATAATCATGTGAGTTTGATTATATGGATTATCTTTAATGTATTCCAAAAATACTCTACTAGCAGAATGGTTTATCAGAGTCAAATCGAAATCCCATGCGCAGATTTCATGTTCTTTTAAAACTTCAAACATCAAACATTCCATTCTGAAGTTCAGATATTTCCCAATCAATATTAATTGTAGTTCCAAATAAATCATTTATTTGATTTTTTAAGTTCAATAATACTTCCTTTCTTCCTCTACGATATTCCTCATTACTCAAAAAATTATATTCATTTCTTATACCAAATGCATATATTTTATAAAGATTGATAGGGCGCGAAAAAATTTCCAAATCAAGATAGCAGAATTTTTTTTCTAAATCGTTTTTATATTGGTGTGTCCTACTGCAATGAATCAGGGAAATTACATCATCATTATATGGCATAGTCCATAAGCACATTGTCGCTATTCTAGCTGATTCTGCCTCATTATCAAAAGATAATGGGTTATATACCAAATCATGAAACACAGTAGCTAATGCCAGAGTTTCATCATTATCGAAAAGAAGCTCATTAGTTTTCAACATCATATTATGATGAAACAGACCATGCCAAAACCGAGCAGGAGATGCCAATTCGTTATTGATATATTCAATGAGATGGGGATTGAATATATCTGGAAATCGTTCAAATGTTTTTTGTAAGTCCATTGTTTATCTTATCCCATTACAATAATATTGTCAAGCATAGGGATCAGATGGCCATCCTGACAATATATCAAGTCCTTCAATTTCATAAGTAGTTGTTGAATTATAAACCGCTTGAACTAATTCTCTCTGTCTTGAAAAAGCTTGTTGAATATGAGAAAAGGATGCGTCGGCTATTCCCATTAATTGGTATCGAGTTAAGTAAATAAAAACGCCACCACCCATGTGCCAGTCAATACCTTGTATATTTGGATTACGTTCAAAACCAACAGTGCAACCAACAAGATTTGTTTGGGTGACCTCATCTAATGGTATAGGCAGACCTCCTATCGTAAACCCAAGAATGACATCTTTTCTTTTCTGTATAATCTTATCAATAATTTTCGGTCTTAATACTGACATGTAAGTTACCGGATAATTCTCAATAACGTTGGTTACATTATCATAATCATCATAACTATATTTGAAATGAATACCATCTTCTTCTTCTTTATATCCAAAATGGTTTGTAACTCCTGATTCCAAAATTATATATTCGATGTCCCATGATAAAGGAACTATACTTAAGCTTGCTGACATATTTTTACCTCAATAAAATTGTTATATTTTTTATTCCATTACTAGACACACCACTATCTATCGTTAATAACTCACCTTCTTTAAGAACGTTCTGTGAGAAACTAACATCAGCTTGCGATGCGTTTTTGTTAAACACGAATTTTCCTATGATCTGATTATTGCGTTTTAATAAAAATTCTGTTTTAGAAGATGCTATATGTGTAGACTTAATTACACACTTCTCGTAATTAAGAGAAACATTGAACGGAACTATTTGTCCCCATATTGTTGAATTATTATTAGGAACTCCGGGGATAAAACCATTAATTCTTAATTTTGGTAAGATGCTCGTTCCCTTGAATTTAACATCATCTGCTGTTATTTCTAATTTATTAATATTGACCGATTTTCCAGAAATTAATAAGATATCATCATCATTAACAATTGATGTTTCTCCACTTATGATCAGTGGTTGATCTTTTTTAATAGTAATACCATTTTTATCAAGTATCTTGACACCATTATTAAAATTTATTATCCCATTTGTTATATCAATATAGTTTCCAGCGGATGATAGTTTAGATGTTTCTATATTATTGATGTATAATTTATCAGATAATATCATTGTTGAATTGAACATCAAAGCATTATTCTCTGATTTTATGGTAAAATCACCTAAACTAATTTTACTCGTCTTAATGGGAAAATCATATTCCGGTGACAAATATGGGCCTGCTAATTTAGACCCAATCGTCATTAATACTGATACTGATATTTCTTTAGTAGTTGGGATGAGATGAATACTTTTATAATGTCTTTGCCACTCTATCGAAGAATAACTTTCGATGATATTTCCTAATAAATTACCATTGTTATAACACCCAATAGTTATGGTTAAATTCCCTGTTCCTAAACATGACCATTGATATCTTTCAGTCATGACTGGATAAAGATTTACATGTGTATTGTTGAACCAAACTACTCCATCATTCTCAATATATGAAAAACAAGGATCATTAATTGATCCTTTTTTTATACAGTCTGAGTTTATAGATAGACCCATTGTTCCATATCGGAAATCTGAGTTTATTATTAAATTGCTTCCTTTGCTAGATAGCGGTTCTGGGGCATACTCTCCTATAGGATAAAACGGTGCCTTTCTGGATATATCAATATCATTTATTGTTATGTTATCAATTTTATCATTTCCCATAAAAGTTAATTCGATATTCTTGGTATTATCAGGAGTCTTTATTTCGCAAAATACAGTATCATTTGGGCTGATTTTATTCCATATAACGTTAGACCCAATCGATATATCATGATCATTAATATAATTAACCCGACAACTTACATATCCTTCACCTATTGATGAAACATCAAAACGCAAAACATAATCAACGTTTTGCAAAACAGGATAAGGTGGTGATTGATATATAATGTTACCAATTGATTTACTCACACCATTAGGTTCAACTATTCCGTTAGTATGCCATGTGACGCTATTGGATATTAATCGCTTAGGATCAGGTTCGTTATATATAGGCCTATAATGAATATTCCTTAGTTCTGAATTTCTTAAAAAAAAGTAAGCTTTGGAAATTTTACCAGTGGCTTTAAACGATGTTATTACTTTACCATTAATTTGAAGACAAAACGTATTTCCATCATTTATGAATGATATTTGATCATTAGTTTTGCATGAGGTTATTAATGTTTTATAATATAAATTACCATTCTCATCACAGTTAATGATAAAATCGTCAAAACCGAAATCAAAATTTAACTTGGTTATTCTGAAAGAAATAGCCCCATAATTATATTCAGCTAAACTTGTTGCATTTCCTGTTCCGTATATTGTGTTACCAACAACAAAGAGGTTCGGAGATAATGAGTTTAGTTCAATTACAGAGCCTGCATATTGTGATGCCATATCGCTTGTTAATACATCTTTGTCATTTACCTTTATTGAGACAAAACTGGCAGTTCGTGAAGATATATTTTCACAGGACATATCATTAAAATTAGCATTATCGTAGTTCTTTACGTAACTTGATATATATTGTTGTATAAAGCTTTCAAAATTACCATTAATATCAGACCATGACAATTGAGGATGTTTAATAGATGACCATTTCCCATCCCCTCTTAAATATTTATTTTCTGGGCCATGTGTTAAAATTCCAATATTATTCTCATCAAACTTGGGAAGATAGTTGATTAAATCGTCTATGGAGACCGTATTCGTATTGTTAAGGTTTCCAATTAATGTTCCAATCGGAATGTTGATGGTAACGGGAGGAATTGAGTTATCGTCAATTGTTGTATTGATTATCCCATACCCATCTCCTTTGACCAAACCTCTTAATGATATTAATTGATCTCCTGAGTTGTTTCCAGATAACGATAATAACTTTCGTAATTGCTCGAAGGTAATTAAATCTGGTTGTCCTATCCCATCAATCCTTCCTAACATTCCACTGCTTATAGATTTTAACGATTGTAGTGATATGGAATTATCAGGTATGGTAACCTCAATTTCATTATATCCTTCTCCGATGGCTGCACCTTTTAATGATACTAATTGATCTCCTGTATTAATTCCATGCGAAATACCAGAAAAATTATTGGAGATAATATCCTTTGTAACAATTACCTCATCAATTGTGATTTTATCAACCCACTGTCCATCAGATTGCAATAATCTTTTTTCTCCGATACTTTTTGGAACCAGTCCTTTATTGTTTTCATTAAATTCGGGTATATCATGCAATTTTGATATAGATACTATTTCTGGTCCGTTTCCTAAGTTACCAATCACTCCTATTTCAGAAATCAATAGGTCATTAATCTTTATTGATCCATAATGATTATTACGATCTAGTAAAAATGAATCCTTCTTGTTTTTAGTTGATCCAAGTTCAATTCCTTCTAATTTGGCCCGCTCCGTGTTGCGCATTAACCCATCGTGTGTATGCGTCTTTAAAGAAAATTCTGAAGTTTTAACTAATGATAGCTTATTATTAACTAGAATAAAATCTTCACTTAACGATATTACTTGGGCTTTAGTATCATCAATACTACTTTTACCAACTAATCCGCAATTTAACATATCAAAATCTGTGATTCTTATTACCATCATCTATTTAATCTTTATTGATCATTTTTGATAAAACGTCTTTGATATAACTTATCTCCGACTTCAAATCATCAATCTCTTGTTTTAATTTGTCATTTTCATTACTCAATTCATTAATACCTGCTGCCAACAGAGGAATAACTCTTTGATATCGTAATCCATAATATTCAGAATTAAACGCAGCTTCGTGAACAGCATCTGGTAAAATTTCAATAAAATCTTGTGCCAAAAATCCGTGTTCGGTTTCGGAAACAGGAGAAAATCCAACCTCTTTGCATTTATTTATATCCCAATCGAACACATATCCTTGAATTTTTTTGATCTTGGTAAGAGGATCAGTAATATTTCTAATATTAGTCTTTAATCGTTTATCAGAAGCAGACGTTGTTATATCACCAATTATTCTAAGATTTCCACTTGAATCCAGACCAGCAATATTAGATGTTCCGCTTTTCCATACAAAACCTCGATTAGCAGTGGTCATTTTAAAATACATGTTATAATCAGAAGAAGTTTCTACAACTCGCCCACCCCATGTGCCATCGGACGCTGATGACATATATATTGTATATGCCGAATCTCCCCCCCAAAAACGAATACCATTTCCGCTGGCGGCTGTAGAAGCAACATTAGTTCCAAACAGTATTCCATTACTATCCCTACTTGCTATTGTGCTTACAGCGGCAGTTGATGATGAATTCAATCCATCCAAAAGATCAGCATCCAATCCTGAACCTGTCCCATCATTTCCTGCATGCCATATTTGGTTTGTTGAAACATACGGAGTTGCATTAAATTGATATCCCGTATATCCGTTTTCTACATTTATCAGAATTCTGGTTCCACTAGTGTATCCTATGTAACCATTTCTTGAAGCTCCTCCAGACCAAAATTCCATGAATCCATTTGTTGTAGAACCAGAAGAAGGAATTAGCCCTAAGCCCTTGTATGTTCCGGTAATATTTAAACTGGGTGCGGTTACTGCACCAGAAAAGTTACTACCTGTTAATAATGCAAAATCCGTCGAATTTAGACCATCTAATAAATCTGCGTTAAGATTGTTGACTTTGGTAGTTGATGCAATAACCATAGGAGCCGTTCCGGTAGAAACAGTTGAAGTTAAAATTCCGGGTAGTGTAGTATTTCCGGTTGAGCTAGAATTTATTGATACTTTCTTTGGGCAAGTTACTTGAATATTGGTTGGACAAACATCATCAGTAACAGTCCAACCAGTCATTTTCGAAGAAGATATTGATGCAGCAGCAAAAACTTCAGCTTTGAATTTATTAAAATAAACATTATTGCTGAAATGAATGACTATCTTTGAGTTCGCATCAAGCGCGAGTTTTACTGTTCCCGGATCATATTCTCCACTAACAAAACACCCGTAACCAACAAACAATCCAGTTGTCGAATATGGATAATAATATACGGTGAAATCTATACATTGAGCAATGCCATATGCATACCCAGATATTTTGATCGATGTCATCATATTATCTATTGTTAAATTGGTAGTTATTAAATAGCCATTGGTTGGCGTTGTGGTTCCGTTATAAGACAATGGTATTCCGGTTGTCCCTATCAAATTAGTTGAAATACTCGTAGGGGAAATATCTCCTAAAGATAATGTTATTGCTGGTGTAGTTGTCGCTGTTGATACTGTTCCAGATATTCCATTAGCAGATGTTACACTCATGGAAGTAACAGTCCCCGGTTGTGCACCTGATGCTATACCATCTAATTTAGTTTTATCCGATGATGACATCAATCCTTTTAATGATGTAGTAGATATATTTAATAACGATGTTGCCTGTGTCGCAGTAAGTTCTTCTACATTTCCAGTCGCAGCAGTAATTCTTCCCAGAAATCTTCCAGTAGATATAGTCGCTATTTTAGGAAGTGTTACCTTATTATTACCTATGGTAAGAACGGAAGTCCCGGCACTGCTTGTTACATCACCTCCAGTAAAAGATGGGAGTCGTGCTTCGGATAATATACCAGAAGAAATATCATTTGCGCTACCAGTGGTTGCTAAAGTTGATAAATTGGTAGTTAATGATCCTGATGTTATAGTCAACCCTGATCCAATCGAAATTCCTTCAATAGAACCAGTCGCAGCAGTATATCTTCCTGCAATTAATCCGGTTCCTAATGTCAATCCTGATGATGTTATTAATCCTTTATCTGATTTGGTGTTTAACGCTGTTTGAGTAGCCGTTGATATAGGTTTATTAGTATCACTAGTATTGTCCACATTGGATAAACCAACTTGAGATTTGGTTGGAGTAAATCCTGCATGGAATACTCTATTGCTTCCAGAATATAATTCACCAGTTGTCCTGAAGGTTCCATCAACAGCCAGTTCAGATACAAGTGTTGGATTGGTTCCTGTGCTAGTATTCTTTTCCCAAATCCATCCAGAACCAGCCGCAGAATCTGCTACTGATCTAAATGCTGTCCCAGTAACATAACTACCAATAGTTGATGTCAGATTACTATTTGGTCCCTGTGAGGCAACAGATGATCCCGATAGATAGTCTAACCAATAATTAGTCCCAGTGCTCCACCATGATATACCTTTTTGTGCCCCGCCATTTCTATTAAATGATATTATGGGTATTTCAGATATTCCGGTGAAAGTCGGTGACGATAATGGTGCCTTGTTATCTAATGAGGTTTGTAAATTGGTTATATCAGATATTATATGGGTATGAGAAGAATTAGCAAATGCAGTTGATGCAGACAATGCAGCACTACCTAGCCCCAATGTTGTTCTAAACGATGCAGCATCCGCATCATCTAATAATGATTGAGTAAACGTTGTTGTCTGAGATAGGTTCAGTTTGCTATCTAAAGACGTTTGTAAATTAGTTATTGTTGCAATAGATTGAGCACCAGTATGGGTTGCTCGATCTCTCAATTGTGCATCAGTTGAGTTAGCTGTTGCACCTGTTGCTATACCATCTAATTTAGTTTTATCGCCTGTTGATAACAAACCTGCCACAGTAGTTGTTGCGTTTACTAAATTACCAGTGTGATAAACACTATTGGTTAAATAATTAAATGAGGAAGAAGTTAATTCAAGTAATTTCATTCCACCAGAACCGGGGTCCAATGTTGAAGTAGAATGGATACCATCTTTATAAAATGCAAAATTGGCAGCAGTTCTAAAATACATTGTATTGGATTGGATACCTAATGCATAATTGGTAGACCATAAATTCAACATCTGACGAGTTGTTGAACCCATTGACAAAGTGCCACTTATAGAAACGTCATTAAATGATGCGCTTCCTGTGAAAGTTGGAGATGCTAACGGTGATTTCAAATCTAACGAGGATTGTAGATTAGTTATATCAGCTATAGAATGTGTGTGTGATGCAGTAGCAAATGAAGTTGATGCAGATAATGCAGCGCTTCCTAATCCTAATGTTGTCCTAAATGCAGCAGCATCTGTATCATCTAATAATGATTGAGTGAATGAGGTAGTTTGAGATAGATTCAGTTTACTGTCTAATGAGGTTTGTAAATTGGTTATATCACCAATAATATGAGTATGTGATATTGGAGAAAATGATGCTGATGATTCAGTAGCAATCGAACCTAACCCTAATGTCGTTCTCATTTCAGACGCTGTAGTATCATTAAGAAGACCAGTAGCAAAAACACTAACTGCTGATGAATCTAATTTAGAATTCAAGGCCGTAATCAAATCACTTTGTCCCGATAATGTTCCTGTTATATTCCCCCATGTAGCGTTTTGATCAGATGGTATAGCCCATGTTCCATCATCTTTAAGGAACTTGCCTGTTATTGAAGTCGTGGCGGGAACAACGCCTTTAGTTGAAGTTCCGAATACCGGAAGAATTGATACTATTTGTGAACCTGATGCATCAATCGGCGCACCAGATGATCCTGATATATTAGCCTTTATTGTAGTAGCAGGCATTACCGATAGCGAAAACACCGTTCCTGATTGTGTAATACCACCAGATGCTGTATATGCTCCTGCTCCAGAAAATTGAGACCAAGTAATTGATGTTGATCCCATAGTCCCGTTTTTATTAGATGTGCAAATCCAACCAGTATCAGCCGCACTACCTTCTTCAACAAAAACAAATGCTCCCGGAACTTGTCCCCATGTTGACATATCAACTGATCGTGTCCAAGAACCCGCCGATGTAACATATATACCATTTTGAGAAGGAACAGTTTGATGTCTTACTAATATTCGTGACTGACTGGTCAATATCGAGTCTATAGTTTGTTCACCGCTTAGGGTAAGGTTTGATATTGACGATAATAAAACCGATTGTTTAACATTTAATCCTTGTGTGACATTATCTACATATTGTTTCGTAGCTGCATGTAAATTTAATGTTGGATCAGATGCTAAAGTAACCGTTCCTGTAAATATTGGATTATTAATAGGCGACTTTGCATTCAATGCTGTTTGTGTAGCGGTTGATATTGGCTTATTAGCATCACTTGTATTATCAACATTCGATAATCCAACTGCTGATTTATCTAGTGTTTGCCATGTCTTATCGCCTCTCCAATATTGAGCAGTCGTTCCAGCAGTAATAGAGTTCTCTTTTGCATTTAATGCTGTTTGTAATCCTGTAATGTCGGCTATGACATGACTATGCGAAAATGGAGAATATCTAGCATCACCATGACTTCTTGATAAGATATCAGTGGCATTGGTGCTTCCAATCGATCTTTTAGTAAATGTATCACTAGCAGTTTGTTCTAATAGTCCAGCAACAGAATCCAACGCGGCCAAAGCTGACAATGTTGCATCTAGATTCTGTTTATTGTCTAATGCAGTCTGCAATCCTGTAACATTACTTATAGTATGAGAATGACCGACTTGGGAAAATGATGTGCTATCTTCAGTTGAAATTGTCCCCAAACCTAGTGTCAATCGTGCAGCACTGGCAGTTGAATCATCTAATAAAGTCAACATATATGCTGAAACGAGATTATTACTTAATTTTCCATCTATAGCAGTTTGTAACCCTGTTATATCAGCTATCACATGGGAATGAGAATTGTTAGCTTTATTATCTAACGCTATTTGCATAGAAGATGATATAGGTTTGTTAAGATCACTTGTATTATTAACATTAGATAGACCAACTGCCGATTTATTTAATGCTTGCCATGTCTTATCTCCTCTCCAATATTGAGCAGTGGTTCCAGAAGTTATGATAGGCTCTTTATTGTCAAGAGCACTTTGTAAACCTGTTATATCCCCAATAGTAGAACCTGTTCCGCTTGAAGTTGGTTTTTGAATCTTAACGCCCGAAACATATACTCTACCGCTATTAGATGAGGTGGTTGACCACTCGGTGATAAATCTAACGTATCCGTATAAAGCATTTGATGGAACAGCGCAACCATCAGTTAATTTATAGGAAGTAGTTGAAGAAATTGGAGTTGTTCTATAATCAGAAGTGGATAAATCATAATTCCCTACAGTTGCTCCACTTCTTGAAATGAATACTAATCTCAATGTAAGCTTACCCGTAAAGCCCGCCATTATTAATGTTCTAAATTGAATTGATAACGTGTTTCCCGCATCTACATTGAATTTTATAATAGGAAGAGGAGAGGTTGATGTAACTTGGCTAGTTGTTCCATTTCCAACAGGAGATGATAATGCAAAATTATATCCAATCCATGGTCCATTATTAGTGTTGACATCAGAGTTGGTTTCTATCGTATAATTATTTCCGGGAAGTTGCCATGCAATAGGATCATCAAAATTACCATCCATTACCAAGTCATCAAATCCGAAACTAAAATGCCTAGCATTTACGCTGGTGTTTTGTAGAGATAATACACCATTATTATCAGCGATAACATCACCGGTAATAGCCTTGGTTACTTTGGTATCTAAAGCCATTTGCGTAGCAGTTGATACAGGCTTGTTGGCATCACTTGTATTATCTACGTTAGACAAACCTACTGATATTTTGTCTAAATTAACCCATGACTTATCACCTCTCCAATATTGAGCAGTGGTTCCAGAAGTAATTGTATTTTCTTTTG
>JACCEA010294804.1_pt1 | contig 12181 bp, 12 predicted proteins | sample 7449851 | NCBI WGS metagenome assembly JACCEA01 (sample SAMN15323453, study PRJNA562643) | freshwater metagenome | isolation source: river surface water | place: USA:Blue River Watershed | collected 2017-08-18 | reverse complement strand
ATGAAAGAATCTAACTCTAGTACGAGAGGACCGAGAAGGGTAAATCTCTGGTGTATCGGTTGTTTTAAAGCATCGCCGAGTAGCTAAATTTATTTTGGATAATTACTGAAAGCATCTAAGTAAGAAGTCATTCTTAAAATTTTTTCAAATGAAAACTGTAAAAGACTATTACATTGATAGGTTTGGAGTGCAAGTATTGTAAAATATTTAGCTTACAAATACTAAAAGTTTCAAAAATTAAAATAATTATAAAAATATATATTTCTTTGTAGCTCAATGGTAGAGCAAATGGCTGTTAACCATTAGGTTGTAGGTTCAAATCCTATCAAAGAAGTTATATATTTATTATTATTATTGTTTATTAATTATGGTCGAATAGCCAAGCCCGGTTTAAGGCAGTAGTTTGCTAAACTATCAAGTTATTTATATAACTCGTGGGTTCAAATCCCACTTCGACCTTTTTAAATTATATTTATGAAAAACAATATTTTTACAAAAAACGAAGAGTTAATATTTCATATAACAAATTTATTAAAAAGTAAAAATTATGAACCATTACCATCAAATCATTTAATAAAATATAATATAATATTTGGTGAAATATTACCAAGTTTTCAAAAATTTTTAATATTTGAAAATAATAAAAGTGCAAAAGATTTATTAATTAGTACTGATAAAGCTTTAATAACTCAATTACGTTTATATGATGCTTTATTTACAGGTAAAATTTCTCATAATAATTATGAAAGAGCGGTATTATTTAGAGTTTTTTCTAAAGATACTGGTGCAAAAAGAGATTTAAAACTAAGTTTTAATTATATAAAAAATGAAAATTCTATTAAAAACAGTGAAGAATTTATATTAATTAAAAAAAATTTAACAGTATTAAAAGAAAATATACTTATTGTAGAAAATTTTTTAAAAAAAACTAATCAAATACCTAACTCTTTATCCATAGAATCTCCTATTTATATTGATAATATTGATTTTTTTTTAGATGAAAGTCTAAATAAAAATTTAACAACTGAACTAACTGAATTTGAAATTAATGTTATGGAAAGTTATTTACTTGATTTTAGCGATAATGTGTTTTAATTTAAAAAATAAAAAGAATTCTTTAAGAGGATGATGTAGTTTAATGGTAGAGCGTGGGAATCATAATCCTAATGTTGTAGGTTCAAGTCCTACCATCATCAACTTTGTAATATATAACGGAAGGTAGCATAGTATGGTTTAATGCATCTGTTTTGGGAACAGAAGATCAAAGGTTCGAATCCTTTTCTTCCGAAATACAAAAATACTTATGTTTAAAAAACAACTGAATATTTTTAAAAATTTTACTTACTTACATTATATTCCTTTTTATAAAGATAAAAAATATTTTAATTAAGTATTATTTAATTTTTATTTTCTACATATTACCTAATATTTTAAAAATAATAAAAATTTTATATATATTGTATTTTATTATAATTTTTATTTTAGGTTTCAAATCTTTATTTTTTTCAATAACTCCGGTGATATTTGATGTATTAAACTCATTATTTAATTCATCAACTTGTTATTGTATGGATGATATAATATAACATTTGTTAATCTAAACGTTGAAGACGTTGATAGACAAGACAGTTTTATTCAAGAAATCAATTTAATAAATATAAATGATTTATTCAATGATTTACCTGAAAATATTTTAAATCAACCATTACCTGTGGATTACTCAGAAGTGGATAATGTTGAAGTAGTTTTTATTGGAAATTAAAGCAATTTTATGATTACAATTTATATATTTCATAATTTAGGGATCTATTAAAAAAGAACAAATAGTATCTGATGTAATATCCATTGGTATTTTAGATTGCAAAAGTAAAGATAATGCTAGTTTTTTAGAAATAAAAATATTATTATATAAACTATCATAAAGAGGTATTTTCTCATTATACAATTCTAAAGTTTTAAGTTTAAAAAGATTTTAATTTAAAAAAAATTCTAAATTATTAGAAATTCTTGTAATTTTTTGATCTGGATTTGGCGATTTTAAATTTTTATAACAAAATATAGATTTCTCAAATATTTTAACACTTGTATTATAGATGTAATTTAATTCATGACAAATGTTAGAAAGTTCCATGATTGTTCGATCTGTATAAAAATTATTATTTCTTAATAATAAAGTAAAATTATACTTTGATAAATTTTTAAACATAGTATTTTGTTGATATAATTCAATTTTAGAATATATATTAGTATTAGACTTATATTATATTATATGTATTATAAGATTCAACAAGACTAGGTACACCTGCACAAAAAGTTGTACTACTATCAGAATAATTAGAGATAATATCTTTTAAAATTTCAAAAATAGACTATTGATTAAAAAATAAGTTTATTAAAAAAAACATCTTTATAACAAAAAAAAATGTTAATTTTTTGAAAATAAATTAATAAATTTATTTTTAGAAAAAATAAAAATATTTTTTTTGAAATTTGAACAATAGATATTATAATAATAATTAAAAAGGTAATAGAATATAAATATAAATTATATTTTTCACTAGAACAATACATTTTTATATAAATTTTTTATTACCTACTTTTAAGAATTTTTATTGATTTATTTAAAGTTTCATCAAAAACTTTTTATTAATAATATAGTAATAATATTAAAGTTTATAAAATTTTTGAGTTTATCTTTAATAATTCACTTTTTATAAAGGTTATATACATTATTTATTTTACTTATATATATATATATATTTTAATGTAAAATTAATTAATATTCTAATTTATTTAGAATATTAATTAATTTGATAGATATATTACTTTTTATTTTCTATCACTTTTAAAATACTAAATATTAAAAATAATAAAAAAATTATTGTGAAATTAAAAGACAGTTTTATTGAAAAAAATAATATACTAATTAAAAAAATAGTACTTATCAAAATTAATAGTGAATAATGATAAACATAACCAGTTTGTATTAAAATAAATTGTTGACTTAAAAAAGAAAATATTGTAACAAGACCGTAAGGCCCAAACATTTCAATTAAACCTTTATCTATCATTTTATATGAATAATTATAACCAATTTTTAATATATATTGATTTATAAATTCATAATATATTTTATCGAAATACCATTTTCTATTTAAGAAATTATAAAAGTATAATCCTAAATTAGATGTTTTCAATTTATATAAAAATTTAAATTTAAAAAAATATAAATAAAAAGCACTAAATAAACCAGAAAAACTAAAAATAACTGGTAATAATTTTATAAAAGTCGGTAAAAATTCAGCATCAATCATTTGGTTATTAATTGGATTTATATAAATTGAATTATTCCAAAAATTAGAACCTAAACCTACAAACATATCACGAGATAAATATCCAATAAAAATACTACCAAAAGCTAATAAACCTAATGGTAAACCCATTTCTAAAGGAACATCATGTGCATGTTTAATTACATTTTTATATGCATTTGTTTCACTTAAAAAAGCAAAAAAAAGTAATCTAGTGGAATAAAAAGCTGTAAAAAAAGCACCAACAGTTCCTAACCAGTAAGCAAAATGACCTGTTTCACTAAAACTAGCAAAAGATATTTCTAAAATTAAATCTTTTGAATAAAAACCTGTTAAAAAAGGAAAACCCATTAAAGATAAAGAACCTATTAAAAACATTATATATGTAAAAGGTAAAATCCTTCTTAATCCACCCATTTTCCTAATATCTTGTTCATCACTCATAGCATGTATTACTGCGCCTGAACATAAGAATAATAAAGCTTTAAAATATGCATGATTCGACAAATGAAAAATAGCTACTGGATAATTTGATAAACCACAAGCAAAAAACATATAACCTAACTGGCTACAAGTTGAATAAGCAACTATTTTTTTAAAATCATTTTGAACTAAGCCTACAGTACTCGCAAAAAAAGCAGTTGAAGCACCTATAATAGTTATAACTTTTAAAGAAAAAATAGAATGTTCAAAAATAGGTGAACAACGAGCTGTTAAATAAACACCAGCTGTTACCATGGTTGCTGCATGAATTAATGCAGATACTGGTGTAGGTCCTTCCATTGCATCAGGTAACCATAAATGTAAAAAAATTTGTGCTGATTTACCCATAGCACCTATAAAAATTAAAATACAAGCTACATCTATTATACTTAAACTATAATTAAAAAAAATAAAATTAAAATTTTTTACTATTGAGATACTAGCAAAAGTACTAAAATATTCTATAGTTTTTATATTATAAAATATAGTTAAAATTCCTAATATTAAAATTAAATCACTAATTCTATTTACTAGCATAGCTTTAATTGCTGCTTTATTAGCTTGTAACCTAGTAAACCAAAAATTAATTAATAAAAAAGAACAAAACCCTACACCTTCCCAACCTACGAACATTTGAACAAAATTATCTCCAGTTACTAATATAATCATAAAAAAAGTAAATAAAGATAAATATGACATAAATCTAGAAAGATGTGGATCATGTGCCATATATTGAGAAGAATATAAATGTACTAATGTTGAAATACTTGTTACAACAATTAACATAACCATTGTTAATGTATCAAATAAAAAACTCCAATTACAATTAAATAAACCACTATTAATCCAAGTAGCTAAATAAATTAAATACTCATAATCTAATGTAATTGAATCATAAAAAATTATTAATGAAAAAAGAAAACTTAAAAATGTTGTTAGTGTTGTTATAATTACAGAACCTTTACGTCCAATAAAAAAACCAAAAAAACCAGATGCTATAGATCCTAAAAGAGGTAAAAAAATAATAGATAATAACATAATATTATATGATAAGATAGTAGAAAAATATACAATATTTAATATTTTAAAAATTATATAATTTCAAATTTTTTTTATTAATATTTTGTATTTAATATTTTTTATTCTAAAAAACTATATTATAACATTTTTTGTTTATATTATTATTTTCATTTTAATTATATTAAATATAAAGATTTTACTATAAAAAAATTAAAAAAATAAATGCTTTTAGAAAAAAAAGTAATCTTTCTAAAAAAGAATATGTAAAAAAACAAATAAATTTTTTAAATGTGTTAAATAAAATCCAAAATAATATTTTAAATCATTTGTATATGGTGATGAAGTATTTACAGGAAGATAGGTTTATAAGTGATATTATATTAAATAGAATACCTCTTGATACTATATTAATAAGAATGCCTTTTTTTTTGTTTAATACCTTCTACATTAAATCTTGATAAAAATAAAAAAATAGAGATGATATCAGATATGCTGAAGTACTTTTTCAAACAATGTTATTTATTTTGTTTGCAAATAATTTTTTAAATAAAGAGAAGAAAGAAAAAATATTCCCTATCATTCTTTTAATATTAAATAAAAATTCTAATTTAGACAAGAGTAACAATAAAAAATTCTTTTATTATGTATATTTCTTAATAATAAAAAATTTAAATAAATTAATATTTTCTTTAGAACTTAAATATGACTCAGAAGAAGATGTTCTTTACTTTGTTATAAGAATTCAATTAATTAATACATATCCTGATTTCTTTAAAAAATTAATGCGAGAAAGCAATGGATGAGATATAAATATTTTAAACTTAATTAATTTTTTGATATTTAATTTTTTAAAATAACATTATTTACTATTAAATAATAAAAAACATAAATTAAATATTTTTTATTATTTAAGGAGTATTTTCATTTGAGTTTATATAAAGTATAAAAATTTTTAATTTTTATAAAAAAATTTAATTAAAAAATTATGTTATTACAATCTGCAAAATTTATAGGTGCTGGTTTAGCTACAATTGGATTAGCTGGTGCTGGTATTGGTATCGGTTCAGTATTTAGTTCATTAGTATTAGGTATTTCGAGAAACCCTTCTTTACAACAAGATTTAACAAGAACAGCTATTTTAGGTTTCGCTTTAACTGAATCTATCGCTTTATTCTGTTTAATGATTGCGTTCTTAATCTTATTCGCTTTTTAATAGATATAAGATTAAAATATTATTTATATTAAAATATTTTTTAATATAAATAAGTATATATATAATTAAAAATAATCTATAACAAAAATATTATAAATTATTTTTTTGAATTTTTGAAAGATCTTCAAAATACCTTGGACTTTGATCTGGAGATTCGATTTTATAAAAAAACTCTTCAATTTTTTTTCTTTTCTCTCCTCTTAATAAAATTTTAGATTCCGATTTTTCTATTTCAGTTTTTTCATCAAAAGGGTTTTTCCTTTTTAAAATCGATTCATTAGATTCATTGTTTATAACTGATTTAATCTCCTTTTCTTCTGAACCATCATCATAGAGAAAAGACCTATCGTAATATTCCTCTTTTTTTTTCCTCCTCTATAAAATTATAACTTTCAAATTTCGATTCTTTTGAAAAAATATCTTTTTTATCTGATTTTAAACTTATAGAGGTATTAATATTTTCTGAATCTATGTGACTTTCTATGTTTACAGAGACATCTAAATCTGTAAAATTTGTTTGAATAAATTGCGAATTTCTGCTTTCTTGATCTGAATTATTACTTTCATAAGAAGATATAAAAATTAAATCTGGCTCTTCAGAGCATTTAGCAACACTATTATATTTTAAAATCATTATTAGATCATTAAATATTAAAAACAGTGAATCATTATAAATATAAAGATTAAAAACAAAAATAATTACGATTTTTAAATAAATAAAAAATATATTAATCTGAAAAAAATAAATATTAAAATAGTATATTGAATTAATTAAAAAAAAAAATAGGAAATTTAAAAGTAAGTAAAATTTTTTTTAACAACCTGAATAAACATAATTTAAAAAATAATTATATATATATATTTATTATATTTATAAGATTAATTTATAATGATAATAAATTAATTTTATAAATAGATATATCTCCATATATTTTAAAAAAAAGAATCATAATAGCTAAACCAATAGCAGATTCAGCCGCTGCAACCGTTAAAATAAATAAAGAAAATAATTGACCTATTAAATCATCAATAAATACTGAAAAATATATAAAATTCAAATTAATTGATAATAATAAAAGTTCTATAGACATTAAAATAATTATTATATTTTGTCGATTTAATATGATACCAAATAAACCTAGACAAAATAAAAAAAAATTAACAATAAAATGATTTAAAATATTCATATGTAATATTATAACCAATTAAAACTTATTAAAATACTTGAAGTATATAAAAACCAGCTAATAGAAAAAGGTAATAAAACTTTCCAACCTAATCTCATTAATTGATCATATCTATATCTAGGTAAAATAGCTCTAGCTACAACAAATAAAACAACAAAAAAAGAAATCTTTAAACTCATCCAAAAAGAACCTGGTAATATGTCTAAAAAATTGATATTAAAAGGGAAAGGAGCTAACCAACCACCTAAAAATAAAATAATAGTTAAACTACTCATTAATAACATATTAGCATATTCTCCTAAAAAGAATAAAGCAAAACCCATAGCAGAATATTCAACATTATATCCAGAAACTAATTCAGCTTCAGCTTCAGGTAAATCAAATGGATGACGATTTGTTTCAGCTAAACATGAAATAAAAAATATTAAAAATATAGGAAATAAAGGTACACAATACCAGATTGTTTTTTGAGCTAATACAATAGCTATTAAATTTAATGATTTTGCACAAACAATTACAGATAAAATAGAAAAACCTATGGTTAATTCATATGAAACCATTTGTGCTGCAGATCGTAAAGCTCCTAAGAAAGAATATTTTGAATTACTAGACCAACCAGCAATAATAATACCATAAACACCTAAAGAAGATATAGCTAATAAATATAAAATACCAATATTAAGTTCAGTATAAAACATACCAAAACCTAAAGGTATAATAACCCAACTTAACATACTTAAAAAAAAAGTTAATATTGGAGCTATAATAAATAAAATTATGTCAGCGTTACTAGGTAATATTGTTTCTTTAACAAAAAGTTTTAAACCATCAGCTAAAGGTTGTAATAATCCAAAAAGACCTACAACGTTAGGACCTTTTCTTCTTTGAATAGAAGATAATATTTTACGTTCTGCTAAAGTAAAATAAGCAATAGAAATTAATAAAGGTAAAATTAAAATTAAAATTTTTAAAACTGTGTATATCATAATTATTTGAAATTATTTTTATTTTTTATTATTTTTTTAGAATTAATTAATATTTTTGAATATTGTTCTAAAATATTAGAATAATAAAAATTTTTTGTTAATGAATTTAAAAAATTTATATTTATTTTTTTAAATTTTCTTTTTTCTGAAAAATTATTAATGATTTTTATTTTTTTTTTAGATAAATAAGGTAAAACTTCTTTAAAAATTAAAAATGAATTTTCTTTTTTTTTTAATTGATTTTTATTTAATATAAATTTATATAAATATTTGAAAATAATAGAATCTTTACGTTGTTCTGTATCTAAATTTAAAATTTGACCATTCTTTTGAATTAAGCCTTCTAAGTTAATATAAGTACCTTTTTTTTCTAAAAAAGTAAAACCTGGTAAAATTAAAGTAGAATTTTGAGCATCTTCAGTAAAATGATGTCCTTGATAAATTAAAAAAGTTTCTTTATTTTTTTTTAATCTTTCTTTTAAATTTGTATTAAATAAATATAATGTTTTAATATTTTTATTATTCAAATTATTTTGTATATTATAATTATTATTAAAATTAATTTCTAAAAAATTGATAAAACCTGTTTTTGTATTAAAAAAATTAACATTTTTTTTATCAAAAATTTTTAAATTTTTTAATTTGGAAATTAAAAAAAAGCCATTTTTTTGATTTAAAATATTTTCACCAAAAATTATTATAGGATTTTTTGATTTTTTGATTTTTTTACAAAAAGAATGTTTACCTAATAAAATTTTTATTAAAATATCATAGCTTAATCCTAAATTCTTAATAGGAAAAGTAAAATTATTGTTTTGACCTAAATAAGCTATTTCAAAATTTCCTTTTTTAAGTCTATTAATTAAATGGATATTTAATATTGAACCTTCTTCTCTAATATTAGAGTTTATTATTAAACATAAATCATTATGTTCAATCGAAGTTAAAGTGTTATTGAATAAAAAATTATTTGGAATATCTGAATTTATTTTAAAATTTTGATTATTTAAATAATTTTCAAAAGAAATGTTAGAAATTCCTAATTTATTTAAATTTTTTTTTAATAAAAACAATGATTCTAATTCAATTAAATCACCAATAACAGCTTTAGTTTTTGAACTATCATTTATATTTAATTTTTTATTTAAAATATTTAATGCTTTAGACCAAGATATTTTTTGAAAATTATTATTTTTATCTTTGAATAAAGGATATTTTATACGTTGATATTTTAAACTATCAAAAAAAAATCTTGTTTTATTTGATATCCATTCTTTATTTATATTGAAATTTGTTTTAGGTAAAATACGTACTATTTCATTATTAAAAATATCTACTTTTATATTTGAACCAATACTATCTAAAATATCAACACCTTCTTTTTTTTTTAATTCCCAAGAACGTGCTTTAAAAGTAAAAGGTTTTGAAGTTAAAGCTCCAACAGGACATAAATCTATTAAATTACCTGAAAATTCAGAATTAAAAATATTTTGATAATAAAAATTTATTTCTGTTTTATTACCTCTACCTGTTGTACCTAAATTATCTATATTACAAATTTCATTTGCAAATCTAACACAACGTGTACAATGAATACATCTAGTCATTATTGTTTTAATAAAAGGACCACAATATTTATCTTCTACAACCCTTTTTTTAAATAAAAAACGACTTCTATCAGATCCAAAAATTAATGTTTGATCTTGTAAATCACATTCAGAAGCTTGATCACAAATAGGACAATCTAAAGGATGGTTAATTAATAAAAATTCTAAAACACTTTCTCTAGCTTTTTGTACTAAAGGTGTATCAGTAAAAATTTTCATATTATTCATCAAAGGCATTGCACAAGAAGCTACTGGTTTAGGCGAATTTTCTATTTCAACTAAACACATTCTACAATTACCTGCAATTTGTAAATTTTCTTGAAAACAAAATTTTGGGATTTCAATTTTTAAATTATTACATGCTTGTAATACAGTTAAATTTTTATTAACTTTTAATTTTATACCATTTATATATATAGTTATCATATTAATATAATAATTAAATATAATAATTCTTTTTTATTACTAAAAAGATATATATTAATAAAATAAATAAAAAATTATTAAATAAACTATGTGTATATTATAAATAATAATTAACATTTTAATTAATTATTATAAAAAAATAATATTTTATTTTTGTTTAAAATCTTTTTTTAAGAGATTTTAGTAGACCAGTAACTATTTTGACTTTTGTTTAATTCATCTTTTCTATCTATTTTAATTAAGAAAACTTAATTTTAATCTTTTAATTTTTTTTTATTTAAAATATATACAAATTAATTCTATAAATAAGAAAGCTATAGCACCTACTAAAGGATTTTTAGTATCGTAAAAAGCTACTTCCTCTTTATCACTAATGTTAGTTATTGTTTTTTTGTTTATACCCTCAAATTGAATATCTTTTACTTTATCATTATAGATATTATATGATGTGTCAACAGTATAATCTACAATACAACCGAAGTATATAACACAGATGACATATACGCTATATAATAAAATTAGGGCATTTTTTTTTATGAATATTTTTAAATAATACATATTTTTAACTTTATTTTTTAAAACAAGGAAAGTAGGACTTGAACCTACATGAAGGGGTTTGGAGTCCCTCATTTTACCAATTAAATTATTCCCTCGTTGTTTATTTTTTATTTAAATAATTTATATTCTTAAATAATAATATTTAAGAATATTTATTTAAAATATATATTTTTTTTTAAATAATTAAAATTTAGGAATTTTATTATAATTAACTATATACCCTTGATTAATTATATCTTTATGTAAAAAATTAAAATTTTTAAAAAAGATAGAATTTTTAATATTTTCTTTAACAATTATATTTTTAGAGATTTCACCGTGCAACAAACAATAAAGTTCTTTTAATACAGAATTTATTTCTAATACTGTTGGAGTATCTAGATTTTCTACATTATTATTTTCGATTGAACTACCCACTAAAACAATTTCATGTTTTTTAAAAAAATATTCTAACTTATTAGGTAAAGAATTATCTGCTACTTCATATATTAAATTTTTTTTAATAAATTAGTAAAAAAAAATTTATCAGATCCTATTTTATCTAACTGAAATTCATTAAAAGTAAAACTACTAAAATCATTGTCAAGAGCTTTAACATTCACGTCTATTCTACAATTCAAGTTTTCTAAAAAAGAAGCAAGATTAAATAATTTTAGATTTAATTCGTTAATTTTATTATTAGTAGAATCATTTTTTATAAATATTTTAAAGTCCATTTCTTTATTTAATTTTAAATTATCATAAAAGGTTTCTTCAATAGTCAATTGAAGATTTCTTTCAAAATCAATATTTGTAAAAGGTATAACTATTTTGTTAAAAACTGTAAAAATTTTTAACAAAAGCAAATGATTTTCATTATAAATTAACATTAGTTTATCTATATATATTTTTTAACTCAACATTTTCATATATAATAGGGTTTATATTTGGATATTTTTTTAAAAGGTCTATTGATAAAAAATGTTATCATATATAATATCTAATTCATTTATTGTCATATTAATGATATTTATATAATTTAAATTACAGTAATCTTTTTCTTTTATTGCTAGAAATGGAAATATATTTAAAAAAGTATATTTATTATTTAAATTAATTATTTTTTCAATATTTTTATTTATAATTTTTATGTCTAAAGTATTAGAGAATATTTCAATTTTTAATGGTTTTTGTTCTGTTTTTAAATTTAACTATTTTATTAGTTTGAATTTTTAATAAATCATAATATTTAGCAATACCATCACTCACTAAAAGCACTATACTTGTTTCTTGTAAACTTTTTTCATCTTTGTATTTTTTAATATTTGATTCAAGGATAAAAATATAAAATAAAGTAAACATGAAAATGTTTAATTTTATTTTATATTTTTTTGTAATAATAATTTTTTTT
>JACCEA010413769.1_pt1 | contig 12190 bp, 11 predicted proteins | sample 7449851 | NCBI WGS metagenome assembly JACCEA01 (sample SAMN15323453, study PRJNA562643) | freshwater metagenome | isolation source: river surface water | place: USA:Blue River Watershed | collected 2017-08-18 | reverse complement strand
TCCAAATTGGTCTTTACAATGATGGAATGAATATCGATCCCATCCACCATACATTCGTAAATGCTGGCCTCTACCGTCTTTGGATCTTGACCAAGACCCGAAGTGGTATTGGCTTGTGGGTCGGCATCGATCACAAGTGTTTTGAATTCCAAAACGGCAAGACTAGCAGCCAGATTCATTGCTGTGGTGGTTTTTCCAACTCCACCTTTTTGGTTCGCAACGGCAATAATTTTTCCCATGGGATGTGTGACCAGAATTTAGAAGTCAATATTAAGCAAATTCAGGTCCAATATTGGCAGGAATCTACTTTTTTTGGCAGGTACTTTTGTTAAAAAAGTATAAGCAATCTCCTAGGCTCTCCACAATAGGTTTTGAAGGTTCTTGAAAAGCAGAGGGTCAAAAAAAATGGAGCTGTAAACAGCTCCATTTTTTTATTTTTTCTTGTTCGCTTCTGCCGCTTTCATGGCATCCTCAAGACGTTGTTGAAATTTCGATTTCTTTTTATCTACGTTTTTCAACTTATTTTCTTCCACTTTTTGACGGATTGTTGCATCGTCAACAAAAAGTTTGATCAAGGCTTGCTGCCCAAAAGTGAAGATATTCGATACGAAGTAATAGAAACTAAGTCCTGCTGGGTAGGAGTTCAATACAAACATGAACATGACTGGCATGACGTATCCTAGATTTTTCATCGGGCCTGTAGCCGTGGTCAACTGGTTGTTGAAATGCGCATAGAGTACCTGTGAAATTGTCATCAACAAGGTGAACAAACTCACGTGTGCTCCATAGAATGGGATGGTGAACGGGAGTTTGATGAATTCATCGTAAGTGGAGAGATCCTCCGCCCACCAGAAGGATTCCTGTCTGAGTTCGATGGCATTTGGAAAGAAAAAGAACATCGCAAACAAGAATGGCATCTGCAAAACCAATGGAAGGCAGCCTGAAAGAGGACTTACGCCAAGTTGAGAGAACAGCTTCATTTGCTCCTGCTGCATTTTAGTGGGGTCGTCACCGTATTTTTCCTTCAATTCATCAATCTCTGGCTTGATCACGCGCATTTTGGCCATGCCCATGTAGGACTTGTAAGTCAAAGGGAACAACACAAGTTTGATAAGGAGTACGATCAAAATGATAATAATCCCGTAGCTGTTGAAGTACTTCTCTAGGAATTCAAAGAGGTGTACAACAATGTATTTGTTTACCCAGCTAACAAAAAAGTAGCCCATGTCCACATTTTCCTCAAAGCCAGGAGTAATCCCTTTTAGGGTTTTGTATTGATCTGGGCCAAAATAATAGGTAAGGTTTGCCTGACCCTTAAGAATAGGTAAGGAAAGGTTGGCGCTCATCGACCGCACCAAGGAGGAATCGGATGGAGTGCTTTGGTTCAGATTTACCTCTTGGAATACTGAATCCGCAATAATTCCTGCAGTAAAGAATCGTTGGGAGAAAGCGACCCATTTTACTGGTTCAACTACTTGAGCTTCTTCGGGATCATCGCTAAGTCCAAGATTTTCATAGGTTCCGTCCGCGAGGAAATAATTTACTTGTGTTTTTCTTCTGGATTCAGCTAAGTCTTTCTCCTGGGATTTGATGTCATCTTTCCAGTCAATTTTGAGCGTTTTTGCTGTGATGATTCCTTGTAGGCCTTGAATTTCAAAATTCTTTTCCAGAGCATATTCTCCAGCTTTCAAGGTGTATTTTTGAATCAATTGACCGGAAGGGCTGCTTGCGGTAAAGGTCACCGTTTGTTGCTTGATGCCTTCGATTTCTTCTGAATTTACCACAGGCACGAAGTACAATTCATTCAAGTTGATGGGCCCTAACCGAGTGTCTAGGCTGTAGTTGAGGCTAGTTTGAGTACTATCCAACAGGAACAAAGGTTCTTTCTTCCAGCTGACATAGTTTTTAAGGAGCACTTCTTGGATACTTCCTCCCTTATTGGAAAGGGTGATTTTGACTACCTCATTTTCTAGGACCACCTCTTTTTCTTCACCAACGGTGAATGGGGCAAGTTCGCCAAATTTTGCCTGACGCTCCAGGTTGAGTACGCTATCTGGAAGCTGTGCTGCTGTTACGGGTGTAGTTGAAGAAGCCTTGGATGCTTCTGCACTTGTCTCAGTGGGTGTTGGGCTGGTTTCTGCCACAGGAGACTCTGGACTGTTCGCAAAAAATAACGAGTAGGTGAGAATGACTGCTGCAAAAAGGATCAAACCTGTTGCTTGATTTTTATCCATGGTAGTTAGCTAAGTCTGGGGCTAGGCTCCAGTTATTTGTTATTTTTTTTATCGAGTGCTGCTTGTATGAAATCCACAAACAAAGGCTGTGGCTTCAATACGGTGCTTTTGTATTCAGGATGAAATTGTACCCCTACAAACCAAGGGTGATTTTGGAGTTCTACGATTTCCACCAATCCCGTTTCTGGGTTCTTTCCAGAAGCAAGCATCCCTTTTGCTTCAAGTTGGTCTAGGTAGGCATTATTAAATTCATACCGATGCCTGTGGCGTTCTTGGATTTTGGTTTTGCCATAGGCCAAGGCCGCTTTGCTGCCTTTTTTGAGATCACAAGCATACGAACCAAGGCGCATAGTTCCGCCCATTTGGTCAATTTTCTTTTGTTCTTCCATGAGGGCAATCACAGGATGAGGTGTAGCTGGATCCATTTCCGTGGAGTTGGCATGTCCAAGTCCAAGTACATTTCTTGCAAATTCGATGACGGCCACTTGCATACCCAGGCAAATCCCAAGGAAAGGGATTTTGTTTTCACGAGCATACTTTACTGTCGCTACTTTTCCTTCAAATCCACGTTCTCCAAAACCAGGGGCGACTAGGATACCATCTAAAGATTTCAACTTGGAGCTGTAATTGTCGTTGTTGATTTCTTCAGAAGAGAGCAGCACTAATTTGACCTTGCATTCAGATGCTGCGCCGGCATGGGTAAAGGATTCAATAATGGATTTGTAAGCATCAGGTAGTGAAACATATTTCCCGATAAGGCCAATAGTCACCTCTGCTGTTGGATTCTTTAATTTGCCTAGGAAGTCTTTCCAATCTTTAAGATCTAGCTTGGATTTGGCCTTAAGATTGAGCTTGGAGAGTACACGCTCATCTAGCTTCTCTTTTTTCATGAGTAGTGGAACATCGTAGATGGATTCGGCATCCATGGCTTCGATGACACTATCGAGCTGCACATTGCAGAAGAGCGCCAACTTGCGTTTCACATCTTGAGGGAGCGGGTGTTCGGTACGACAAACGAGGATATCTGGTTGGATACCAGCTTCCAAAAGTTGCTTTACCGAGTGCTGGGTAGGCTTAGTTTTTAGTTCCTTGGCCGCATTCAAGTAAGGAATCAAGGTCAAGTGAACGACCAGAAAATTTCCCGGTCCCAGGTCCCAACGAGCTTGACGTACGGCTTCAATGAATGGAAGTGATTCAATATCTCCTACGCAGCCTCCGATTTCGGTGATGACTACATCGTATTTTCCATCCTGTCCAAGCTTGTAAAAATTACTTTTTATTTCGTCGGTAATGTGAGGGATTACTTGCACTGTTTTTCCAAGAAATTCGCCTTTACGCTCCTTGGTAATGACATTGTTGTAAATCCTTCCCGTTGTGATGTTGTTGCTTTGAGATGTCTCTACGTTCAAAAAACGTTCGTAGTGACCTAAATCCAAGTCAGTTTCTGCACCATCCTCCGTTACGTAGCATTCTCCATGCTCATAAGGATTTAAGGTCCCTGGATCGATGTTCAGGTAAGGGTCAAATTTCTGAATGGTAACACTTAATCCTCTGGATTGAAGCAACTTGCCAAGAGATGCGGCGATGATGCCTTTTCCTAAGGAAGACGTAACTCCTCCGGTGATAAAAATGTATTTCGTTTGTGAAGCCATAAGAAGTGGTGGAGGGGTTGAAATAAGTTGAATTCTTATGGGGTATAAAGGTAGAGAATTTTCGTGAATTGCCCGTAAAAAGGCCTTTGTAATTTTTAAGGAAAAAAATCGAATTGGCAGGTTGTTGATTCGAGCTTTGGGATCAGAAAAATAGTGAAGGGAATAAATCGGGTTATGCTACCAAGTAAAACCACTGCCAAGAAATTAAAAATGTTTGTATTTTTTGTATTTTTATTTTGTACGAAATATAGACCTAACTTCGAATTATCTCTTTTCCTAAACCATTCATTAAAATTTCAAACGGATAAACATTTTTTTTGATTGAAATTGAATTTTAAAAAAGTTGTTTTTTGTGGTTTTTAATAAAAAAGAGCTAACTAAAATTCCAAATATGTTGTTTTAACTCGTTGGCTCTTGAGTATTTTTCCATTCATTGTATTTTTAGTAGAATCTCCATTTCAGATTAGCAATTTGTGGATTATTCATTCATTAGTTAGTGTGTTTTCTACTATTTTTTGACTCTTTTTTGTTCAAAACGGGTGCTAAAAATTTCTTTCCCATCCCTTTGAATAAATAGAATTTGACCAGTCAAATTTCCATGAATGGTGTTTTTTTAAACTTTTTTTAATGATTCTAATTGAAAGTGCAGAATATTCTATTTATTTTAAAAATTTATATTTTTCTTTTGGTAACATATATTTTTCCTTTTATATTTCGAGCAATTTTTAAACTATAAAACAAACAAAAAACATGAGAGAACTGATTAAAGAATCCATCGTAGATTTAAAGAAATCGGATGGGTTTGTGTATGTAACTGCTGATGGCAAGAAAATTGACCTTCACGAAGCTGCATCCAGAGGTATTGCCGTGACTCCAGTAAATCCAAAAGATGGAGTAATTAAAAAATTAGAAGCTGCTGGTTTGTTCCTTACAGATAGCAAATTCTTAGCTGACTTAAATGAATTGATCGCTTCTTTAAATGGCAGTGGTACAGGTAAGTCTGAAGGAAAACGTAGATCTTTTTCAGATGTAGAAAAAGGTAAAATCTTAGAAGAATGGAAAAAAGTGGAGTCTGCTGGTAAAAAAACCAAAGCAGCTTTCGCTCGTGAAATCGGAGTGGGATACCAAACTTTCATCAACTGGTTGAGAGGTTAATTCTAACCGAACTAATTTCGAAAAGGATAGCCTTAGCTATCCTTTTTTGTTTTTAATATCGAACAGATTGGTTGCTTCGCATTGCATTTAACAATTTGGTTACCTCACGATTAGTGGGAATGATTTTTCGTTTTGATAGTCTAGCCAGATAATCTGTTTATTTTTGCACCATGTTAGATCATGCTGCAATCCTTACCCCACTTAAAGAAAAAGGAAAAGTATACCTTCAAGAGGGAAGTGGAAAAATTTTTTGTTTGCGAAAGGGAACGCTTGCCGAAACCGAAATTGTGGAAGAAGGCATTTACCTACTTTTTGATTTATTTCAAATTCGTACGCTTTGCATCTCCTTCTCTGAAGTTTCTTTAGATATTGTCGATTTCGCTTCCAAACCTACAGTCTACCAAAGTCCGGTCAGCCCCCTTTTGCCCAAAGGTGCAGTGGTGAATGGATTGGTTCGTTTTTCCCTGATTCGAGAGCCCAATTGGAATAAACTCTTATTTCAAATTGCGCATCCAGTCTTGTTCACTGAGGAGAAAAATGTGGAGGTTGACGTAAAGACGACGCTTCTCTTCCCTCTATTTCATGCAGGGATGAAGGAATTGTTTTTAGGTCCAGAGGGTGAGGTAAAAATTAGGAAGGGATGAACCTGAAGGAAAAGCTAGATTCCCATCCAATTTTCGCCCGTGTTGCTCAGGTAGCTGCGAAAGAAGGGTTGGAGACCTATGTGGTGGGTGGATATGTACGGGATTTGATTTTGGGTCGTCCTAGTAAGGACATTGACTTTACTTGCGTGGGGTCTGGTATTCACCTTGCTCAAGAGGTTGCGAAAACTTTTGAATTCCATGTGCCTTTATCCGTATTCAAGAATTTCGGGACGGCCATGCTGAAGTTAGATGAATGGGAACTCGAGTTTGTGGGCGCACGAAAGGAGTCCTACCGTCAAGATTCACGGAAGCCGCTAGTAGAAGATGGTACCTTACTGGAGGATTTGGAGCGCCGAGATTTTACGATCAACGCGATGGCGATTTCCTTAAATCCGAATAATTACGGGGAATTGATGGATCCTTTTGACGGGATCAAAGACATCAAAGCAAAACGGATCAAAACCCCTCTGGAACCTGGAATCACGTTTTCGGATGATCCGCTACGAATGATGCGTGGGGTACGATTTGCTGCTCAATTGGATTTTGACATTGAGTCTGAGACCTTTTTTGCATTATCCACGCATGCAGCCCGACTTCAGATTATCTCAGCAGAGCGAATTATTGACGAACTCAATAAAATCATATTGACTCCCAAGCCCTCCTATGGGTTTAAATTGCTTTTTGCTTCCAAACTCTTGCATGAGTTTTTCCCTGAAATGGTGGAGCTTCAAGGGGTGGATTCAGTCGATGACAAATCTCACAAAGATAATTTTTACCACACGCTCCAAGTGTTGGACAATCTTTGCCTAGCTACTGACAATCTTTGGCTTCGTTGGGCAGCCATTCTTCACGATATCGCCAAGCCGGCCACCAAACGTTTTCATCCCAAAGTAGGATGGACTTTTCATGGGCATGAGGACAAGGGGGCACGCATGACTCCAGGAATTTTTAAGCGCCTAAAACTTCCGATGGACGAGCGAATGAAATATGTGCAGAAGTTGGTGCGCCTACACCTTCGCCCTATTGCCTTGGTGAAGGACGAGGTCACGGATTCGGCTTTGCGTAGGTTGCTATTTGATGCTGGAGATGATATCGATGACCTGATGGCCCTGTGTCGGGCGGATATCACTTCCAAAAACAACAAGAAAGTACAGAAGTACTTGGAGAACTTTGATCGCGTAGAAGAGAAGCTCAAACAGGTGGAAGAAAAAGACCAGGTTCGCAACTTTCAGCCTCCCGTAAGTGGGGAAGAAATCATGGAGATTTTCGGTATTTCTCCTTCAAAAATCATTGGAGATATAAAAGAAGAAATCAAAGAAGCTATATTGGAGGGGCGAATCCAAAATAACCCGGAAGAGGCTCGACAACTGATGCTTCAAATCGCTCAAGAAAAAGGACTTTACCCCATTCAAAAACCTTAACTATTCGTTTACTTATGTTGAAAATTGCCGCTTTCATTTCCTTATTTATCCTAAGTATCGGTATCAGTATGGCACAAACCGCTACTGATTCCATCCCGAAGTTTGATCCCAAAGTAAAGAGTGCACTCAATATGGTAGACCAGATGGCTTACCAGGCAGCACTTCGTTACAACGATTTGGAGGTTGCAAAGGATAAACTCTACAGCTTGATTGTTCGCAATCCAGAAGACCTGCGCTTCATGGAGGCTTTGGGTAGCTTATACTTTGAATCCGGTCAATATACTTCTGCTGCCTTGGTAGCCATGGATATTTTGAAGCTCAACGATAAAAATGTCGGAGCCTTGGAAATTGCTTCTTACGCCTTGGAGCAATTGGGCGCATTTGACCGTGCATTGCCTTATTACGAGAGTTTACATTTGTTGACTGGAGACAACTTTAGTTTGTACAAGTCTGCTTACCTGCAGTATTCCATGAAGCGCTATGCAGAAGCGATGAACTCCCTAACTATGCTCATGAAAGTAGCCAAGGCAGATGAAAAAATTGGCTTTGCCATCTCTGAAACAGAGACGCAGCAAGTGGACATCAAGGCGGCTGCTTTGAATTTGAAAGGTTTGGTGTTCTTGGATCAAAATTCAAAAGCAGAGGCCAAAGCGGCTTTCACGGAGGCACTTGCTTTGGAACCGAACTTCAACCAAGCGAAAGAAAATATAGGGAAGTCTAACTAAGATTTATCTCAATCAAAAAATGCCGACACTTCTTTAGAGGTGTCGGCATTTTTTGTTAGCGAACTTTCTGATGTGGCGCTACTGTGCTGATCCAAAGGATACTTCATCCATGGTGCTGTCCAGCAATTTCCCTTTTTCACATTTCAACACGCGATAAGGGTATTTTCGAAGCAGGTCATGGTTGTGTGTTGCCATCAAGATGGCTGTTCCCTTTTTGTTGATGTCTTGGAAAAGTTTAAAAATCCCATCTGCTACATCTGGATCTAGGTTTCCTGTAGGCTCATCCGCTAGCAGGATGGAAGGATTGTTGAGTAGAGATCTCGCAATAACGACACGCTGCTGCTCACCCCCTGATAGTTGATGTGGCATTTTGTTGAGTGCCTCCATCAGTCCTACTTGGAGCAATACGTCACCGATTCGTTCCTTGATTAAAATGGGGTCTGTCCAGCCAGTTGCTTTCAAGACAAATGCTAAATTTTCAAAAACGGAACGGTCTGTGAATAGCTGGAAATCCTGAAAGATGATTCCAATTTTTCTTCTCAAAAATGGAACCTCTTTGTTTTTGATTTGGGAAAGCGAGTAGCCTACTACTTCGGCAAGTCCTGATTTTAGTGGGAGGTCGGCATAAAGTGTTTTGAGCAAAGAGCTTTTTCCACTGCCGGTTCTGCCGATTAGAAATACAAATTCATGTTGTTCCACGGAAAAATTGACCTCATTGAGGACGGGATTTTCTCCTTGAAAGATGGTGGCCTGGGTTACGGACAACACCGGGTGTGTACTGAAATCCATGGATTTAGAGTTCTAGTTTTTGAAGTTTTCCGAATGGGAGGGATTTGATTAATTCTTCGAGCTGTTCTTCCTTGCCTTCCAAACCAAATTTCTCCACACTTTTCATGGGGCGGTCTGCTCTGAAGTAGGCTACCAGTACAAAATTTTCATCCCGAACCTGGATGTAGTCGGGAATTTTTGCTTTTCCTTTAACCTTAATGATGTACATAGCCCTTGTTGGTCGGATGAATTAGGATTGGTTTGATTGACTTACTTGCCCGCTGCTTTGGCGTGATCGGATAGGAATTGGGCCAAACCTGAATCGGTAAGTGGATGCTTCAACAAGCCAGTGATTACTTTAAGTGGGCAAGTGACTACATCTGCGCCTAGCTCAGCACATTTGATCAAGTGCATGGTGTGGCGAACCGATGCTGCTAGGACTTCGGTTTCGTAGCCATAGTTTTGGTAGATATGTACAATCTGTCCAATCAAGTCCAGACCATCAAAGGAAATGTCGTCCAATCGACCAATAAATGGGGAAACATAAGTAGCTCCTGCTTTGGCTGCCAATAAGGCTTGTCCTGAAGAAAAGATGAGTGTACAGTTGGTACGAATTCCTTCACTGTGGAAATAGCGAATGGCCTTTACTCCATCTCGGATCATGGGAATCTTCACCACGATTTTGTCGTCCAATTTGGCTAATTCTTTGCCTTCGCGTACCATGCCTTCGTAGTCTGTGGCAATCACCTCGGCACTCACCTTGTCTTCTACAATGTTACAGATGGCTTTGTAATGTGCTTTGATATTTGCTTCTCCGGTGATTCCTTCTTTGGCCATGAGGGAAGGATTGGTGGTTACACCATCCAATACACCTAGGTCATGTGCTTCGCGGATTTCATCAAGATTGGCGGTATCGATAAAGAATTTCATGGATATGGGTTTTGGTTGTAAAAAGCAGAATGACCTCCCGGTAAAACAGGTAAAGGTCAATAGACAAAGTTAGAAGATTAATTAGGATAAGGTAGCGAAAGTGAGGGTGGAATTTGAGCTACCTGAAAAAAAAGAGGCGGCATCGCACCGCTACAACCGCCTACCCTTGCTTCCTTCCGGACCTGGGGGATTCAGCAGGAGCTGGTCGTGCCGCCGGGAACAAAGGTACGCCAAAATTCAGGCAATGCAATAGGATGCCTACAAATTGGAGGTAGAGATCCGAAAATCAAGCGGTAAAAGTTTTAACTTGGGGCTTGGTCCCAGGCTAAATCTTAATTTCGACTATGAAAAACCTTCTTTCTCTTGTTCTGCTCGCCGGCTTTTTGGTCGGTTGTGGCGATAAATCTAGTGTGTATCAATTCCAGGTAGCAGATTTAGAACCTAATTTGATCCGCCTTTCATCGGATGAATTTATGGGGCGTATGCCGTTTACCGCAGGAGAGGAGATTACAACGACTTTTTTGGAAAGTAAATTCAAGGAAATAGGACTTGAGCCGGGCAATGGCGATTCCTATTTTCAAGAGGTCCCGATGGTGTCCATCATCAGTCGTCCCGAACAAACGATGGAGTTTAAAAGTCCCCAAGGAGCTGTAGTAGGCGAGGGGGTAAAGGATTTTGTGATTTGGACCCAACGTACGGATTCACTAGTTCGCATTCAGGATGCGGAAGTGGTCTTTGCAGGCTTTGGAATTGTCGCCCCTGAATATAGTTGGGACGATTACAAAAACTTGGATGTCAAGGGTAAAATAGTGGTCGTGCTCATCAATGATCCTGGGTTTGGTTCAGAAGATTCCACCTTTTTTAAAGGAAATACGATGACTTATTACGGTCGGTGGACTTATAAATACGAGGAGGCTGCGCGCCAAGGGGCATTGGGATGCTTGATTGTACACAATACCATTCCTGCCGGCTATGGATTTAATGTGATGCAGAATAATTGGAATGCCTCCAAACTCTACCTTGACGATAGGGGTCAGGATAAGTATAAATTGGGATTTGAAGGATGGATTACACTCCCTTTTGCGAAGCAGTTATTTGAAAAGATAGGGCAGAAAGAATCTGAGCTGTTGCAAAATGCGAGAAAGGCCGATTTTCAAGCTTTCTCCACCGGAATGCGTCTCAATACCAGTCTTGCTGTGGAGGCTTCCTACAATGTATCCAAGAATGTGGTGGCCAAAATCACTGGAAAAAAAGCTCCTGAAGAGGTGATTATTTACACGGCTCATTGGGATCATTTGGGGATAGGTAAGGCAGATGAAACTGGCGACAGCATTTACAATGGAGCACTTGACAATGCTTCTGGGACGGCCGCCCTGTTGGCTTTGGCGAAAGCGTTCAAGACGGACGAACAGCCGGATCGAACAGTTGTGTTTTTGTCGGTAACGGCGGAGGAACAAGGATTATGGGGTTCGGCATATTATGCGCAGCATCCGATTTTTCCCAAGGAAAAGACAGTAGCCAATATCAACATGGATGGAGTCAATCCCTATGGAAAAATGAAGGATGTATCCGTCATTGGGGTAGGACAATCCGAAATGGAGGATTTATTGGACGAGGAACTTAAAAAACTAGGACGTTACGCAGCCCCTGAACCTAATCCTGTCGCGGGCTACTATTTTAGATCGGACCATTTCAACTTTGCCAAGATAGGAATACCAGCCTTGTACTTTGGAACAGGAATAGACCATGTGGAGAAAGGAAAGGAGTATGGAAAGCAGCTGCAAGAAGAATATGTTGCCCAGTATTACCATAAAGCTGCCGATGGCTACGATCCAAAGCGATGGAACTTGGAAGGAGCAGTAGACGATGTGCAATTGCTGTATCAAGTAGGGCGTAACCTTGCTAATTCAACGCGTTGGCCAGGATGGAAGGAAGGTTCTGAATTCAAGGCCATTCGAGACAGCTACTTTAAAAAGTAAGGTTCTTCTAGCTTTAATCTATTTTGATACCATAGGATTCGAGTAGACCAGGCAAACCGGCAAGATCAAATCGTGCCCCTTTGATTAGGTTGAGTTCGGGTGCAATTCGGTAGTGAATGGCTTCCCGGAAGTCCGCTTTTTCGAGGTTGGTCTGATCAAAGACTGCCCCAAGAAGGTCAGATCCCTGAAAACTTGCTTCGCTCAGATTGGCCTGGGAAAAGTCTACCTCCCGCAATCGCGATTGGAGAAATTTTGATTTTTTGAGGGGGAGTTTGTAAAAATTACAGTAGTCGAGGACGCAGTCTTTTAGATGGAGTTCCAGCAGGAAGGGATTTGCAGAAGCAAAGACGATTCCCAGCATTTTGCAGCGTACAAATCGGATATTCTGAAAATTCACCTTGACTACTTTGATGTTGCTCAAGTCACAATCCTCAAAGAGGCAATTTTCAAAACTCGCCTGTTGAAAGGAGGCAGTAGCAAAGTTGCAGTTGGTAAAGGTACAACCATCGTATTCTCCTGAGAGGATATCCGAAGGGTTGAGGTGTTGGAAATGCTGTTCACTAAAATAGGACATCTACTTGGCTGGTTTCGGTTTTTGGATGGATTTAGAGGGCTATCTGGTACAAACTGCAGCGTTGGATGCTGGGTGAATCCTGCAGTTCGGGATGGTCAAATTCTTTCC
>JACCEA010296635.1_pt1 | contig 12190 bp, 9 predicted proteins | sample 7449851 | NCBI WGS metagenome assembly JACCEA01 (sample SAMN15323453, study PRJNA562643) | freshwater metagenome | isolation source: river surface water | place: USA:Blue River Watershed | collected 2017-08-18 | reverse complement strand
GCAATGTTTTTGTGGATACCACCCAAACAGATGGTACTGCAGATTGATTGTAACCACCTCCATTTATTCCTTTTGCACTTCCTAAGTAATTATTAGCCACAGAGATACCTTGTCCAGTAGCATTTCCACCTTGAGCTACTTCAAAAACTGAACTTAACGAACCATTTGCGCCCAAACTCGTAATATTGATCCATACGCTATAAGAATAATTATTATTTTTTAATCCAGTGGAAGGAATTTCGATTCGTGAATTGGTATTTCCCGCAAACTTGTACGCTGAATTTGAATTGCCAAAACGGTCACTTACTAAAGTAACATTATACGTTGTACCATGATAATTGTTACCCGAAGAATCCCCTGCATTCCCAGAAAAAGGATAATAAGCCACCAATCCATTGGTTGGGATTTGTGATTCTACATTTTGATAAAATAAAGATACTAACCCAAAGGATATGAATAATTTACATCTATTTAAAGTCTGAAAATAGTAAGAATAAGATGCAAATAAATTCATAGGTTATGTTATTATACGTCGCCTGATATTACTTTAATAAACGACTTATCAGCTAAAACATTGTTTGCCAGTGTTTTCAAATCTTCTGGAGTCGTGTTCCAGATGGCTTCCAAAGTGTTTTGGTAATACATAGACGAGTGATTTCTTAAAATCGTTTGCTGGCACTTTGCTGCCGCTGAAAAAGGACCATCAAAACCAGAACGAAATTGTCCACTAAAAAAACGCTTTGCCTTTTCTAGCTCTTCTTCCGAAATTAAATCCGTTTTCAATTGATTCATAATTTCAATGGTTTTCGTAAGCGCTAATTCCGCATTTTCACTATTCATTTCCCCCGAAATTAACCAAGATCTTCCTTTTAAAGACGGACGAAAGTACGAACTAATTCCATAGGTCAACCCTTGTTTTTCACGCAATTCCTGCATAAGTCGGCTACCAAAATACCCACCCAAAACCATATTTAATAAAGTGAGTTGATACTGAGTAATTTCATCAATTTCTCCAATATGCTTCAATAACACCATGCTTGCCTGACTCGTGTTTTTTACCGAATATTTAATAATTGAGTCAGAAACTTCACCTAGTATTTCTTCCTCCGGAATTTCTAAAGTAAACGGTTCTATAAAATACTGATCATGAATGTCAAGTAGTTCATTTAATAATTGGGTACTACAATCACCGGAAACGAATAACATGGACTTTCCTAATTGCAAATGTTTCTCGTGAAACGCTACCAAATCTTCTCTTTTGAGATTCTCCAAATCCTCTAAATCAGCGAATTTTCCCATTAAAGTAGATTTACCGAAATAGCTTTCACGAGCAATTCTATCGGACCAATAACTTGGGGTTTGCATCTTACGCTCTAAAGAAGCCATTTTAACAGGAATATAATTTTCAAACTCGTTTAAAGGATATTCGGCGCCATGTATATGCTTTTCAACCCAACGTAAAACGTCAGTTGCCACCAAGTTAGAACAACGAATATTGAGTACTGTTCCAATAAGAGAATAGTCTGTACTTACAGATGCACCCAAATGCTCGATGTATTGAATGATGTCTTTTTCTGTGTTACCACAACCTCCAGCTAAAAGCAATTCCATTGCTCCTGCAGTTTGCATAGGCTTAACTTGTTCTTTAATTCCTGCTGAAAACCAAATGGATATGCGTAATACCCCTAAGTCGGGTGTGTTGTGATAAAAATAGCGTTGTCCTTTTTTACTTTTATTTTCCTGAATACTTGGAACATCAAATGTTTTAATAGTTCGAACATCAGGGCGAGTGCTTCTAAATTGGTGTGTCATTTTTTAGGATTATAGTAAAGTACAGACTTACATGATTCATTTAAATAATGTTGAGCAACATTCAATACGTCATTTAATTGCGTATTTTTAATTTCTTCCGCTTCCGAGTTTATTTTATCAGCATTACCTAATAATTCCCAATATGCTAATTTTTGTGCTCTATTCATGGGATTGATGTGCTCAAACTGCAATCCCGTATAAATTTTATTCTTTGTACTATCAAATATGAATTGATTTTCGGCTCCCTTTTCAATGAAACGAGCTAACGTGTTATATAATTCGTTTTCTACTTGTTCATGCGTACTTCCTTCGTTTAAAATTCCGTAAAGAATGAAAATGCCTTCACCTACGCCTTTGATGTAAAAGCTTTCAGCAGCATTGCAAATTTTTAGTTTTTTTACCAAAGTTTCATTCAATTCAGATACTTCAGAACCACCCAATAAATCAGCAAATAAATCCAATTCTAACCCACCTTTTTCTTTAGCAGATGGACCACGCCACAATAAAAACACAGCTGGATTTGGAGATAAGTCATCTTCAATTTTTCTTCGAATTTCTTCCGGAAAAACTTCATGCATGTAAACGTTTTCATTAGGCTTACCAGGTTTGTCAATTCCACCAAACCATTTTTCGCAAAGTGACTTACATTCTTCCAAAGTAACATTTCCAACAATTGAAACAATGGCATTTTGAGGTGTGTAAAATCGACGATAGAAATCACGAACATCATCCAATGATGCGTCTGAAATGTGATCTAACGTTAATCCGATAGTTGGCCAACGGTATGAACTTTCTTTATACAGAAGCTCCCTAACATGATGCCATAATTGACCAAATGGAGCATTGAAACAACGCTGTTTGAATTCTTCAACTACAACCCCTTTTTGAATGGCCAACGTATTTTCGTTTATATTTAACTCCAACATCCGGTCACTTTCTAGCCAAAATGCAGTTTCAATATTCTCTAAAGGAACAGTAATGTAGTAATTGGTGAATTCGTTGTTGGTAAAGGCATTGTTTTGTCCTCCAGCATGTTCGATTTCTTGGTCAAATGATTCCACATTCTTGCTTCCTCCAAACATTAAATGTTCAAAAAGGTGGGCAAATCCCGTGCGATTTGGATCCTCATCACGAGCACCCACGTTATACAACGTATTTAATACGACAGTCGATACTGTTGAATCAAATTGATGAACAACTTTTAAGCCATTAGGCAATTGGAAACGGTTTATGGTAATCACATAACAAAAATACGCAGCTTATTCGGCTCTATTGGAACCAATCACCCACAGATTCGATGGGTGTCCTGAAAAATGCTACGTACACGCCATTCCATTGGCCATAAATTATTTATACCATTTCGTACTGAGTTACCCACGCCGAAAATTACAGGAATTTCATCATGTATAAAATAACCTAGAATGAGAATGCCGTCTTTATCCGCATTTAATAAAAAGTTCTTTCCATTCTTCGCTTCCATTATTTTTGATGAATTAGTAGAACTAGGTTCATACATTTTCGATTTTTCTGAAACATCACCGAAATCTATTGAATTGTTCTTCTCCAAAGTTGAATTAGATGAAGCCTTTGGAATAAATTCGCGTCTTAGGTAAAGCAATAACTCAGTATCGCTTAAAATCCGGTCTATTTTAACTGGACTTTCAATGAGTAAAACGGCGGCCACATGGGGCTTCCACTTGTTTTTCATAATCGTGCCAATTGGAAAGCCTGGATGAACCAGGTTGGGCAACAAATTAACAAGATTTAGGATCCACTCTTTATTGGAATGTCTAATACCATAAAATTCACCCTCTTTTGAAGTCAATTGGAAGTCAGATTCAGGAAACAACCTGCTTATTTCCAGCGGAATTTCTAGATGGTTTGTCGCATTTTTTTTGTTTTTCGAGGGATGTTTTTTCATGTGAAAATCATCAGAAGAATTTGGACTTAACGAGAATGCCCCTGGTTTTCTTAAAACTGTGAAAAACAAGCCTTCTCCTGAACTTAGGTGAGGCATGCAACGATACATTCCCTTTTCTAAACTATACAATTGATCATCAATACCCAGACCCAAATCAACAACTTCAAATCCCAATTCCTCACAGAATTTAATTACATTGTCCTCGTTTTCAATCCGGTTGTAAGTGCATGTACTATAAATGAAATAACCCCCTGGTTTTAAATTGTTATAAAGATCAAACACAATGCGTTGTTGTCTTTGTGAACAAAGGTCAACATTATCCAACGACCATTCATTCATAGCCCCATCGTCTTTTCGAAATAAGCCTTCACCGCTGCATGGTGCATCACACAGAATTGTATCAAAAAGTACGGAACTTTTCGAGAATACTTTTGCGTCTGCCTTTGTGATTAAGGTGTTTCCATCTCCCCATTTACTTACATTTTCGAAAAGAACGGAATTTCGCTGTGAAATTATTTCATTCGAAACCAATAAATCCCCATCCCTCAACACCGAGGAAACATGCGTTGTTTTACCTCCCGGAGATGCACACATATCGAGTACTAATGCTTGACTAGGCAAATGGGAAACCAAACGTCGCATTATTTCACCAATCCACATGGAATTGGCCTCTTGCACGTAATATAAACCTGCGTGAAAACTGGGATCTGCTGTAAAAGTGGGACGCTTTTTAAGGAAGAATCCATCACGGCAATGCGCAATTTTTTCGTGTTCTACAGTTAATATGTCTTCAACAGATAAACCCAATGCTTCGATTTTCTTTCGATTTAATCGTATAGAAATGGGAGGTGAAGTTGAAGTAATGGCATTCAAAAGTGAATCCACCTCTGCTTGAGGTAGAGTTTGCTTAAGTAAATCAACAAATTCTGGTTTCACAATGCGTACAAATGTCCGTTTTTCACTTCAGTATTCGCAGGGAAGTTCTTCACAAACAAACTACCTGTCCCTAAACCTTGAACCATAAATTGAGGGTGATTCAAATATTTTGAAGCCCATTTAGCAATTGCAAATAAACCGACATTGCCCTCTAAAGCGCTGGTACTCCACCAACCAATTTCGTTTTTCCAAGATTCTTCTACCCAAATATCACATCGATCTAATCCCCCGATAAATGTAGGTTTCAGAATAATGTACTTGGGTTTTATGTATTGCAAAAGTTTCTGGGCATCTTCGCGTAGTTCGCTTCCATTTTTGTTTGAATATCCAATTAATTCTTCATCTAATGCAATATCAATCGGAGATATTGCACAAATTCTTTGCATATCATCCCACTGATTCGATTTGATGGGTTGTTCCAATGAGTGAATATCAAACCGACTCAATTCACGAAGTTGTTCTATTGCGGTGTCAGGTGAAAAAGCCCCATTTGCATCCAAACGGATTTCTAATTGAAAAGCAGAGTGTTTTTTGCGAATTCGTTCCAATAGGCGACATTCGGAGTCAAAATCTAAAGCACCAACCTTAAATTTTATGATGTTGAAACCGGAATCAATTTTTTGATTTGCTTCTTCTTCCATCGATTCAATATCATTCATCCACACCAATCCATTGATTGGAATTCCTGATTTCTTTGATAAAAAATCGTTGGCGACTGAATGTGTGGCTGAGTAATTGTTCGATATATTTGGGGATTTAACCGAGTTAACGGGAATGGAAGTTGATGGTGAAAATGCAGACGATGGGTAGTTTGACCCAATAATGGAAGGTTCTGAAAAATCAATTCCCAAAACTTTGAGAGTTGAAACCAAATCCGAAATGATACAGTTGATTCCAAAACGAAGTGCAGGGTAATTGCTCCATTCTTCCTGCAAGTTCAATAAATCATGTGTATTTAAATTTTCTTTATTTAGTTGTGAAAGTCCCTGATTAAACAAATGTTCAAAATCAGCCTTTCCGTCGATGCTTAAATCAGGAAGAGGTGAAACCTCTCCTAAAAATTGACCAAATTCAGTATCAAGTATTAACAAATAAGCAGTTTTCTCAGTGTAAGCCCCTCTTGAAGTTTTGGCTGGTTTTATAAAATGTAATTGATGTTTTTCTATGCGGAGTTTCATTTGTGATTGTGGATTAATCAATGTTTTACTACTTAAAAATCAATGCTTTAATTTAAATATATTGTTTTTACTAGTTTGAATTAAAATTAATTCTTGAAAACTGTAAAGGGTAATAATTGATGCAAATGAGAATAATTACTCAGGAAAACCAAAGCTAAAAACTACAGTGTTTCAAACACCCAAAATGATAATGTTACATAAATCAAAATGGTCAATAAAATGGTTAGTGATAGTTTTTTTAACTGAGGATTCAAACCTACTCTATCACCTGGTTTTAATTCTCTCAACTCCGAAAAATGTCGCGACAGTAGAATGGCCGAAGGGGCAAAAATTCCTAAAACCCAAAACATTTCTGGAGAATAGATTAAGATACCATAATTAAACAAACGATTTATAAAAATCATTGCTGAAAAAGCAATTCCTAAAAATCCGAAAACCAAAAGTAAACGGTGGTAAAATACCGTGTATTTGTCGCCTAATTTTACGGCTATAGTTCGCTTACCACTTTGTTCATCAGAAATCAAATCTCGATAATTATTTACATTAAGTACTGCTGTACTTAGTAGGCCCATACCCGTTGCACCAATAAGGTGTTCCACGTGAATCTGATGAATTCCGAAAAGAAATACCATCCCCAAAACAGGAACCATACCGAAAAAGATAAAAACAAAAAAATCTCCTAACCCCGAATATCCATAAGCTCGTTTTCCAACAGTATAAAAAATGGCACTACCAATCGATAGGATTCCAACGGCTAACAAAACGAGAAATGCCGAACTTTTAAATAGTTCTGAAAAACTCAAATGGAAATGTCGGTTGAAAGAAATCCATAACAGAAGCATCCCAAAACTAAAAGAGAGTATTGAAAACAAAATAAGTGCCTTTTTCATTGCACCTTCTGAAATTAACCCTGCTGTGAGCATTCGATCTGACCGTTCTGCTTTGGCATCAGTGCCTTTTTTGTAATCACCATAATCGTTGGCAAAGTTGGATAATATCTGAAGTGAAACAGCTGTTAAAATGGCCAATACAAATAAATCCCATTGAGGATATCCATGTTCACTCATCAAATTCATCCCCCAGGATAATAATACACCCGATAGGGCAAGAGGCAGGGTTCTCAATCGTGCTGATTGAATCCAAGGTTTTAAATTCATAGTCTATAATTAATGTTAATGGAATAATATGGTTCATCTATGGGACCAAATTTTTGATAAAATTTAGCAACCGAGGGTATGTTAGATCCTTCAAAGTCAATGATGGAATCCGGAAATTTGATACAAATATGTTCAATAATTCCGTGTACTACTCCCCATTCACGACCTTGTTTTACAGCACCACCGCATACATAATGCAAACGATGTGACTCTTGGGTAATTTCACCAGAATGAAGAAAAATAGCTCCTCCCAAATTTTCTCCGGTTTTGTTATTTCGAACAATAACCGCATAGATTTGATCCTGATGCAATAGTTTCAAAGCTTTAGAAAATGCATCATAATCATTGAACCATTCAAATCCGGTTTGTTCCCCCCAAGCTTCGTCGTAAATTGATAAAATGGTTTGATAATCCGTTGTTTCAACGTAATCAATATCGTGTAAATGAAGTTTTCTGAGGTTTTTTTGCGCATCTTTATTGAATGTTTTTTCAGGTATATGAGGCGCCGGTAAGATAAAATTGGTCTTTTTTTGGGATTTTTGAGGGATGCCAATTCCGCTATGTACATTTAAGTGCAATCGTAAAAATCGCTTTGGAATATGAGAAATGAATTCGTCGATACTGAAATGGGTTGGTTCTCCAAAAACTCCCAGTTGTTGACAAAAAAAGGGTTGATATATGTAATAAATAAAACCCCACTTCTTTCGATAAGGCAAGGGCATCACATTTAAATAGTTCTTTTGATTCGAGTTGAAGATAATTAAAGCTCCCCACTGACCGTTGCAAACAGATTGTAAATATTCATAACGTGCATAACACAAACTAGGAATGCCTATTTTAGAATTTCGAATACAGTCATTCCACTTTAATGGTTCAATGTCGCTACACTCTAAGTATTGAATAACTGAATCCCTCATGTTTGTTTTGCTTGTTTTAAGTCGTCTCTCCAAGAATTGAATACTTCTTGCCAACCTTCCCAACCTTGCAAACCCGACAGCGATTCATTGTGAACAATAAATGTAAATGGTACACCTAATACCGCACAAATGTGTTTCATAACAGAGGTGATTTTGTACGCCTCTTCGGGATGCAGATTTAAATAATTTTTTAACGTAACATCCATTAAAGCAAACGGATGAATGGTTAAGTTCGTTGTTTTATCTTCAAGCAGATCGTACCACAAAAATGGCATAGCTGTACCTGCGCGATACCCTAAATCTTGTGCGAAACCCATACTCCAATCATTTTTTATACCCAATTGTGTCAGATATCTATAAGTAAATGGAAAAAGTAAATGTATATAATGTTGTCGACTATTTAATATGGGTATCAGACCAGAAGTGCGTTCCAACCAGAGTTTTTCATTGTTCCAAAGTACTAAAGAGTTAGGATGAAGAGTATACATTGGCGTTTCATCTTGATCCAAAGGCGTTAATTTAGATTGACTTAAAGTAACCATGGAAACATTCAATGAAGGATGAAGTCCAATTTGTGTTATAGAGTTCAATTGTTTGATATCTCGCTTCCAAGGTCCAAAACTCCGCATTACTTGTTTGTTGTATTTGGTGTTTTTTTCGGAGCAAAGAACAAAAACTTGAGCATTTTCAAGAGTGGTTTTTCCACCAGCTTCTAGGTAGGGTACTACGGTTCTATTAGGTGCAAAGGCATCCACTCGGGTTAGATAAGTCTTAATTCGTGCCAACATCCATTGCGGATATTTAAACCAAGCTCCTAATTGCCGAAACACGGGTCTACCCAAAAAGCGATATGCAATATCAATGTCTATGGTAGTATGAATCTTGAATCGATAAAATTCTTCAACTTTCAAGTTTAAACTCAAATACAATTTAACCAATGCTAAATCTAAATAGGGAAGAGCGCCCCAGTTTTGTTTGAAGGCTATGGATTGTTGATGAGAAAATCGCTTTAACGAATCGGAGTTATAGGGGAAATATTCCTCATACCGACTCAAAGAATAAAATGCGAAAGCAAAAGGATCAAATCCCAGTTTAGTTTCTGTTTTAAAAAGTGCACGTAAAGGTGATTTTAACAACATTAACACCTCGTTATTAACCGGTCTTTTAAATTGATTTTCAAAATAGAGAGTGAGTTGGTTTATCTCTACATCCGTAAACTGATATTCAGCAGAAAGGGGTTCGTAGAGTTCGTCCATACCTTGATCTAAAATATTACCTGTTCTTTGGATAAATATTCCGGGTAATTCAGGTCGGTCAACTTCTAAATATTTTACGCAATGAGGATTTCCAAGATTGTGATATTCGCAGTAATCTTGCTCCTCAAAGCATAGACGCACCGATTTTCCCAAACGGCGGCCTAATACTTCCTCCAAAACATATCGAATGCGCGGAGAAACTTTGTCAGTGAACACGGCGAACATAAAAAAGACGTATTTTTGTGCAAAATAATGAAAGTCGCATTAATCACGGGTATAACAGGTCAAGATGGGGCCTATTTAGCCGAATTTCTTTTGAAAAAGGGTTACATGGTGCATGGAATCAAACGCCGTAGCTCACTTTTTAACACCGAACGCATTGAACATATCTATCAAGATCCCCATATCGAAGGTTCTAGATTCAAGTTGCATTACGGTGATCTTTCCGACAGTACCAACTTAATTCGAATAATACAAGAGGTACAACCCGATGAAATTTATAATTTGGGTGCAATGAGCCATGTTCAGGTGAGTTTTGAAACACCTGAATATACTGCTAACAGCGATGCTTTAGGCACATTGCGAATTCTAGAAGCCATTCGAATTCTAGGATTAATTGAAAAAACACGCATCTATCAGGCATCAACCTCTGAATTATATGGATTGGTTCAAGAAGTTCCCCAGAAAGAAACAACACCATTTTACCCAAGAAGTCCATATGCTGTTGCTAAACTATATGGGTATTGGATCACCGTAAATTATCGCGAAGCATACAATATGTACGCTTGCAATGGGATTTTATTTAACCACGAAAGTCCTATTCGTGGAGAAACTTTTGTTACCCGTAAAATAACCCGCGCAGCTGCTAGAATTGTATTAGGATTACAAAACAAATTATTTCTTGGTAACTTGAATTCTAAACGCGATTGGGGACATGCTAAGGACTATGTGGAGGCCATGTATCTCATTTTACAACAAGAGAAACCCGAAGATTTTGTAATTGCAACGGGCCAAACTACTGAAATACGAGAATTCGTTAGAATGTCGTTCGCTGAAGTAGGAGTTAGTTTAGATTTTAAAGGTGAGGGTGTAGATGAAATTGGATTTGTAACGGCAATCGATGATGCAAAATACGAGTCTTCAACAGGAGTGAAGCCTTTGTTGAATGTTGGTCAAGAAGTTGTATTTGTTGATCCAAAATACTTCCGTCCGACAGAAGTTGATTTATTAATTGGTGATCCTACTAAATCTAAAACAAAATTGGGTTGGCAGCCCAAATACGACTTGCCTGCATTGGTAGAAGACATGATGAAATCCGATATTCGAGTAATGCAGAAAGAACTGTATTTGAAGGAAGGCGGTTTCCAAGCCAAAAACTATTTTGAATAATCCCGTGAAACCTGAGTCAAAAATATATGTTGCTGGTCATCGAGGCATGGTGGGCAGTGCAATAATTAGAGAATTACAACGGTTGGGATTCAACAACATAATCACGCGTACTTCTGCTGAATTAGATTTGCGAAATCAGCATCTAGTGGCTGAATTTTACAAAAATGAGAAACCAGATTATGTTTTTGTAGCTGCTGCAAAAGTGGGTGGAATTCATGCCAACAATGTGTATCGAGCAGAATTTTTGTATGATAACTTAATGATTCAAAACAATTTGATTCATTATGCTTATGAGAATAAAGTTCAGAAGTTATTGTTTTTGGGTAGTAGTTGTATTTATCCAAAATTGGCCCCTCAACCTTTAAAAGAAGACTATCTTTTAAGTGGTTTATTAGAACCCACAAACGAACCATATGCAATTGCTAAAATAACCGGAATTAAAATGTGTGAAGCGTATAGAGATCAATACGGCTGTAATTTTATTTCTGCAATGCCGACGAATCTTTATGGACCAAATGATAACTATCATCCAGAAAATTCCCACGTATTGCCTGCATTGATTCGTAAATTTCACGAGGCTAAACAGAACAATGCTAACGAAGTAGTAGTTTGGGGCGATGGATCTCCTATGAGAGAATTTCTGTACGCCGACGACTTAGCTAATGCATTGGTTTATTTGATGCTCAACTATAACGAAAAACAGTTTGTTAATGTAGGTTATGGATCCGATGTTACCATCAAGGAATTAGCCGAAACGGTAAAAGACATCGTTGGTTTTACAGGTAACATGGTTTTTGATACGTCAAAACCGAATGGAACTCCGAGAAAACTCATGGATTCTAACAGATTGTTCCAAACGGGCTGGAAGCCACAAGTTGCATTAAAAGAAGGTATCCAATTAGCATATCAAGATTTTTTATCGAAACTGTCATAACTTGCCTCCCATTTTAAGGCAATTGGGCATCATGTGGTTTAAAAATCCATTCAAATCAAAAAGAAAAGCACTGTTTCTTTTTCCTATTACTTTTGCTTGCATTGCACTATTTCCCATGTTTGGAAAGGGTATGTTCATGGATGGAATATTGTATGCCATCATTTCTAAAAATGTAGCTCAAGATGTTTGTGGATTATGGTCTCTGAAAATCACGGACTCGTTATACCCTAACTTTAATGAACACCCGCCTTTGGTGTTTGCTTTTCAAAGTCTCTTTTTTAAGTTTTTGGGAAATCATTATTGGGTGGAAAGAGTCTATTCATTAACCACAGTTTTGATTTCTGCTTATTTGATAGTTAAAATTTATCAATCAATTGTTCGGCTGACTGAAAGTACCCAGGCAAATGAAATTGCACCGACGGGTGTTAGTATTGGGAAAGACGGAAGTACTAAGTTGTTTGGAAGCACTGGGGAATATGTAATTGCTCAGGAGGATAGTAGTTCTCAGACAGATGGCAGAGCTTCAACGAGAGGAAGTGCTCAACAGAATGAAAGAAAATATCCCAGTGTGGCTTGGGTTCTGTTATTGTGGATTTCGGTACCTGTAGTAAACAGGTGTGCTCAGAATAATATGCTAGAAAACACCATGCTTGTGTTCGTTTTAGCCTCAGTTTGGGCCTATTTAAAATC
>JACCEA012188506.1_pt1 | contig 12192 bp, 8 predicted proteins | sample 7449851 | NCBI WGS metagenome assembly JACCEA01 (sample SAMN15323453, study PRJNA562643) | freshwater metagenome | isolation source: river surface water | place: USA:Blue River Watershed | collected 2017-08-18 | reverse complement strand
TTGTCAGCGATGGTCGCGATCACGTCGTCGGTGACGTTCTTCTTCAGGATCTCGATTGCTTCGTGCTGCAACGCGACGGTCGCGTCTTGCACCCCTGGCGTCATGTCGAGCACGCGCGTCTTGTACTGCGACTCGGTGAGTGGGGCGGCGGCGACGCGAGGGAAGCTCATCCGCTCGGCCTGGTCGGCGGAAACGCGGTGGACGTAGATCGGGTCAAACCCTTCCTCTTTGAGCTGCTTCCACATGGGCGCGGCCCGGTCGATGAAGTCGTACCACCCTGGACTCATCGGGTCGCGCTTGGTATTGAACCCCTCCATCTGATCGAGGAGTCCACGCTTGTACAGATCGGTCGCCCGGTCGACGAGTGCCGGGTCGTGGCCGAATCGCTGGGCGATGTAGTTCTCTGACGCGATCTGCTGAATCTTCGGAGCGAACCGCGCCGGCACGATGATTCGGTCGAGTTCCTTGTCGCGCTTGGCCATCTTGCCGACCTCTTTGCGGAGGTTCTGAAACTCCGCGAGGGTGGACTTGGCCGACTCGCCGCCCTTGCCGACGTTGCCCGAGGAGCCGAGGAACGTGCGCCCGTTCGCGACGCCGTTCAGCTTCTTCTGGTAGGCCATCCGCGTGTCAGGGGTCGGGTTCGCGATCCATTCCTGGTACGCGTCGAATGCGGGGCGTAAGCCTTCGGGGAGCTGTTCAATCAGTTCAGGCGTCCAGCCGCCATCCGCCTGAAAGTTCTCGCGAAACCCTTTCGCCGTCGCGTAGCCGTGATTGACGTAACGGCCGAACAGCTGATCGGACCGCGTCTGTACGTCGTAAACCTTCCTGTTCCACCGCGAGCGCGCTGCCCCCAGCGCCTTCGCCTGATCTGCCGTATACATCTCGCCGTCAATCTCTTTCAGGAACTCGCCGGTCCGCGAATAGTTGTCGAGCCGCGCGCGTGCCGCCTTGTACTCATCGACCCACGCCTGTTCATTCGCCGGCAGGTCATCAAGCGCCGCGGGGTTCAGTTCCATGTCAGAGGTGATCTGTGCGATTCGCTCCGGTTCGATGCCGTACTTCTTAAGCGCGCCTTCCGCGAGGATGCCGTTGCCGGCGCGGGCGACCTCAATCGCGTCGGTCATGTGCGCGAACTGCTTGGGGATCGGCTTATCGGAAAGGATCAGGTCTTGCAGGACCGCGTTGGCGCGGTTCACCGGCTGCGCGACGTTGGCGCGGGTCCGCGCCCCGAACGCCGTCTGCCACGCCTGGGCAGCGCGCGTCTCGCCGGCCATGTCCGCGACATTCCCGAGCACGCGATTGGCCAGTTCCGGCCCGTCCGCGCCTTCGACAAGCTTCTTCGTGAGGACGGTCTTGATTGGGTTCGCGCGGTTCAACGCGATTGATTCGCCCGCCGCGATTCGTTCTGCCGCCGCCGCTTCCGCGAACTTCGCGACCTTTGTGGACGCCGCTGCCGCCTTCGCTCCCGGCAGGATGTCCAGCGCCGTCATGAGGGGATGGGTTGCCGCTTCCTCTAGCCCCTCGGTGCCTTCGAGGATGTTCCCGAGGGTGTACGCGCCAGGCAGGAACGCCACGCCAGGAAGGCGCGTCACGTCGGCCAGGTCGTCAACCTTCGCGAGTTCTGACGGCAGGTCGGTCAGCCGCTTCGCCTCATTGAACAGCGCGCCGGGAATCCGCGGAATCGACATGACGATGTCTTTGAGGTCTGACACGACGTTGCCGGGTACGTCGAGAATCGACCGTTCATCTTCGGGCGTCGGCATCGACTTCTCAACCGCGGCGCGAATCGCCTTCTCCGTCTCGGCTTCCCCGAGCACCGTCTTGCCACCCTTGGCGCGTTTCAGTTCGAGGGCCTTGAGTGCGTTCAGCACGTCCTCTGGAATCCCGGTAGACCGAGAGGTGGCATTCGCGTACTTCGTATTGAATGACTTCTCGGCGCGCGGCAGGTTCCTGACGATCGGGCCGCGCGCGGTGAACCCCGACAGCGCGCGAATGTCGTCCATCGACAACGAGGCCGACGGTTCCTGTGGTGCGAAACGGGGATCGGTGATCGTGAGTGGCGTTTCGGGCACGGCCTACTCCGCTGCTGCTGCTGCCATCTGCATCGCTTGAAGCTGCTGCTCAAGCTGCGCGATGTACGACGCCTGATCCTGCGCCGCCCGAGGGGCAGCGAGGGCTTCCTGCATCATTGCCCCTGCAAGCTGGTCGTTCTGGGACAGGTAGTGCGCCTGCGCGGCCGCTGCGAGCTGGCCCGCCTGCCCGCCCTGGGCGGCGATGCCGGCGTACGCTGCGTCGACCATCTGATTGCCGGTCTGGACCTGCTGCGCGTAGGGGGCCATGACCTTGGCCGCGAATGCCTGCTGGGAGAGAAGGGTCTGACGGTCGAACTCCCGCGACCACTGCATCATCTGCATTTCCTGCTGATGGGCAACCGCCGCGTCCATGCCGGTCTTGAGGCTGTTCATTAACTCGGCGCGAGCTTCTTCGTCGTCGGGATCTTCGAGTTCGCGGAGCTGTTCGGTGTAGAGGGTCGCGAACTTCGCATTGAGGTCCGGGTCGTTGGACCCCTGCATCGTCAGGTACTCGTCGATTTCTTTCGCGCCGGCCGCTGATTGTTCTTTGATGACCGACGCGTCGTCATCATTGGAGAACATGGAGTAGATGCCGTAGCCGAGCGCGCCCGCGGCGAGGACGCCCCAGCCAATCGGGTTGCTAGCAAGAGCTGCCGCCGCAACGCCGGCACCCGCCGCCCACGGCAATGCCTCACCCGCGCCTTCGAGGAACTGTCCAGCGTCGTACCAATCCGCGCCCTTCTCGTCTGCGCCATCCGATCCCATGACGCTACGTCCGCCCCATTCGAGCGCCTGCCCGACGGGAAGTGCGGCAAGGCTCGCCGCGCCGCCTTTGAAGCCAGCCAGCGCCAGGGAGCCTTTCAGGCCCGCCTTCGAGGCGAGCGCCGATCCCGCCTCTGGTCCAATGAACTTCAAGAACTTGCCGCCCTGAAGCGCCTCTTTGGCTAGAGGCGTCGTGCCCTTGAGCGCGCCGAGATATCCGCCTTCCGCGGCGCGTGCTGCCGCGACATCGGGACCGAGGGCGGACACGATTGGGTTCCGCGCGAACTGCTTGAGCCTGGCGAATCGTCCAAGGCCAGCGGCAGCGTCGTCGGCGGAGCTGGCCGCGGCGTTCGCTAGGGGGGTCGTCGTATTCGGCGCACTGAACAGGTTGGTCCGCGCTGCCGGATTCAGGTCATTCAGCGGTGGCGGCTTCGGCGCGCTGAACAGGTTGGTCCGCTGCGCCCCCGCGTAATCAATCGGCTGCAATGTCGGCGCTGCCGGACCAGGGCCGAGAGCGCCCGCAATGCGCGGGGTGCGGGTGTAGGTGCGCGGCGTGTATGGAGTCGACGTACCCATCGGGCCAGCGGTGAACACCGGGCCGGTGGATGAGGCTTGCGGCGCGCCGGGAAGGAGGGCGCGCGACGCAGGGGGCTGGGGCGGGCGCGCGACGATTGGCTCACCCGAGCCGGGAATCACGTTGATCGGAGCGTGCCGCGGTCCTGCCTCTAGCGCGAGCTGCGGCTTGAATGAATCCGCGAGGCGCGGAGCCGGGGGTGCTGGGGATTGAGGTGCGATGCCGCTGAAATCGCTGACCGGATAAATCGGGGGTCGGCCGAGGTCGGTAGACAGCACGGCGCGTGACGCCCTGGGGGCGCTTGGCGCTTTGGCCTTGGGGGTTGCCTTGGGCGCGGCCTTCGGGGCTGCCTTCGGGGCGGCTGCCGGCTTCGGTGCCGCTTTCGTAGCGCGCGGTGTTGCCTTACGCGCTGCCGCCGCGTCCTCTGCCGCAACCTTGGCGGCGGTCGTCTGGGGCGCGGGCTCACCTTTCGCCGCTGCGATTGACGCGGCGCGACTGTCGGCGCGCATCGCCTTCACCTCGGCGTCGAACATGGTCACGGGCCGGCGTCCGGGGATCGGCTTGCCCGTTTTCGCCTTCGCCTCGCTTACCGCCTGCTTGACGATCGCGTCGTCGGAGCGCCCGTTGACCGGCACGTCGACAACGCCATAGCCCGGCACCAGAACCTCGCGGTACACGGTTCCACGTGCCCTGAACTCATTCCCCAGTTCTGGTGCTGACATGGTGAGACACTACCGCGATTACGTCTCGCCTTCGCGGTGGGGGGATTAGTTACTTCTTCTTCTGATTGCCCTTGGCCATGCCGGCGAATACCGCTGCACCCTTCGACTTCGCGGCGTTGCCGGCCTGCTGAGCAATCGAGTTGACGAGAGCCTGCTGTTGGCGGTTCCCCGTTGCGATCACGTCGAACAGTTTCCCGACGGTGAGCTGATGTTGCAGGCCCATCTGTTCGAGGGTGAGGTTCAGGTTTGCCGCGAGGGCGTTCGCGTCCACGCCGAACTTCGCCGCCATGATGTCGAGTTGCGCCGAACGATCGCGCGCCGCGGCTTTCTGCTGGTCGCGCGTCAGCCCTGCCTGCTTCAAGTCGGCGTTCATGAGGTTGAAGTCGCGCTCGAAGCTGAGGTTCGCCTTGTCGCGAGCGTTGTTCAATCCGGCGCGGTCGTTGGCGATGCCGGCGAGTCCGAAATCGTAATCGGACCTGTTTCGAGCGCGACCGAGGCCGATCTTCTCGTTCTCGCTGGCGAATGTCCGATTCGACAGGTCGGTGTCGAATCGAATGCCTTGAGTGAATCCGCCACCACCCGTCGCCATCTGCTCGCGGATCTGCTGAGCGCGCGCGTCGCGGTCCATTGCCGCGTCGCTGGCCTGATTGTCGAACCCGCGCTCCGCGAACTGGTAGTCCGCGCCGAGCTTGTTGCTTTGAGTGTCGAGCCAGCCGAGGTCGGCCAGGAACGCCTGCTCGCTAAGGGTCCGCGCCTTCTGTGTGTATTCCCAGTTGCGGAGGTATCGCTCGTAATCGAGGTTGTAGGCAGCGTCGATGTCGCCACTAGCGCGGGCCGCTGCGGCGCGGTCAACCTCATTCGACATGCGGTTGAGGTTCAGGTTCGCAAGGTTCGTGTCGTAGTCGGCGCGGGCGGCGCGTTCCGCGTTGCCGTTCAGCGCTCCCTGGTATTGCAACTGCAACCGGGCCTGATTCGCCGTCGACGCGAGTTCCCCGAGCTGCACGGCGTTCGCGCCCATGAGTGAGTTGAATGCGTCGTTGCGCGCCTGATTGACCGTGCCCTGTAGGCCGATGTTCTGGAAGAAGTTCAGGCCGTTGCTCCCGACCACGCTCGGCCGCGAGTCGTAGCGCGCCGCCCCGCCGCCGTACGCGCTCCACTGACTGCTTGAATAGCCGGCAGAGTCATTCCGTCGCGGGTCAGGTGAAGCCTTTGACCCGTGAGTGACCATGCCCCCGCGCTGCCGGGGGTCCGCCGACGGGTAAGGCGAACCGCCTGTTTGATATGCACCGCCAAGCAATCCCATTACCACCACCCCCCGATGAATCCGGGCATGTCGTCATCGCTCACGATGAAGCCCGGCTGATCGTGCCAATGGCGCGTCTGCTCGATCATTGCGCCAAGGTTCTGCTCGTAGATCGCCTTGCTGTCTTGCCACGCGGGGTTTCCGTCTCGCCGTTGAGCGAGATACGTCGCGTAGTCGTAGACCAAATCTTCCCAGCCCATCGGGATCTCAAGGTTCACGCCGTCAGCGCTGCCGTCGGTCGCTAGGCGCGCCGGCGACGCGTAGTAGAAGATCCGAAGCACTGAACCGGATTCATTCGGGATCGGGTACAGGAGCAGTTGCAGGTATGGCGGGTAGCCGCGCGTACCCACGTAGAGCGGCTGACCTTTCGTGGTCTGCTGCGCGCCATGCCAATGCGAGTCCATTTCGTTGTACTCGCGGATTTCGAGCTGGCGCGTGTCCTGGGTCGAACGGATGTACTCGACACGATTCAGCCGCTGGAAGTCGGCAGGGAGCGAGGTCACCATCTGCACGCCCGAGGTCAGCGCGATGTCGACGACCTTCTGCACCGTGTCCGTCTTGCGCGCGATGTCAGTGACGCCCTCGCAGATCCAGCCGCGGAGTTCTGCGTCGGTCCACGACACCGCGGTCTGTTCGTCGACGCGCTGGCGTACCGCGGTAAGTGCCTGCCCGAGCGTGGTCATGAGTAGACACTACCGCGCTGGCGTCTGGCGATTCAGTATCCCTCGTAAGGCCGAATCCAGTAGCCATGCCAGCGGGAGACGTTGAACGTTTGATTGACTCCCGAGTCCTGATGGCCCTGAAGTCGCATCGTCGACCCAACCTTGAGGGGGAGCATCTGCGCCCCGCAGAACACAACGTTAGCGTTCGCGGTGTAGTGCGCCGAATGGCCGTGCATCTGAGCGAACCCCGTCGGCACGTTGGTCGACTGAACCTGCGTCTGTCGGTAGCCGGCCGTAGAGTTGCCCGAAATCAACATTTCCCACATGACGTGGTACCAACCGGCGACTTCGCAAGTGATCGTCGTGTCGGTTGCCCCGGTCGGGATCTTGAAGCCCTGATTCTTCTGAATCACCGACGGGAGGTACAGGTCTGTGGTCGACGGGGAAACGACCGTTGTGGCGCGCGCCTGTGTCATGCTGAACATCGCCGTGTTGACCGGAAGGTCGTTGAACCGCTCGGCAATCCTCGCGAGGTTCTGTTCGTGCTCGGCTACCGCGTCGGGGCGGGCGACGGGCGGAAGGAGGACGTATCGCTGCTCAATCATCCGCGCTCCGCCGCGTTTGAGGCTTTGTAGCCGAGGGAGAAGCGGTGGACCGCGGGCGCAACCTGGGGGGCGTCGGGGTCAAGCGCTCCGGGCTGGATGTGGCCGATATCGAACACCTTCGTCCCGCTGCCGGTGTGCGATACCGGCCCAACGAATGCGCCGCCCCCTGACTCCGCATTGCCGGGAACTGGACGCCAGGAAATCCAGATCGTCTTGGAGGGCGAGTTCGGTGTGTAGTGGCCGACCTCTTGCATGGAAGCGTTGTAGTACGCCTGCTTGTAGAGGTACCCGAGGTGCGCTCCGCCCGAGGTCTGAATGTCGTGCCGGTGGAAGTAGACGGTGATGATGCCGCCACCGTCGATTCCCGAGTGCGGGGTCGCGTACTGCTGGGGAAGGTTCTGCCCCGTGCCGAACGCGGTCCAGCCGGGATCAGTGTCGGCCGGAATCGACAACGCTCCAGGCACATTCGCGACACCCGTGAAGGTCACGCCGGTCGAGATACGCATTGGCTGGGGATACTTGGCACCGGCGATAGTGCTGGACATGTTGCCCGATACATTCGGCCCGCCCGCATACGCTGCTTGCTCAAGGCTCAGCGTGCCGTCAATGACGTACGTATCGTCAAGGTAGGTCGGCGTGCCTTCGCTCTGAATCAACACCTCCACGTCGAACGCGCGTAGATCGAACATCTTGCGGAACAGGTGGGGTCGATCGTGGTCGACGGTGATCGTCTGCGATTCCTGCTCGCCGTTGATTCCGATGAGGGTGAAGGTCACGTCACCTTTGCCGGACAGGACCGCGTTCAGTTCGCGGAACTCGTTCTGCCGGCCGCGGAGGGGGCGCGCCAGGGGTTGTGAACGCCAGGAGTATTTCGTCGCACCGCGCTGAGGATTGAACTGGACCCACATCGGATCAGTAATCGAGGCCACTTCGATCGGCGCGGCGTAGATCTGCCCCGTGCTCGACACGCTGTAGTGAGCGAGGTCGATGGCTTCATCCTCGTCGGTTGAGGTCGGCGGGTGCAGTCTGAACCATCCGCCCGTCCGCACATCCATGATCCAGTTGTTCGGCGCGAACACGTAGGGGTAGAGGTAGCCGAACGTGCCAACCGGCGTTTGGGGGGATCGCGGGGAAGTCGTGGCCGTGTCCGTCGGGGTCAGCCAGAATGACCCGTCGAGCGAGGTGCTGAGCTGCCGCGACTGATTGCCGCCCTGCCACGCGAACACGCCACTCTTGGCCCCGTAGACCATTCCGAACGATGGCACCAGAACGGGCGAATGGGGAAAGCTGCCCGTTGATTCCACGCCGGGGTAGCGATTCACCGAGGGGCGTTCCAGCGCGCCGTTGACAATCATTCCGCCCGAGTGGGCTTTGATGATGTACAGCTCATTCGTGTTGACGCTGAGCATTGCGCCGATTTGGTCCGGCCGATCCCCGACGAGAAACACACGGTCGGTGTCATTGATTGCCGGCGTCGCGAGAACTGGGGAGTACCGCAGTTGCTCATCTGAGTAGGCATCCTCATTCAACGCGCCGCTGAATGAATCCCGCGTGGGGGTGCCGCCGTACGCCGGGGTAGCCACGCTGAACACGTTGCGCTGCTGGTGGTAGGCGCTGCGAAACGGCACGTCAGCCAGGGCGTAGGGGCTACCAAGGGTCGCGCCCATTCTCGTGCGCGTCGTGTTTTTCCACCCACCGCCGCCCGCGGGGTTGTAGTCGTGGTGCGAGAACGTGACCATGAGGCCGAGCTTGGGCGAGGTTGTCGGCGTTGCACCGCCATCGCGATAGAACTCGATGCTGCCCGTACCCCAACGTCGGCCGGCTTCAACCATGTCGATTTCGCCAGCCATCCCAAACCCGACGGCGAATGGTGTGTAGTTGCGATCGAGGTTGTACAATCGCCAACTGGCGCGGTTCGTCCCGCCGTCCACCGTGAAATACTGCCCGAGTACCCACACGGCATCATTGGGGTTGGCGATTTCGCCCAAACCGTTCAGCGTGAACGCGCGTTGGTAGGTCTTTGGGGTCACGCTGAAGTCGAGGATGCGGAAGCTCGACGGCGCGCCGGCTAGCGGAGTCGCGCCAGCCAGCCAATCGACCACCTGCGAATGAATCAGTGCCGGCCCCGCTTCCAGCCCACCGTTGACATTCGCGACGCATCCCCACGTGTCGCGCACCTGAGCAATGCCGTCGAGCGCCGATTCCGGCATCCCGGTCTGGATTGACCGCGTGCCCGAATGAATGCCACCGCTGAAGTCCGTAACGTCGATCCAGTCGGTTTGTCCGTCGCCGGTGGCCATGTCCTACTCCCGTGTTTGAAGGGCCATCTGAATGGCCACGCCGAGGTAGTCGAGTCGCGCCTTCGTGGCTTCAATCTCGGCGCGCACCTTGAAGATGTCCTCGGTAATGTTCAGCGCGTTGATCGCGCCCTCGTTCTCGCGCTCCCCCAGCGTCTTGGCCATCGAACGTCCATAGGAGAGAACCTTCGCGGACTTCTCCGCGGACAGGAGTTGCCCGAGTTCGCGGTGTGAGTTGGCGAGACGATACGTCGCCTGCTCGTACTCTTCGCGAAGTTGATCGAGGCTCATCGCTGATTCTTGCGTCGCGCTGGACCGTCGGCCGGTGGCATCGAGGTCGTGTCCGCCTCGGTCGCCGGGTTGAGTTCGGACTGTTCAACCGCTGCCGGGGTGGGCGTGTGTCCGCCGCTGAGCTTCGCGAGTTCTTCCTGTAGCCACGCGATTCGCGTCGACGCTTCAGCTGGAGACAGGATCGGTGTCGCGGCGGGGGCGGTCGCGCCCTCAGGGTGCGCTGCTACCGTGGCGAGGGGGGTGCCGTCAACGTCGAACGCTTCGAGCTTCGGCATGGCGTCAGCCCAACCGGGGCGATCATCGCCGGCCACGGCGGAGTTCACGCCGTAGCGGATGTGGAGACGCGAGATTTCGTTCGCGCGTTCCGGTTCCTTGGCGGAGTCGCGGGCGTTCGGGTCACCGAGCCACACACACATGATGTCCCACGGCACCATGATCTCGCTGCCTGGCGGGATCGAGTACGGATGGCCGGGTTGGCCGTCGTTCCACGTTTCGGTGCCAACATTGCGAATACGCGCGTACTGCGACATGAGTTCTCCTTGGGGGGCGATGCAGCTACAAGGCGGAAGCGTAACGCGTGGCGAGACGCCTGGCGAGAACTGTCTCCTTATGTTGCAAGTCGCGCCTTCAGCCACGCCTTGATTGTTTCAGCGTGCGGAATGTGAGTCATCTTGTCGTGACGCATCTTGCCCTGATTGACCTCGGTGAACATGTCCGCGTACCCCTTCGCCGCGTATGCATCCTTCAGGTTGGTGGAGTTCCATTTCGGCACGATGCAATCCCCGTCGCTGGTCAGGAACAGGATTGGCCTCGGATAAGCCATCGACGGCATCCAGTCGGCCGGGTCGAGGCCATCCAGGTTTGGATTCGTTGTCTGCCGCGACCCCCCGGAGAAGATGTTGACCGCAGCGCGAACGTCGCCCATGTACTGCCCGTAGAGGGTGCCGTAGAGGATCGACGTGTTCGACTGGTACGGATGCGTTGGGTCGTTGGTATAGGTGGTCGAGAAGTCGGTCGGCGCGCTGAATACGAGACTCCCCAGGAACACCGGATCGGTGCCGCTGTACCCATTGCCCGCGAGGCGAAGATCCTTGCCGTAGCCGTCATTCGCGAGGTCACGCGAAATCATCGCGCACATGCCGATCGAGCCGCCCGAGCTGTGCCCGCCGATGATGAGCTTGTCGCCGTCGACAAGTGGCGCGTTGTTGTAGATGTGTCGTGCCGCGAGCTTCGCGTCAATGATCTGATCGGGGTACTTCGGCCCGCCACCGTCAATGAGGGAGAGCCGAACCCCCACCGACGCGACGGCCCACCCAGCGCTCAAGATGGTCTGCATCATCGGGTAGTGGTCGGTCAGGATGCCGAGGTAGTCGCCGGTGTAGTAGTAGTTCGTCGTAACCCAAATGACGCATGGCCATCCCCCGGCCGGCGCGGTGCCCGACGGGTAGTAGATCAGGTATCGGCAGTTGTCGCTGGCGGTGCTGTACTGAGTGTTTCCAGCGTCCGAGGTGTAGGTCTGCCGGATTTCACGCTTGCCGCGCATCCCGTATTCGGGGAGCCGCCAGGTCGTGTCCATTGACGATTCGACGCCGCCGACCATCTTCTTCGGTTGGGCGACCGTCACCGGCGACCCCGCCACCATGACTTGATACGTGTTGTCGGGGAACGGGGGTGCCACGAATGAGTTGTCCCCGCTCGCCGGAAAGTTGCCGTCCGCGTTGGCGCTATCCCACGCGAACACGTTGCGAATGTGAGTCGAGAGCGTGTTGCCGTTGTAGTTGGACTGCTGGTCGACGAAACATCCGTGCCGAACGCGATTAGCGGTGAACGTGCCGGAGCTGACAGTCATGGTCGTCCAGAGCTGCCAGGTTGTTCCGCCCGAGAGCTGATACATGCGGACCGTCAGCTTGTTCGATGTGGTCTTGGCTTCAACCTCGAATCGGTACCACGTGTTGACGTACATGGTGACCGTGCCGCCAGCGAGAACCGACCCCGCGCCATTGACGATCGCGACTTTGTTCGAGGTCCAGTCGTCATCCCAGGGGTTCGTTTTGGAGAAGATTTCGAGGCCCCAGCGCACCGTTGAGCCGTCCATGAACTGCAAGAACCGACGCCGGCCGGCTTGCAGGTAGTCGCTGATCCACTGAACCTCATAGGTGAAGCTGTAGGTGTCGCTCGCCGTCGCGTCATTCCACCAATCCGACGACAGCCGCCACCCGATCACATTCGAACGATTGATGAATGCGGCACACGTTACGTAGGGGGCGAGTCCGCCCGAGCCGCGGTAACTAGTGACCGTCGAGAACTCATGGCCAGGTTCGGGAAACGTTTCGAGATGTGCCGGCGCTCCGATGTCAGACACGCCCTGCACGCCGGGGTAGACGCGCGTTTCATTCGGCAGGCCGTAGAACTGATTGCGCAGCAAGAGCGCCATTACGGCATCCGAACAATGACGGTGCCGTTCGGGGTGCCACCAGGGATCGACTCATTCGCGCCGAGGACCAGAATGCCCGGTCCCGCTGGCCCTGTTGCCCCAGGTGAACCGGGCGAGCCTGTCGGCCCGACGAGGGACGCGAGCCACGCCGCCTCGTCTCCAACGAATCCCTCTGCTACCGCGACCTCGTACGCCGACTGCCCGTTGGCCCCATTCGTGCCATTCGTTCCGTTCGTCCCGTTCGTCCCGTTCGTGCCGTTCGCGCCCACCAGGGAAGCGAGCCACGCTGCCTCATTGCCAACGAACCCGTTCGCGACCGCGATCTGGTAGGCCGATTGGCCATTCGTGCCATTCGTGCCGTTGGTTCCATTCGTGCCCTTGAGCGAGTTCAACCACGCGGCCTCATTGCCGACGAATCCATTCGCGACCGCGATTTGGTACGCGGAATCACCGGGAGGTCCAGCAGGACC
>JACCEA010163716.1_pt1 | contig 12196 bp, 6 predicted proteins | sample 7449851 | NCBI WGS metagenome assembly JACCEA01 (sample SAMN15323453, study PRJNA562643) | freshwater metagenome | isolation source: river surface water | place: USA:Blue River Watershed | collected 2017-08-18 | reverse complement strand
GACCTTGCCTGACTTGTACACCGATCAGCCTGATGACGGATATTACGCGAGTCTTCCCGAGGGTCTGGACATCAGCGGTAGGGCCCCAGCCAACGCGAGGGTCGCCATTGACTGGGATAAGGACAAATGCAATTCACGTACCGGTATTGTCTGCGTCGATGCATCGAAAGAGACAGCTAAAGATGAGGCAGGCCAGACCATGCAATATGTCGTGCATCGTCTGTGTCGTTCTGCAGGTAGCCCCAAGGATTCGGCCAACAGCTGTCTCTTGTACCAGGAGAGTAGTCAGGTGAGCTCGAAGAAGGGGCAGTTCAGCTACGGTGCTGCGAGCCGTTTCACACGGGATTCCGCTGTTTACTACCGCATCACGACCCGCGTCCGCGGACCTCGTAACACCACAGTGTTTGTCCAGACACTCGTGCATTTCTGATGTGCAATACATTACAGGCAGTATTTCAACAATATGATGAAATTTTTACTAAAAATTTTAATTGCAGGCCTGTGTAGTTTGATTTCAGTCACTATCGCTGCGCAGAATAAAATTTCCCGCGCCCCGCTTGGATTCCTTTCAGCCACCCAGGCTAAGCCTAATATTTTCTTCATCCTGGATGATTCCGGCAGCATGCAATCCAGCGCCCTTGGCGATGAGGTGACCACCCACGGCTATCAGAACACGATCGGATATCGCAGCAGCTTGTGTAACAAGAACTACTATGATCCATCGATTATTTATCCATTGCCGGTCAAGCATGACGGCACGCTCTTTCCGCATCAGAAATTTACGCAGGCACTCTACAACGGCTTCAACTCTGACAGTGTTATGGTGAACCTGTCATTGGAATTCATGCCCTGGCGAACTGTTTCTACAATCCCGGCAGTGCCCGCCGATACAGATAAGGCCAAATACAGAAGTGATTGTTTTATGGTATCTGGCACTAGCTGCACTTTTAATTCTGACGCTCCTTTCCCGAATAAAGCTGGAGCCGCCCACTATTTTATTTATACCGGTGATAAGCGAAGCAGGCTGGGCGATAACTCCGCGGATGATCACTGCAAGGATATTTTATTTGACGAGCACACCAGAGGCTCCCGCAACTGGACCAAAATCATGGTCAGCATCACTTCTGGTCCGGGTGGTTCTGATGAGCTACAAAATTTTGCCAATTGGTTTAGTTATCACCGGACACGTATTTTGACGATGAAGACGGCGGTTGGCCTTGCCTTTCGCGACATGGGCGATCAGTACCGGGTAGGATTCACCACCATTGGTTACAGCGGCACGGATAGCAATAATCCTAATTTTCTAAAGCTGGATGAATTTTCCAGAGAACATCGACAGAAGTTTTACGAAAAGCTGTATGCCACTCACCCAATCGCCAGCACACCGTTGCGTGCGGCTTTATCCAAGGCAGGAAGACTTTATGCAGGAAAACTTCTGACGGGTAGCGATGATCCTGTCCGTTATTCCTGTCAGCAGAATTTCACTATTCTCTCTACCGATGGGTATTGGAACCCCGCGTGGGAGACGAGCAGCTATGGTCCAAAGAAAATCGATGGTTTGACGAATGTCGGTGACCAGGATAATGACTTGTCACCTCCCCGGTATGATGGTGATAAAAACGGGGAAAAACTACGCGTCGCAACACTGACGGTGATACCACAGCCAGCGAAGAAAAATGGCGCGACCGGTATTTACAAAATGGAGGTTGCGGGGAAGCCGCTGATCGGTGCTGCGGCCGGGGTCCTACACACTGATGATATTGACAGCGATGCAATTCTCATGGCCTATCAGGTGGCGCTGGCGATTAATCAGAATGGGTTCAGAGCCGTATCACAGGATAATAAAATACTGATCATCGCGCCGGATGGGGCGACGCTAGCCAGACCGGTATTGACAGTCGAGGGTTTTTTCAAGGTTGAGGTAGGCGATTTTCAGGAGATCGCTCGTCAGGGCCGAACTGTGGATACGCTGGCTGATGTGGCGTCTTATTACTACCGGACTGATCTGCGTTCCTCCGAGTTGGGGAATTGCCGCAGTGAGCCCGAAGTCTGCACCAACAATGTTCCTAAAGGTGCCGGCAACTCGGGCCCCAGTCATCAACATATGATCACTCATACACTGGGACTTGGCGCCAGTGGCACGCTTCGTTATCAGGAAAACTATCTGAGTGCCGCCGACGGTGATTTCCGAGATATTGTCGATGGAAAACGAAGTTGGCCTGATCCGATTTTTTTCAACGGTCCCGAGCGGATTGATGACCTTTGGCACGCTGCGGTCAATGGCGGTGGTCGATATTTCAGTGCGACTAATCCCCAATCGCTGGCGCGTGCGTTGTCATCGACCATGGCTGATATACGTGCAGTCACTGGTGCAGCCGCTGCCGCTGCCACCAGTAGCCAAGAGCCTGCCGAGGGAGATAATCTGTTATTTTCCTCTTCCTATCGCAGCATTTACTGGGATGGTGAGCTTGAGGCACGTAGGATCAGTTTGAGCGACGGTAGCATCAGTAAGGCGCCGGACTGGTCGGCTGCTCGACTGCTCGACAGAAAGGTTGGAAAATCTTCGGATACTCGCAAAATTTATATTCGTGAGTCAGTTACATCCGATAACCTCAAGTCCTTTGAGTGGCGTAATCTTGATGCCGATCAGCGAAATTTTTTTACCGGTCTTTGTAATTCTCCTGAGAGACTCTCTCAGTGCGCCTCATTATCAGCAGATGAGAAGCTGCTGCTCACAGGTAGGCGTGTAGTCAATTATCTTCGCGGACGAAGCGAGTTCGAAAATCATCCGGACAACACGAATAAATTGTTTCGGCGACGTGAGCACGTACTCGGCGCACCGATCAATGCCCCTCCTCTCTATGTAGGCCGTCCGGCGTTTCGCTATGCCGACGAGAACTATGGTGCATTCCGGGATGTTGAGGCAGTCAATCGTCAGCCAATGGTGTACCTGGCTGCCAACGACGGCATGTTACATGCCTTCAATGCTCAAAATGGTGAAGAAGAATGGGCCTTCATTCCGCCCGCTGTGCTGCCTGAATTATGGCGCAGTGCTGATGTGAATTTTGATAAAAATTTTTCCTATCTTCTTGATGGTGCGCCGGTGGCAGCCGATGTCTGCCCGAAGGGATCAAAGTCCGTCTGTCCGGCTGACCAGTGGCGAACCATTCTGGTTACTGGTCTGGGTCTTGCGGGCAGAGCGTATTTTGCACTCGATATTACTGACCCGCTCAGTCCCAGATTTTTATGGGAATTTAATTCGGGAGCCAATGAAAATCTGGGCTATGCGGTCGGGAAGCCGATTGTTACGAAACGGCGTGACGGTACCTGGATCGTAGCGCTCGCCTCGGGTTACAACAACATCAGCCCAGGCGACGGCAAGGGCAGGTTGTATGTGCTCAATGCCTACACCGGCGAGCTGCTTGAGACCATCAGCACCGGCGAGGGGACCATCGAAAATCCAAGTGGCCTCGCACACCTCAATGCCTGGGTTGAGAGTGGGCTGGACAACACGGCCTCGCGCTTTTATGCGGCGGACTTGGCGGGCAATCTCTGGCGTTTCGATATTGACGATCTGCTTCCACCCGAAGGCAAGGAGGCAGTCAGGCTTGCCCGTTTTATACGTGACAACAAGGTACAGCCCGTCACAACACGCGTGGAGTTATCCCAAATTCGTTCGGGCAATATAACCATGCCGGTTGTGACGGTGGGTACAGGACGTCTGCTCAACGTATCTGACCTGACGAACCAGGAGGTTCAATCACTTTATACAATCAAAGACACGCTGACCCCGGAGGGCTTCGGGGATGTGCGAGAGGCAAAATTACTGGCAGCGCGCAGTATCGTTCCGGGCGATCCGGGCGAACGCAGCGTATCGGGTGATTCGGTGGACTGGACCACGCAGGCGGGCTGGTATATCGATTTCGATCAAAATGATTCGCCAGGAGAGCGAGTGACCATCGATCCTGATCAACAGCTGGGTGTGCTTCGCGTCGTGACGAATGTACCGGATATGAAAATCTGCCGTCCCGTTGCCCAAAGCTGGATCTACAACCTCGAGTATCAGACCGGTCTGTATGTGCCGGCCACGCTTCGATCTGTTGCGGGTACGCGTGTCTTCAGTTCGTCGATGGCTGCTGGTGCCCGAACGATCAAGGTGGGAGAGCGTACGATGTCCCTGATCACGGATGACGCAGGCCGTATCAGCGTCGTCACTGGCGCGGCGCCTACCAGTAGTACACCAACCCCCCGGCGTGTCTCATGGCAGGAACTCGACGAACAGTAGAGCGCTTTGCTACGCTTTTAGTCTCTTTGGCGATCAGTGTGATGATATGCGTGCCATTGATGACGGAGAAAAATTCTGTGGGTGGCTCTCGTGATGGCGATCATTCTGGGGTCATCGCAATACTGCCACCGAATAGTCTTAGTAACTCTACCGTTGCCAAGGAGGTAAACGTTGCAACGGACTCGGTCATCGAAAGTAAAGAGACAGACCATCCTCGGCTCCGCAGCAATTCTCATGATTCACCGGTATCTCAGCTTGATGATGGAGTGGACGCTGCCTATCTGCCGGCGTCGATGCTCACGCAGCGCCCCATCGTTTTGATGGATATCCATCCTGAATTGCCAGAGTCCCTGCAAAGCGCAGAGCCACAATTCGTCAACTTGCTGTTGCTGATTAATGCCTATGGTGATGTGGATCAGGTGCGTCTGGCATCTGTCCCTGCATTGAGCGCATCCATGGTCGAGGAACTCCGGCAGCATTTTCAGGTCATGCGTTTCATGCCGGGTCAATGGGAAGGTCGGGCAGTTCCCAGTGCTTTGCGTATTCGGGTACGGCTGCATCCCTGAGCGAAGAATTTTTAAAAGGATGCCAGATTGAATTCATCTGCGCCAGATCAATCTACCGTTGGAACCCGCGTTGAATCAGACAGCTTTGGTATGACCGAGGTACCAACGAAGCATTGGTGGGGAGCACAGACACAGCGATCGCTGCACTATTTTGCCATCTCAACAGAGCGCATGCCGGATGCGCTGATTATCTCACTTGCTCAGGTCAAGCACGCATGCGCCAGCGTCAATCGTGATCTTGGAAAATTATCTTTAGAAAAATCATCTGCCATCATGCAGGCAGCTGATGAAATTATTACCGGACAATGGTTCTCTGAATTTCCTTTGTCAGTATGGCAAACCGGTAGTGGTACACAGACGAACATGAACATGAATGAAGTAGTGGCCAACCGTGGGTCAGTACTCATGGGTGGTGGCCTCGGGAAAGATCGTTTGCTCCATCCGAATGATGACGTGAATATGGGACAGTCGTCCAATGATGTGTTCCCTACAGCGATGCATGTGGCTATTGCAAACGCCACGGATCAGCACCTACTGCCGGCTCTGAGAGACTTGCGAAGTGCACTCGAACACAAGGTGCAGGAATTCAGTACGCTCATCAAGATTGGCCGGACCCACTTGCAGGATGCCACGCCACTCACCCTCGGGCAGGAATTTTCCGGTTATGTCGCCCAGCTGACGATTGTCGAAAGAGCGATTGTCGCGACCTTACCCGATATATTGCAGCTTGCCATAGGCGGCACCGCAGTGGGTACAGGTTTGAATACGCATCCCGAATTCGGTGCGCGTGTTGCATCAGCTCTGTCCCGGTCGGGTGGCTTGACCTTTTGCAGTGCCGACAATAAATTTGCTGCCCTGGCGTCGCATGAGGCGCTTTATCAATCGCATGCAGCGCTGAAAACCCTGGCGTGCGCACTAATCAAAATCGCCAATGACCTGCGTTGGATGGCCTCGGGTCCGCGCTGTGGCCTTGCTGAAATCTGCTTGCCGGAGAACGAACCCGGGAGTTCCATCATGCCCGGCAAGGTCAATCCAACCCAATCCGAGGCGCTGATGATGGCGTGCTATCAGGTCAAAGCAAATGATGTTGCGATCGGTTCATCCACTGCGATGGCGAATTTTGAGCTGCACGTAGGCAAGCCTTTGATCGCGTACGCTTATTTGCAAAGTCTGCGCTTGCTTGCCGACGGCATGAGGGGCTTTCAAGCCCATGCTGTGCAGGGCTTGACCGCTAGCCGTGAACATCTTGCACAGCTAGTTGATCGCTCACTGATGCTGGTCACAGCGCTGGTGCCGCATATTGGTTACGATCAGGCAGCGCAAATTGCACGTCACGCCCATGCACAAAACATCAGCTTGCAGGCCGCGGCTCAGGCTATTGCCAACATCAGTGATAGAGATTTCCGGCAATGGGTACAAGCAGCTGCAATGACATCACCCGGTTGACAGAGCGTCGAAGGAAAATTCCCCGTTATGCGTGCCTTGCCCGGGTGCCTGTAAATCAAACAGAAAATTTACTTCAACGGCGGATTTCCTATCGGGGTGTGCCGCGTCGGAACATATTCACAACCGCCAGCAAAATGATCGCGCCCAGCAGCGAGACCACCAGCGATCCCACACTGAAATCATTTTGATTGATCGTGCCAGTGCCGAACAGAGGTGCTAATAGCCATCCTCCGAGCAATGCGCCGATGATGCCGACCACCACATTGAGCAGCAGGCCTTGCTGGGCATTCGTGCGCATGATCATGCTGGCGATCCATCCTAAAATGCCACCGATCACGATCCAGATGATGAAATTCATTTTATCGCTCCAAAAGAAGAAAATCACATGGTCAACAGACTGTGAATTAGGCAGAGGATTTGTCAGCTGGTTCATCGATGGGTTTGCCGGCATGTTCGCCCGCAGGTTCAACAGCGGCGGTACCGCCAGCTGCAGAACCTTTCTGAAAATTTCTCAGTCGAAGCTGAAGTTGTAGAAGAGGGAAAACACACTGCGTGTGCCTGTCTCTGCCTCCACGGTGAGACGCGGCGACAGGGTGTAGCGCAGCAGGATCACTGAGCCTGCGGCCTGCAATCCTTGCTGATAGCTTACATACAACCGAGACGAGACGCGCTTGCCAAGCGTAATGATGCGTTGCTCAAGATTATCCGGGCGTCGGGACAGCGTAATGCTGTCCACACCCAGACTACCTGCGATTTGCGACTGAATGCCGGCCGCTGCGCTTTGCGTCAGTAGCGAAGCAGCCGCTTGCTGAAGGACGCCGGCTTGTTTATCTGTGGTTCTTGACATGCTCTGGCCGAGGACCAGCCAGGAAATTTTTTCCGCGTCGGGTACCTGTGGTTCGGACACCAGACGAATGCGTGGCGCCAGTGCGGTACCCGTGACCATGACCCCGGCCTCGACTTCGGTTCCTCGTCGCATCGCGCGTATATCCAGGGCCGGATTGCCAGGCGGTCCATCGAATCGCAATACACCGCGTTCTATCGTTAGTTCCCGCCCATAGGCAGTGTAAGTGCCGCGATTAACTTGTATCAGCCCGCGCGCTGAGGGGATCTCACCCGCTTGACTGCTGACCCGCAAGTTGCCGCTGAGACGTGCATTCACACCCCGGCCGCGGACTGAGAATTGATTACCCAGACCAATACCCATATCGATTTCCATACCCAGACCCGGGGTACTCGCCGGCGGCGCCCTGAGCACAATCACATCGTCGGACAGCGCAGGCATTTCCTCCCGGCCCAGGTCAACGAATCCGCGATCCACCATTAATTCGCCGATCAGTCGCACATGGCGCGCCCGAGTTTGCAGCCGACCGCTGCCCGTCAGAACCAGCTGCCGGTCTGTACGATTAAAAGGAGAAAATTGCGCTGCGTTCCAGTGAAGATCCGATACAGGCGTGCCCTCATGGAATTGAATTGGCCCGCTGATGGCAACACGGCCGGCATCATCGCGACGACCGGCAAAGCTCAGTTCGCGCACTTGCAGCACGTTTTCCTTGAAATCGGCATGAAACATACCTTCCGTCAGATGCAAGCCCTTGTCGATCCAGCGCAGCTGCAACTGCTCACCCGAGATCGTGCCCGCCAGCACCGGTGCGTAAAAACTTCCGGTGACCGTGACACGCGTGTCAAGCCGTCCCGCTGTCATGATCCCGGGCGATATCAGTGGCCCCAGAAAGCCCACTGCAGGCAGGCTGGCGGTCAGCACGCCATCCATGGGTGCGGTGACATCCGGAAGCAGACTATCGCTGCGCAGCTGCGTACCGCCCGCAAACCTGAGACTGCCCAATTGCTGGCCGCGCGCATCGAGCCAGATGGATAAACGTCCGGCAGTCAGCTGAGCTTTTGCCTCCAGCTGTTGAAGCTGAAGCGCCATCGTTCGTGTTCCCGCAATGCGCAGATCACCCGATGTTCGTTGCAGGCTGATCATTCCCTCCGTACGCAAGGGGTCCTGATGCGGTGCGCTCAGATCCCAGGTACCGTCCAGTTGCAAATCCGAGCTCGCGACCGAACGCCACTTTGCGGCTGCCGCCAGACGACCCAGATGCAATCGCTCAATGCGACCGCGGCTGCGTGTGAGTATCGGGTTGTGGCGTAACTCATCAATCACAAGCTGACCGATATTCCCTGACAGGCGAAGATCTCTGAGGTGCAGATGGCGGCGCGACCATTCGAGCGTCGCACTTTTATCAAGAGCGGCGCTGATCTTGCCCTCCACACTTGCCTGCACCACTTGCCCGCGCCAGGTGCCATCGATCGTCATCGCATCCAGCCCGCCGCGGGCCGCGAGTTGCAGACGCGTGTCAGCGGTCACCAGCCGGATCGACACCTTATGTGCTTCAGCTTGGCCATGAGCCTCCACGTTCAGCGATGACACAGGGGTTCCGGCAATGACCGCGTTCCGCAGACCCGCCTGCAGCAACAGCGGTGCTGAGCCGGCGAGACTCAGGTGCACCTGGCCCCGTCCATCCTGCACCGACCATTGCCCCGGCAATTGCAGTGCATGAATTTTCCAGCGGGCGCTGATGACGGGTTGGACTCGCGTGCCACTGACGCTGGCCTTCATCTGCAGCTGTCCGCCAAACGAAGGACTCAGCTGAGATAAATTCATTGCGCCGAGAGTGAATTGCAAGTCGCTGTGATTTTGATTCAGATTTCCCTGCGCCTGCAGCCAGTTGTCACCGGCACGCAGACGAAGCACTTGCACGCTGAGCGACCGACTGTTTAGCTGCAGCCGGCCTTCACCGTTGAAAGCATGTCGGCCGATCCTGCTGTCCTCTATCGAAAATTGCAGGTTCATTTCCCTATCGGGTTGTTGGCGACCATTAATATCAAACCGACCAGTCAGCATGACGTCGGGTAGCTCAGCCCATCTGCCGAGGTCCGGCAATCTCAGGCGCTGTATCCTCGCGTGTGCATTAAATTGTCGCGAACCTGACAATCTGATCTGACCAGAGACTGTAGCCATACCATCGCCCAATGACAGCTGTGCGCGATCAAGCGTCAGCACCGATTCTCTGAGGCTGGCCTCAGCGCGAATGTGCAGTGGCCTGTTGGCCACGGGCTCGGTCAGGGCCAGAAGCAGTTTGTTCTGGCCCGAGTTCCGGCTCAGTTGCACCTCACCGTTCAGGCGTGTGCTCCGCAGCCGGGAATCGATGGTTTTCAGATTCAGCTGTTGTACTTTCAGCGATGCCTCCCATTGCTGATCCTGTTTTTTAAGATTGCCTGTGATGGTGCGCTGATTGATACTGAGCTCGTCCATCGTTAAACGGTCACCATCCCAGACAAAGCGTCCGGATGCTTGCGTAACCGGCAGGTAGCCTTTATTCCAGCTGCCGGCGAGCGTATTGTTGAAGATAAACGCTCCCTTTTGAGCGTCATTTAATGTGATCTGAGCGTTGATTTTCGTTGCTGGCCAGTCAGCATGAATACCTGATAGATCCAGTTGCGACATATCGGCAAACCCTGAGTCGATAACTTGCGTTGAGAACGCTCGCAGCCGAAGGTGGCTCCGAAGTTGGCCGCTCGGTTGCTTGTTCGGTTGGCTCTTGGATACCTTTCGAGACGGTTGACGAAAGAGTCGCAGCTCACTCTCCAGGCGCATATCGGAAATGACGCCGACTACCTTGGTTGCCCCCGCCAGATGACCATTCTGATGCTTGCCTTGTAACTGAATATCACCGGCCACAATAAAAGGTGCGACGGCCTGAAGCATCAGTTTTGCGGTGAGGTCCAAGGCGATGGGCTGTTCTGCAAGCCGGGGAAGATGCACTGAATGCAGAATGAGCGCATGGCTCTGTTTTTCAAACCGCCATTGCAATGCCATGTTCTCTACCGTCACCGGCGATTGATCAGCTTTGAGAATCTGCAATCGATCAATGGCAAAATGATCTACAAGGAATGGTAAAGGTAGCGCCAATGACGCCGGTTCACGTAATGGTTGTTTGTCTGTTGTGCTTGCTATCCGGAGGCTGAGGTCTTTGATGCGAAGCGCATCAATATGGACTAAACGGTCTTTCAGCAGTCGTGGTTGCCAGTCCAGCCGCAAGTCGCTGATCGAGATTTGACCATCCGTCCATCTCAGCTGCAAATGCCCGATATGAAGGGAGCTGATGAGGCTGCCACGAACGTCAGTGGCCTGAATACGTTCGCTGGTCATCAGGCTGATCAGGTAAAAAGAAGCGCGAGTGCCCTGATTCGTGCCGGCCAGCCAGAAAGCGGCTCCTATCAAAATAAAAAATACAGAAAGTAAAAGTAGAAGCAAAAATCGCCAGCGGCCGACGCTTGCGCCTGGACTTGTGCGCCCGACCTCAGAAGCCATAGCCGACTGAAAAATGCAATCGCGTTTCGCCCTGATCCAAGCCGCGCGCGATATCAACATTGAGCGCTCCGATCGGACTGCGCCAGCGCGCGCCGATGCCAACGCCACGTCGCCATCGGAAATCCTGCCAGGTGAGTGCGGCATCACCTGCGTCATGAAAAAGTGCAGCCCCCCATTCGGGATTGATACGGTAAATCAGTTCGGTGCTGATGACGGCCATCACATCGCCGCCGACGATGACGTTATTCCGTCGTACGCCCAGCTTGCCGTAGCCATAACCGCGAACGGTCTGGTCACCGCCGGTACGAAACAGTAAATCCTCGGGCACGCTGTCCGCACGAGCTCCGCTGATTTGTCCGGCCTGAAGCCGGATCGCTGCAGTCCATCGTGTGTGCAGAGGGCGCAACCAGACACCGCTCAGCAATACGCGCGCAATTGAGTCTTCATTGAATGCGCCGCCGACACCTGCGGAAAGATCGATGCCGGCGGAATAGCCGCGGGTCGGTGCTAGCGGCTGGTCGAAGCGTCTTCGTGTCCACGCATAACCCGCGACCAGTGCCTGCCGCGTGCGCGTTTCGAATCCGGGAATGGTTCGGCGGTCCGCCAGAAACGATACCGATAGCACGCGTTCGTTGATGCGTGAAGGCGTGGACAGCCGGACGCTCTGACGTATCCGGTCAATATCGGTGCCCGTCAGGCTCGTGCGTTCCAGCGCGATGGCAACGCTCGGTATCCAGCCCTCGAGTTTTCCTCTCCGCCATTCTCGCTGAAGTGGCTGGAAATACAGTTCGGACTGTGCCAGCTGGCTGAGACGATCGGCGCGTACTACGGATTCCAGTCGCCAGTCTTCACCAAGAAAATGCCGATTCAGCCATTTCAGCTGTAATCGCGCACCGACATCGCTGGAGATACCGATACCCACACTTAAACGTTTGGCAGGATTTTCACTGACTTCCACACGCACAGGCACGCCCTGCGCATGATCAGGATCGGCATCGATTGTGACAAAAACTGACTGAAAATAGCCTGTATCCAGCAAGCGTGACTGCAGTTCGGAGAGGCGCTCCTGTCGATACGGCTCACCGGGACGAAGCATGTTGACACGCTGTACTAATTTAGCCGGGTAGCGTGACAAGCCATGAATCTCGAGTGTTCCCAGTGTAAATGCCGGGCCCGAATCCAGCGTTATCTGCAATTTCGAATGATTCGTGTCCGGGTCGATGGTCGCGTTACTGGCAGTAATTCGTGCAGACGGAAAATCTTCTGCATGCAGTTTTCTAAGCACCTCGGTTTTGGCCTGATCCCACGCCGACTGTGTAAACCGGTCTCCCGTGCGTAATGACCATTGCTGTCGTAACGCGCTCAATCGTTGCGAATATTCTCCCTGCCGGGTTTGAATGTCACCTGTGAATTCAAGCCGGACCTCGGTCACACGGACAGGTTCACCCGGATCGATAAAAAAACGCACAAGGTATTGCTGATTTTCAGTTTCTTGGTCAGTTTCCTTCTCAGTGCGTTCCT
>JACCEA010536880.1_pt1 | contig 12197 bp, 10 predicted proteins | sample 7449851 | NCBI WGS metagenome assembly JACCEA01 (sample SAMN15323453, study PRJNA562643) | freshwater metagenome | isolation source: river surface water | place: USA:Blue River Watershed | collected 2017-08-18 | reverse complement strand
GCAGCTTGACGTGTCTGTGCCCGCCCTCATGGCCCGATGGTTTCCGCGGCAGTTGACCGGCGCTTGGTCATAATCTGGCTTAGGCTTCTGCCAATGCAGCCATAAAGGCTTCCGTGAGGGGGTCGACAGCATCCGCCAGTGTAACAGCCGCCAAAGTGAAGGGCGCAGCACCTGGCACGTCTTGCGCGATCAATTCGCCATGGGCGCAGACCTGTCGTGCCGCCCGGCGCGGCACCAATGTGATCACCCGGCCACTCCGCGCCAGTTGAATGCAAGCTTGTTGGCTTGAGAGGCGATAGCGCGGAAACCCGGCGCGGCGTTGGGCATCGCGTTGGGAGGGATCAAGATTGGCGACAAAGCCCGGATCATAACCAGCAATTGCCCAATCATGACGCAAGAGCGATCCGCTATCCTGCTCCCCTGCTGCAGGATGATCGGGCGTGCAAAGCAGCTGATAGGGCTCTTCAGCAACCAACCGCACATGAAGGTCGCGCTGCGCTGCAAAGCCACCCACTGATTTGGCATGATAGAGCAGCAGATGCGCCCGCCGCAGCCTCAATCGCTCCATAGCCAGATCTGGCGGCAAGTTTTCCACTTCAACACTCGCATCTGGGTGGCGCGCTGCAAAAGCCTCAAGCGCAGCTGGGATAAAGCTGTCCATAATTGCTGGACCACACACAATTGAAAGCCGCCGACTGGCAGCGAGGACTTGTGCTTTCCCTTCCTCAGCATGGGCCAGCAATTCTGGCGCAAGTTCAGCCAATCGACGCCCCGCCGCTGTGGGTACGACGGACCGGGTTGTCCGTTCAAAAAGACGGACCCCCCATGCCTCTTCCAAAGTACGGATGCTCTTCGTCATGGCAGAATGGGTAATGCCAAGCTGGTCCGCCGCTTGTGAAAAACTGCCATGGCGCGCGACGGCCGCAAAACGACGGATCAGAACAAGGTCATAAGACATGTTCCAATTGGTACGTAATAGTCACATTTAATTCAATTGTTATCCGCAATCTGCCAATTTACGCTTCATGCATTGGCAAATGTGAGGCGGGCCCATGACGGCAAGTGAGTTCATCAAATCCGACATGGTTATGTTCTCAGCCTTTGCATTCTTGGCGCTGATTGCCGTGGAGCAAATTGCCATTCGTGTTCTGCGTCGCAAAGGCAAAACCCCGCTCAAAGACAGCGTGTTGAGCGTGACAATGGGGTATTTGAGCGAACCAGCCAATGCAGCAACGGCCTTTATTACGCTGGGCGCACTCTCTGCAGTAGAGCCGTTCCGCTTTGCCACGATCCCCGTGACATGGGCCACCTTCTTATTGTGCTTTGTGCTGGATGACTTGCGGTTTTACGTCCATCACCGGCTGGCACACAGGGTCCGCTGGGTTTGGGCGATGCACGTCGTTCATCATTCAAGCGAGAACTACAATCTGCCAATCGCCCTGCGGCAATCTTGGACCAAGCATTTTACAGGCACGATGCTGCTCAAGATCCCGCTGGTCCTTATTGGCTTTGATCCCATCATGGTCACATTTTGCGGCGTGCTGAATGCGACTTACCAGTTTTTCCTGCATACTGAGACAATTGATAAAATGCCCCGCTGGTATGAGGCGGTGTTTAACACGCCATCCCATCACCGCGTCCATCACGGCAACAACCCCCGCTATCTTGATTCCAATTATGCGGGAACGCTGATTATCTGGGACAAGCTGTTCGGCACTTTTGAGCCTGAATGCGCCGAAGACCCGCCCGTTTATGGGCTGGTTAAACAGCTCAACACGCTGAACCCAATCACTGTGCTGACGCACGAATATGTTGGCATTGCCAAAGATGCGACCCAGCCCGGACTGGGGTGGAAACAGCGCTTGGCTTATATTTTCGCGCCACCGGGGTGGAGCCATGATGGATCACGCGAGACATCTGAAACACTCCGCGCAGCTGCTGGCATATCCCCTACGGAACGCCGCCGCAGTGCCAATATGGTTCAACCCGCCGAATGACGATGCTTCTCCCGCACCATTATGCGCTGAGTGAGGCAGTGATTGTTGTCGCAGGGTCGATCGCGGTAGTTCGTGCGGCACGCGGCGGGCCTTGGCTTGCCCTTGGCTTGGCCCCTTTCATCTTGGCGGCGCTTGTTGGAACGGTCCGTATTGGCTTCACGCTTGAAAACGCGGATCTTGTGGCCCTGCATCAAGCCCTCTCACGCCTTGGCGGCCTTTTTGGGCTGGGGTGCCTCGTCGGCCTAATCTCGCGAAAGACTGGGCTGGGGGCGCCTTTGCTCGGCCTCGCAGCACTTGCGACAGGCTGGCTAGCGCCTGCGCTTACACCGGCGCTGTTTATCGTCCTATCGCTGGCTGGTGCTGGGCTCATCTGGCGCGCACTGGATGAAAATAAGTGGCTAAACTCGCTTGGATTTTTGCTGCTGGTGGGGGCCCGATTGGTGGCTGACCAATTTCGGGAGGCCCAGCCAGATTTGGCTTGGCATTTCTTCCACCTTCTTGTGGCTCTGTGGCTCTGGCAGACAGCGGCAACATTGACACGCTTTGTCAGACCTATGGCCCCTCTGCCTAAGTCCGCTGCCTAGAGCATTGTTGAATAGAATTTTTGTTCCAAGGGCAGGATGGCGGCACCAATGGCGCACGCATCTACATTGGTTTGCGACAGCGTTAACCGGGGCAAAGGCCGCGGCTCTTGCCGACGGGCATCATCGAAAAGTTCGATTTTGGGGATAATCTTTTGCGCCAGCTGCGAGGGCAATCGCCCGCCCAAAACAATCGCCTCAGGATCCAGCAGAGCGGCAATGGAAGACGCAATGAGGGATAAGGGATCACGCGCCTGCTCTACCCACTCATCGACGCCGGGCCAATTGGGATCAAAAGTGGCGAGCATTGCAGAAATGCCTGACACCTCAACGCCTGCTTTGCGCACCGATTGAAGCAACGTTTCCAACGTTGGGAGTTGGTACACATTGCGCGGGATGATGAGGCCAATTTCTCCACCATTGCCATGCGTGCCCCGCATCAAGCGATGGTTCAAAACAACACCGCCGCCAATACCCGCTGCCAAAAAGACATAGACAAAGTTAGAATAATTGCGGCCTGCCCCCAAAAAGCTCTCGCCAATGGCCGCCGCATTGCCATCATTTTCCACCCAAGCCGGCAGATTAAGCGCCTCGCTAAACAGCTGATCAATCGGCACCATGGCCCAATCATCCAAAGCCCGTGGCGGATTGAAGCGCGCTTTGCCATCAAGGCAATAGCCTGAAATGCCTATACCCACGCCCGCAAGGCGGGCTGCCGCGTGCGGCGTTTTTGCCAGAAACCTGTCTTTCACGGCACCAATGCGAGAAAAAACAGCGCTCCGGCTCATCACTGGCATATCGAGATAATCATAATCCACAACATTGCCGGCAAAATCCATGAGCAGAACGGACATTGCATCGGTCATCAATGCAACCCCCAGCGAATAGGCGTAATCAGGCGCAATCTCGATATCGACACGTGGCTGCCCGCGACGACCATTAGAGTGCCGATCGCCCAAAATCAGGGCTCCTCGCCCCACCAGTTCATTCACCAACCGGGACACAGTCTGCTGGGACAGGTCTGTGCGCTTCACAATATCCGGCTGCGTCGCGCCGCGATTGCGCAACACATGGCTAAGGATCTTTGCCTCGCTGTCAGAGGGCAGCCGAAAGCCTTGATCTGATGGTTTTATACTCGCCATGCCTGTCCAATTGCAGATCAGCGCCAAGCGCGCAACATTACCACCCGCATTAATACTCATGATGGGTTGTAATATAATTCATGGCTTGTTATCCAGCCGACATAAACGGCCCATCCCATGCTTGGGCCTCAGGTGAGGAGAGCGACATGAAGCTGATTTTAAATGCGGTTTTGACAGGCGTTTCGCTGTTGGCCTTGTCCCCGGCCTATGCACAAACAGGTCCGGCAAACGCGACTCCGGCAGATGAAGCCGACGCGACTGAAGCGGCCGAAATCATTGTGACTGGCACCAGCCGCTCGCGTGTCGCTCTGGATACGCCGCTTGCCGTAAGCCAACTTGGTACCGAGGCGCTGACCCGCGCGGGCGCCAGCAGCCAAGCGGATATTTTGAACACCATCCCGACCATCAAGGCAGATGGTGGCGGCGGTGAAGTCGCTGCGAACATCTTCGTTAAGGGCCTGCCCTCAGGCGGCCAGTATCAGTTTACGCCGTTGATGTATGATGGCTTGCCCGTTCTCTCGTCTTTCGGCCTCAACTCATCCGCTTATGACGTTTATGCGCGCAACGATCTGGGCATTAGCCGCTTGGAATTTGTCCGCGGCGGCGTGTCTAACTTGTTTGGCCCCGGCTCAGTTGCTGGCCTGATTAACTATATCAGCAAGACGGGTGGCGACGAGTTTGAGGGCACAGCCCAACTCGAAGTCGCCGAAAAAGGCCGGTATCGTGGTGATCTCGCGGTCAGCGGCCCGCTGGGCAACAATCTCTATTATGCGCTGTCTGGCTTTTATCGCACGGATAAAGGCCCCATCCGCACCAATCTTGACACCAAGGGCGGCCAAATTCGCGGCAACCTGACTTATCGTTTTGACGATGGCAGCGGCAAGATTCAGGTGCTGGGCCAGTATATTGATGATCAAGTCCATTTCTATCTGCCCATTCCGCTCAATGGCAGCACGCGCAATCGCGTTGCGGGCAATGATGGGGTTCTGGTCAACTCAGTCCAGAATAATTTTGGCAGCAGCCTGTCCTTCGCAACGCCCAACGGCACCCATTCCCCTGATATGGAGAATGGCGTCAAAACCAAAGGCGGCATGATTGGCCTGATTTTTGACAAGCAATTCGCTGATAGCGGCTGGGGCCTGAACGGTCGCCTGAAATATAGCGATTATAAGCACCAATTTGGCCTCTGGTCCGATGGTGATGGCGTCATCAACGTGCCAGAAACACTGCAAAGCTTCCTGACCAACCGGAATTTGGGTGCCCTTTCCGGGGCAGCCTTTAGCTTTGTCGGCGGCAGCGCGGCACCGGCCAATACGCTGGTCTTTGGCAACCGCTTTACCGATCGTGTGCGCCCGGCAAGCGACTTTTCTTCAGAACTGAACCTGACCAAGTCTCTGGCAACAGGCGCAGTTGACCATGCCCTGACTTTGGGTGGCTTTTACGGCCGCGCCAGCGCCGGGGATTATAATGTGACCACCACATTCCTCGCTGAATTCAATAACCAGCCGCGCCTTGTGAATTTGGTTGTCACCAACCCAACCACCAATGCGCAGACAGTTGTAAGCCGCAATGGTCTTTTGAATGCGGGCGCAGGCTATGTGAACAATTGGCACAAGGCAGAGCGTTATGCCGCCTATGTTGCTGATCAGATGAAGATTGGTGAGCGCTTCAACTTCGACATTGGCCTACGCATTGAAAAATTGAACGGCGATATCAGCCGTGAGCGCACCTCAGTTGTGGTGACCGATGCCAATACACCCAATTTGTCGACGGCGCTGCGCGATGTCATTTGGGGCAATGGTGGCTTCCTGACAGGCAAAGTCAGCACAAGCGAATGGGCTTTTGCAGCTGGCGGTTTGTACAAGCTGACCGATGAGATTAGCCTTTACGCCAACGGCTCGCGTGGCTTCTTCTTCCCCGAGTTGCGCTCCGCAGCATTCCGTCCGCTCGCCGCAGGCACGGCAGCGAATGCCAGCGCTACGCCAGGCACGCAAAGCTACACAGCGGAAATCATCAAGCAGGCCGAAATCGGCTTGAAGATGGGCAACCCCGGCTTCTCGTTCACACTGGCTGGTATTTACACCAAGCTCGACAATCGTCGCCAGGTGCTGTTCGTCAATGACGGCGCAGGCGGCTTTACTGAACGCGTAAACATGGTTGGTACGCGCTCTTATGGTGTGGAAGGCACAGTCGATGTGCGCCTGATGCAAAATCTGCGTTTTGCGGGCAACATCACGCTGCAGAATTCAGAATATACGGCCTTTGACACCACACCTGCCAATATCGGCAAAAAGGTCGAGCGCCAGCCTTCGGTGCTGTACAATGCCGGCCTCTATTATGATGATCGCACGTTCGATGTGTCGCTGTTCACCAATTACACGGGGGACAATTACACAGCCTCGAGCAATGCCATCCAGCTTCAAGGCTGGAACATCGCAAACTTTGATGCGGGCTATAAAATGGCCTTGGGCACTGGCTCGTTGCGTGTCAGCGTGAACGTGTTCAACGTGTTTAATTCCGATGCCGTAACAGAAGGCTCGCCTCGCCAAGACAATAATCAAACGGCAAATGGCGCGTTCTTCGTTGGGCGTCCTGTGCTGCCCCGGCGTATCACGGGCCGCTTAACTTACAGCTTCTAAATGGCAAAGCCGCAGGGTCGCTCTGGCCCTGCGGCACTTTTTATATGACATTGGTGGCGCTGTGCCATCCATCCACCGGGGCATGTGATGCAGGATATTCGCACCAGGCTGACCGACTATTTCCTTGGCGGAATAGCAGCGGCGAGCCCAAGCCAGGTCTTGCCCGATAAACTGCCAAAAACTCCGCCCAATGGCCGCACATTGATTTTAGGATGTGGCAAGGCCGCAGCCGAAATGGCAGCTGTTGCAAGGGCGCATCTGACAGGTCCTATCTCAGGCTGTGTTGTCACGCGCGAGGGACATAATGTCCCATCCCCCATCCCCGATATTGACGTTATTGAGGCGCGTCACCCCGTGCCCGATGGAATGAGCCTGAAGGCAGGCCAACGGCTTATGGCTCTGGCCCAAAATGCCGGGCCGGAAGATCGCGTTCTCTTTCTTATCTCTGGCGGCGGGTCGGCTTTGCTGGCCGCCCCTGCTGCAGGCGTGGACTTTGCCGAAAAACAGGCCATTGGCGATGCATTGGTCCGGTCCGGCAGGCCGATTGAGGAGATCAATCTCGTCCGCCGGCACCTGTCTGCCATTAAAGGCGGGCGTTTGGCCGCCATGGCAGCCGCGCATGGGGCCGAATTAATCACTTATGTCATTTCAGACGTTGCATCGGAAGACCCCGCACTTGTCGCGTCTGGCCCCAGCATTGCAGCCCCTTTTGCCCCCGACCAAGCACTCGACATTCTCGAAAAATCGGGCTGGTCCGTATCTCCTGACCTTGCGGCCGCCATTCATGCAAACGCCCCGCCGCAATTGGCGCCACATCCGGTGCATATACTTGCCCGGAATGAAGATGCGTTGAACGCCGTGTGCACCCGTGCCGCAGCAGACGGGTGGACCATTATTGATCTTGGCAAAGCGCTGACGGGCAATGCTGCCGACATAGGCCGCCATCATGCGGAGATTGCCGCTGATTATGCAAAGCGAGCAGGCCGTTTTCTGCTCGTTTCTGGGGGCGAATTAACGGTGACGGGCGCGCGCAAAGGTGGCCGCGGCGGGCCGAATTTGGAATATCTTGCCGGGCTGATGACGCGCCTCGATGGCAGCGCCTCTATCCAGGCTCTGGCGGGCGATAGCGATGGCATTGATGGCACCGAAGATAATGCCGGTGGCTATTTTGACGTCGCTTGGGGCAATCCAGACGGCGCCCGCGCCGCACTGGCCGAAAACCGAACATATGATTTTTTTGCGGCGCTCGATGGCTTGGTGATGACCGGCCCAACGCGCACCAATGTCAACGATATTCGCATGATTGCCGTGGAAGGACAGCGAGCATGACCGGGCTTAATGCGCGTGCACAAGAGATTTTACGTCGTAATGATCGGGGGGGCTACACTGTCCCAACGCATGGCCTTTATCCCTATCAATGGAACTGGGATTCCGCCTTTGTCGCCCTTGGCTTTGCCGAATTTGATCGGGATCGTGCGTGGCGTGAGATTGAAACACTTATCTCCGCGCAATGGGAGGATGGGATGATCCCCCATATTGTCTTCCATCAGGAAGATCCGGGCTATTTCCCAGGCCCCTCTGTTTGGGCAACGGGTAAAACGCCGCCCAGCTCGGGCATCACCCAGCCGCCAGTTCTCGCCTCAATTGTCCGCTCTCTTTGGGAAGCGGAAGGCGCAGACCCCGCCTGCCCTCGGATGCGTCAGCTTTATGCTGCGTGCTTGCGCAGTCATCGCTGGTTCCATGAGTTTCGAGATCCCTTGGGCAATGGCCTAGTTATGGTCACGCACAATTGGGAAACGGGACGCGACAACTCAAGCGAATGGGATGACGCATTGGCGCGCGTCGACACCTCAGGCGTGGGGACCTATCAGCGACGCGATACGGGCCATGTTGATGCGGCCATGCGCCCCACCCAACAGGAATATGACCGCTATGTGGCGATCTTGCAATTTGGCCGCAATACGGGGTGGAACCATCGGGAAATTGCCGACAAGGGGCCATTCCGCGTCTTAGATGTTGGCATGTCGATGGAGCTGTTGCGCGCAAATCGCGACTTGCTGGTCATGGCCCAAGCCTTGGGGGATCAACCGACCATTGCAGAGTTGGAAGCCCGCATTGCCCTATCTTCCCAAGGTATGGACTGGCTGTGGAATGAAGAGGCCGGGGCCTATTGCAGCCGCGATGTCACGACAGGCGACAGCAGTGGTCTTGTTACCAATGCCAGCTTCTTGGCTTTTTATGCTGATGTTGGATCACCCGCCCAGCGTGCGCGCCTGCTAGAGGCCCTAGCGCGTATCCGCACATCGGCGCGCTATTTGCTCCCCAGCCTCGAAGCGGGCAGCCGTGATTATGACCATAAGCGCTATTGGCGCGGGCCGATTTGGCTGGTTGTCAGCTATATGGTTGCGCAAGGCTTGGCTGAACAGGGCCATGCAGATTGGGCGGAACAAATCCGCACAGACTCAGCCGCGCTCATAGAGACATCCGGCTTTTATGAGAGCTTTAGCCCCGAAACGGGCCAAGGCTCTGGCGGACCCGATTTTTCATGGACGGCAGCCATGTGGCTGGCCTGGTGTGGCAAGGGGCGCGCGGCATGATCCCCAAAATGGCAAAGCCTCATCCTGCGTATTACCCCTGGCTGCTGGTTGGCCTGTTGTGGATGACGTCGTTCCTCAATGCGGCCGACCGATCTATCCTCAATTCCGTCAAGCCGCTGCTGCGTGAAGATTTTGGCATTACCGATGTTCAATTGGGGCTGATCGATACGACCTTTTTCTGGGTCTATGCCGTCTGCGCGTTTCTGTTTGGGCGGCTCGGCGATAGCGTTCGCCGCCGCAATATGATCATTTTCGGGTTGGTTTTTTGGAGCTTAGCGACAGGCATAATGCCGCTGGCAACGGGATTTGCGATGCTCTGGGCAATGCGCGCCTTTGTAGCAGTTGGGGAATCCACATATTATCCCACAGCAACAGCGCTCATTAGTGGGTGGCATAAGCCGCAGATGCGCAGCCGGGCATTATCCATTCACCAAACCGCCGTATTTGCCGGCGGCGGCATTGGCGGCTGGGTTGCGGGCGAACTGGCCGATGCGCATGGCTGGGCGGCGCCCTTCCTTGTCTTTGCGGTTCTTGGCTTTTTCGCAACTGCCATTCTCTTTTATTTTCTGCGCGATGATGCGCCTGAAGATGTGCGTCTGCCAAGCGCATCCAAAGCTGAACCGCTCCGCCTCATTCTCGCCAATCCCGCCGCGCTCATTTTATGCGGCGTCTTTTTCTTGGCGACGGCAGCGTCATCTGCCGTGCTGAATTGGTGCAACACCTATGCCCATGATGTTTTAGGGCTGAATTTGGCGGATAGCGCACTGGTGGGCCCTGTCATGATCACGACAGCCGGCTTTATTTCCGTTCTTGTCGGCGGGGTCTTGGCCGATCGCATGGCAGCCAAGCACGTGCTGGGACGTTTCACTGTGCTGGCGCTCGGCCTCAGCTTGGCCGCACTCTTCCTCCTGCCCTTTCCTTTGGTCACAAGCGTGCCTTTGGTCGGCTTGCTGCTCTTTGCCACGAGCTTTGGCAAAGGCCTGTTCGATGGGTGCGTCTATGCTGCCCTGCATGATGTTATGCCGGCTGAAGCGCGCGCAACAGCCGCTGGGTTGATGACCATGCTGGGCTTTATTGGGGCGGGCATCACCACAGTCGCCCTGCCCGCCATTGCCGTGCATACTGGCCTTGCCGCCGGCTTTGCCATGATGTCGGGCCTGTATATTCTGGCGGTAATTGTGCTGCTGGGCGCGCGGCCGATTATCAAACGCGTTATCGCCCAAATGGCTGCCGAGGTGCGCCATGGCTGAGACCCCGGTATTTGGCGGCATTGAATTGGGCGGCACCAAGGTCGTTGCAGCCATTGGCCGCGCGGATGGCACTTTATTGTCGAGCCGAACATTACCAACCACGACCCCGCACCAAGTGGTTGATGAGCTTATTGGCTATTTTCAAGACCAGCCTCTGCCCATCAAAGGCCTAGGCGTTGGGGCTTTTGGGCCTGTCGTTGTTGATCATACCAAGCCTGATTACGGCTTCTTGTTAGAAACCAATAAGCCGGGGTGGAGCGGCTTTGATTTGGCCGGCGGTCTGGCAGAGGGGCTTGATGTTCCCATTCATCTGATGACTGATGTGGCTGCTGCGGGCTTTGGCGAAGCACAATTTGGCGCCCTGCGCGATGTTGATCTGGGCGTATATCTAACCATTGGCACCGGCATTGGCGGGGCAATTCTGCACAAGGGTGTTCCCCTGCCCGCCATGCTGCATCCAGAAATGGGGCATATTCCCCTAGAACGTCATCCTGCCGATATGATGGCGTCCACCTGCCGCTTTCACGCCAATTGCGCGGAAGGCCTTGCGGCAGGCCCGGCCATTTTAGCACGCTTCGGACAATCGCTGAGCGCGTGCCCACCCCAAGGCCGGGAATTGCACCTCATCGCGGACTATCTTGGTCAACTCTGCGCCCAATTGGTTTTGCTTTTATCCCCCCACCGCATTGTCCTGGGCGGAGGGGTTGGCCAAACAGCTGGGTTAATTGAAGCCACGCACAGCGCGATGCTGCAACGCCTTGGGAGCTATGCCTCACAAGGTGCTGCAAATAGTGGATATTTATGCGCACCGGCTTTGGGGCAGCGGGCCGGAATCATTGGCGCTTTGGCCTGCGCAAATACAGTTTTAGGAACAAATTAAGTGGCGCGCCTGGTGCGTCTATCGCCCCAATTGGTTGCAAAACCATGGGGCCGGACTGATCTTCCTGCCTGTTTCAAGGGTGGAGCAGAGCGCATTGGCGAAGTCTGGTTTGATGATCCAGATCAGGCCCTGCCCATACTTGTGAAATGGCTGTTTACGTCTGAGCGATTGTCCATTCAGGTGCACCCAAATGACGCGCAGGCCCGATCCTTGGGCTTAAGCGCGGGGAAAGAGGAATGCTGGATTGTGACTAATGCATCCCCGGGTGCCACATTGGGCATTGGGACTCGCCATGCCCTCACCCCAGCGGAGTTGCACGAAGCGGCACTCTCAGGTGCGTTGGAAACGCTGATGGATTGGCACCCCGTGCAAGCTGGAGATTGGTTCCACATCCCGCCCGGAACAGTCCATGCCATTGGCGCGGGCATAACGCTGGTGGAAATCCAGCAAAATGCCGACGTCACATATCGGCTTTATGACTATGGCCGGCCTCGCGATTTGCATTTGGAAGACGGCATCCCCGTCAGCCACGCGGCACCCTATTCTGATGCGCGCCACGGCAAACTCCAGCCTTCCAGCCCTCTCCAGCGCTTAACCCAATGTGCGCATTTTGAAATTTTTCATGGCACAAAAGATAGCTTCCTTGCCCTTGAGCAGGCAGATGCCTGGCTCATCCCGCTTCAAGGCAGCATTGGCTGTGGCGATGCCCAGGCGGAACGCGGCGATGTGCTCTATGGGGCCATTGAAGAGGCTGGCACCCCGAGTGCAGACTTTGAATTTCTGCTGGCGCGCGCGCCGCAATCAGCCAGCGCATAGGCTTGCTGTGATCGAGATCGAGATTGAGTAAAAACAGGGCCGTTGTCAGATCAATCTGCAAAGCGCTTTGCAATTGCGCGGAACGTTTCGCTTTCGTCCCTCAAAGCTTCGACCACTTCAGGGTCGAATTGTGTGCCACTCAGGCCAATGATATGCGCAAGGGCTGCCTCGTGCGACCAGGCCACTTTATATGACCGCGCACTGGTGAGCGCATCGTAAACGTCAGCCACACTCATGATCCGCGCTGGCTGCGGTATATCTGCCCCTTTTAACTGCAACGGATAGCCGCTGCCAT
>JACCEA010410759.1_pt1 | contig 12201 bp, 8 predicted proteins | sample 7449851 | NCBI WGS metagenome assembly JACCEA01 (sample SAMN15323453, study PRJNA562643) | freshwater metagenome | isolation source: river surface water | place: USA:Blue River Watershed | collected 2017-08-18 | reverse complement strand
ATCCTGGTCTGGTAATCGTAATGGTTTAGATCGTTCCCTTTGAATTTCCACCATGACACGTTTCGGAGGAGATTTAGGGAGGACAGTGTAAACTTTCTTTACATTTTTCTGTGTGACGGTAGTGGCCTTAATTTTATCGTATTCCTCCATACGACCCAAAGCTTGGGAACTGGCTCCCAATATTCTTGATCTAGACAGGACCTCTTTAAACTTTTTTTCAGCTTCAAAATCAGTTGTAACTTTGTCTGTTGCTTCTCGTTTCTTTTTAGCCTGTTTCATTTCATTAAGGAGTTCATTTAGATCAACACCCGCCAACTCCGCAAACATTTCCCTCAAGTTGTCGCCGGCAGGGTTACCATTTTCGGGACGTATACGGCAAGCCAACTTTTTCTTTTGCCAATTCCATTGACGATCCAGCTCCATTTTAGTTAAGATTGATATGGTTTATTCACCTCGTCACTTTCTAACTGCAGCATCCACTCTTCTATGTACAAAAGATTTAACGTGATTAACGTGATTGACAGAAACTGCCAAGCAGTGAAACGGCCGGCTTCTCTTCCTATTTTTCCAGATCGGATTCGCTCTGGGAGTTTTTAGGGTATAATAAAGTAGAAGTACAATAATAAGGCCTTATTATTGTATTTTTTTTTATATTCCATATTGCCAAAAGCTAGCCAGAAAGAGTATTTTCATCATAATCAATAATACTTGTTGTACAATATTAATAATAATGAGCTCTTCGTCGCAAAATCGTGACATTCCAGCAATAATCTGTGGTGAAAATATCCTGGTTCCGATTAAAGTCGATTTGACTTATAAAGGTGCCCGACTCGTCGACACATTTTGTTGGAATCTGTATCATCCGGCAATGCTCCCGGAGGAATTTGTGGCAGTGCTGTGCAGAGATTTGAATCTTCCCGTTGGTTTTCATTCTAGAGTGACCCTCCAAATTTTAGAACAGATCCAAGCTTACCAAATACTGGTTGAATCAATAAGATTGTATGCTCCTTCGGCAATTCCAAATTGGAGTAAGAAAATAAATCAACTGCAGCCTATTACAATTGGAATACGTCACGGATCAATAGATTTTTCTGATAAAGTGGAGTGGAATCCCATGGATGACACTCTCAGTCCTGAAGAATTCGCTGCTACTACAACTGCAGACTTGGGCTTACCCCCTGAAATAGAACCGGCGATTGCACATAAAATCCGGGAGTCTCTCTTTCGATGGTTGTACACTATGGTTCAAAGTCCGAATTTGACTCCAAGTGAGACCAATTTGATTGCGGAATTCAAAGTAACTGAAGCAAAGGTGAATTTTGTTACTCCCAACCAAGTGGTTGATATGGTGACCAACTTGTGGAAAAGAGCAAAGCCAAATACGTTAGATGAAGTTGCTGCTGTTCCTCAACCACAACTACCTCCAGATAAGGATACGAATGCCCTAATATGGCAATCATCAGTCAGTAATCAAGTGTAGGTTAATACCAATAATTGAGTATGCTAATAGAAATAGATCTTAAGCTTTTTTCGTTATCGCCATTGTTGGGTCAAGTGCCCCTGTTCCTTGAAAAGGATCTTTATCATCATTCAATTTACCTCCATATTCACCATCCAAATCTCCGTCGTTGTCGGCCAAGGCTGTGGCATTCGCTACTTCATTGTACTCTGCATCATCTTCGAGTTGTGTCAATTCTATTGAGTAGGCATATCGTTGACTGTTCTTCGAAGGTGCCCACAGAACAGCGATGGCTACGAAAATTATGAAATAAATTAACTCCCATAGAGCATCAACGGTCCATTTCGCTCTCCAATATTGACTTGCTCCAGTGCCATCATTGATAAAAATGACACTACCATATATTGCCCAAATAACTGTCAATGCCAACATTACAAACAGAACACCTCGGAAATTACGGTATAATATGTACTTTACACCCTGCTTTCTTGAAGCCAGTGTCACCATCAAATTATTAATTGATGTAAAAATCCAAATGTAAAACGTTGTATCGACGACAGCCATGAGAAACACAATCATGGACACAAAGTCGTACTCCGGATCACCCAATTGCTTTGCTCCAGAAGGCAAATTTACCAGCATTGTGTAGAGCAATGAAAGTATGAAATAAGCGCCTCCAAGATATAAAACCTTATTCATATCTTCTCCCAAAGATGGTCGAACCACTCCATAGCCTAGAGCTACCAATTGCACCAAAACACGAGAAGCGGCTCTTTTGATTACACCAAAAATTAGTCCGAGAATAGTGATGGCCAAAGATGGACGACCATAATCATTCCAATCTAGGAAATGTGAGTACAAAAGGGTTGTTTCAAACAATGCAGCAACTAGAACCCCACTAATCCAAAATTGTAACGGCATTAACTGATCCCTAGTAATAATGTTTGGATCCTAGTAATAATATGGCAGTGAATGCACTTACCAATATGTTGCACATAGAACACCCCATGTGACAGCGATAATCATGTACATGCATGTTAAAGCTAGATAGAAGGGCAAATTACCAAACATCTCCGCAGGAAGATAACCATCTGAGTGAGATGACACATTTGTGAATGTCAGCAGTACACTTTAAAGGACATTCACTCACATGGATCCAAAGAATCAATTGAACCTTCAACAGCGACTGGTGCAGCGGATGGATCACAGACAGCCATAATTATAACGTAAATTCCAGATCGCTTTACATCATTACGGGAAACCTGATCCTAAAGACAACGGATGATTTTACTTAATTACCGATATTTCAAACCTAACTTACGTCACCAATCAAATATGTTTCCTCATCCAAAGGAACCAGTGTTGACCGTGGTAATGTTTCAGATGGAAGCTGTCCAGGAATAATTAATCTATTGAGCTGAGAAACATTACAACTGGGCAAAATAAGTGGTCAAATATTGTTCCAATTACAATTGCGCCAACTTACTCCCCATTATCAACCATTTTTTGGGTGCAGCAAAAATTACCATCTCCCCATAAATCCTTCCATGACCTATCTGGATTATCCACTGATGCTTTGAACATTAAAAGATCAAAGATTTTAGGCTTGCTACAGGAATCCTTCTCAACGATGAAGGGTGTAGAATACTGAATGTCATCTTGGATAGCACATGCTGATCTTAATTTCAAATGCGATAAATCAATGTAACTGCGACCCTTGCCAGGACTCCAATGGGGAACTTCTGACTTATCGAACTTAGATATGACCAAGTATTCGGGTCTCTGGGGTAAAATAAAATGATCTTCGTAATGAATCAGCTCCGCGGACACCATTCCAACCAGAAGAAATAACAGACTGAATGCAATCTTGCGACACGCCATATCTAGCTATTGACAAATGGGATTCAAATTATTGAAAAAGCTATTTTCTTCCACATAGCATTAAATTTAGTTTTTATTGTGGTATGGTATGTATTTGTGTGTGCCGTTTATAACTAACACATCCCGCACACAAAAAATCAAAAGGGTGCCTAGTTAGGATCAATACTATTTAATGAAACGGCGGAACTAGCTAAAACAAGAAAGAAGAATAAAATTCAAAACTAAATATAAATAAAAATCCAAACTCTCAAGATGCCGATGGTGGGATATTGTCGCTACCAGTTGTAATGGAAGAACAAATACTAGAAGCATACAATAAACGATGAAGAAACTTGAGCGTCAAAGAGAACATGCTGATCGCATGAAACGCGAGAGCATTGCGGCTGCACAAGCAGCGGCTGGTTCGATTGGTCAAGGTTTCGTGGACCATGAATTACCACCAGAAGAAGTAGATGAAAAGGTTGTGAAAAGAACTTTACTTACGTCGTTGCGGTCAATGATTCCGTACACAAATGAATGGTATGAATCGACTGCAGCAGAGGATGAAATGGATAACTTGAAGAAGATTCGGATAGAACAAGTGAAGGCGAATGATTTATTTGTTATGGCGAAAATGGGGCGACATGAAGAGGCTTTAGAATCAATGATGGCGGAGACTAATTATGACTTTTTCTATTTCAACAAGCTTAAATATAAAATGGAACAAGACGGAAAATATAAGTTCGAAATTCCCAAGGAAAAAGAGCTCTTTGGAGAAGGAGGTCACAAAAATCGCATTCGTAAAGCTGCTAACATGGTGGCCAATATGAATATTGCGACAACTGAAGAGCTCGCCAAAATGGCAGGTACAAGCGGTTCCGATAAATCGCTTCCTGCTTCATCATCAGATATACTATGCATGTGGAGAGGTAGAACCAAGAAAGGAGAATTCTTGAAATGCGAAAATCGTCGATTTCGACGACCGTTTAAAAATTTGAATTTGATAGAGAAACCTGATTATTTCCCTTTCTGTTCCTATCATGTTTCTATTTGCGTTTCGGGAAATCATTTCGATGCAGAAGAGTGTCGGATTGAGACACCTAATATTGATGCTTTGTGTTTACAATGCTATATGATGAAGCATAAACGTGCACCTCCTCGATTAACATTTGATATTTGCCCTGGAACAGTTTATGTAAATTTGTTGACAGGGACCAATGCATCAAGAGTTAAGCCAATTATGGAAGAAAAAGAGAAAGTTGATCTTCCCGTTGGTAAGAAGAAAGCTGTGAAATCCAGAGCAAACCTCTGCTCATGGGCACCTCACCCCAACAATGAAATTTTGAGAGGTTATGAATGTTGCAACGAATTAATGATTGATCCAATTACTAATCATCGGTTGCCATTTTGTCCGTGGCATGTTGCTGAGTGTGTTCGTCCCCACCCTCCAAATAGCAACAATTCTGTCAGTATTCCAAACCAGTTTGGTTTATGCAAAATGCACTTTTTAGCAGAGCATGGTTCGGCACCACCTGTCATTGAAGCTCCGTTTCCTGGTATGAAGAAACGTCTGGGTAAAGATTTTTGGAAGCATATGAAGAAACGTCACTTTGGTGCTCCCAAAAATGACCCTAATCCTATTTTCCAATTGCCTGACTATTATACGCCCGAACCTCCTGATAACTTCATCGATAAAGCCATCCACACGTACAAGTTTATTAAATTTTACCTGTAAGTGAATTTTTTTAACAATGGCTTGAATTATCTATTACTGTCTTGCTGTTATTGATAGGCGAAGACGAAGAGAAGGTCTTCGTTGTGCAATTAAGATTCAATCTACCTACCGGATGTATCGGGTAAAAAATTTTCATTTATCTCTTAGGGACAAAAGACATATTACACTTCGTCATGAAGCTTCCATTAAAATTCAGTCCCAAATGCGTAGATTTCTCCAATCCAAGTACATGCAAGCTTGTAGACTTCGATATAACAATGCAACAAAGCAAATTCAGAGAATTTTTCGTGGCTGGAGTTGTCGAAAAATGCTTAAGCGAGAATGGGCTGCACGCAGAATATCAAAATTTATGAAGCTTCTTCGCTTTTTTAAATTTAAAGATGCTGTGATTATGATTATGCAATTGAGGAGGTTTTTCAAAAAGCGAAACATGTTGGCAATGTTAATTCAACGTGTATACAGAGGCTTCGCTGGACGATTACATGTCTTTCGGATTCGGTTGTGGAGAATTATGTCTCGATCTTATGCAAGAAAGCTCCAGCGCTTTTGGAGGCACATGCTGTATCTTCGTTCATTACTTCCATTCCGATACCCAGGAAAGGATTGGATGTACAAGCAATGCGCAAAAAAACTTGCGCATATGATCTTGGAATTATACTTGGATTCAAAACGGAGGAGAGACCTCCAGCATAAATATGCCATATCTGCTCCTCAAGTTCAACGACTGATAAGGGGGTTTCTTGCCCGTTCAGGCCGAAAGAAGTTATCTTATCTAAGGAAAGCGCTGCAGTCTTGGTTTGAGCCACAATATGCAATGGATTTTATGTCGGAGTTTCTACGCAACAAAATGGTCGATAACTATTGTATGGAAATCATCAATCGTAGAAAACCACCGGTTGAAGTTGTCGAAGATCGGAACAAAGGGAAAATGTACATACGCAGTTTTTTACCCGAAAATCGTCAAAACGCTTTCGAAATTGATTACCGCACTTTTGATGCACTAATTGCGCAGTGGTATAAATCTATTCATTTGCCGTTGGTAGAGTCTGAAAAATCATCAATCATCCGCACATTCAAAAATCCCATGAATGGTAATATTCTCATTCGACAACTTGATGAATATATTCATTTCCATGATCAGCCTTGTCGGAAACATGGTCGTCGAGTTTGTGGGTATTGTTTTTACAATCGTAATTGTATGATCAAGAATTGCCAATGTCAAGAATACTGTAAAAATAAGCACCATAAAGGTGGGATCTGTTCTCGTTGCGATCATCCCAAGTCATTACATGCAATCTATCCTCTACAAGTAAAATATCCAGTCGCTTTCTCTGGTGACAAGATGGTGCCATTATTGGATCTTCTTTCATTTCAGGCGCAGCCAGATATGTCTATCCCCGTTAATGTTACTGGAGTCTCCATCGATGCGGTACTCATACGCGATCTTGATGAAGATGATAGACGACAAATTCGAAGAGATGTACTCAAAGCGATGAAAGGAAAATCGAGTAATGACTTCCGCAGTTTGCGTGGAGTTTCTGGTATTTCTAGTGTATCAAGTATGAGTTCATCAAAATCTAATGAGAGTGGATCTTTGTTGTCAAGAGGAGATGTCTCAAGCATTATCCACAGTACCAATAAAAGTGGCTCGTTGGGTAGAGTTGCAACGAAAGGTGAAAAGCGTCTTTTGGCGAAGACACTTGCAAGATTAGAGGTGGGATTTCTCGTTGATAAATTTGGTAAATGTTTTTCCAATGACTATTTTTCATTTACAACAGATGGGTGGTGACACCATTTATGACAATAGCGTCTATTGGGATCAATATAGTCTGAGCTGTGTTAAGCCTACCGTTACTGTGCTAAGTTCCTCAGGGAACGCGCCTTCGACAATTGATGACAGTGTGTTTGAAAAAGTCGCTTTTGATGATCATGTTCCCGATGTGAAAGCAGTTACTTATGAACAATTTTGGAAAGTGGTTGGCAAGAATCCCAACAAGAAAGTCCGTGATTATAATGAAAGATTCGACCACAACATGCCGGTACCTATTATTCATGAAGGTGAAATTGTCTATTCATTTGAAGGGAGTCAAATTTATTACAACATTATCAATCAAATAATCCAAATGGATGAACGAGATATCCATTTTGATCATCCTATCTTGCTGAAGTTGGTGATGGATCATATTCAAATTTTTGAGCGGCACTGGAGGAAAATGGTCGTTGATATCCGACTAGGCAAGTTGGATAAGAATCTATTAATATCTGATGAAGCTAGGCTAGTTTTCGAAAGTAGCAATGTTCCTCGCCCGAATCATGCCGAGCGATTGGACGAAACCTTTCGCAATCTTGGATTTCATAAAAAAGTTGTTGGTAAAGATATTGAAATCAAACCTTATGCACCAAAGAAATCTAAGCAGGAGATTCAACAAGCTGTTACCGCGAATGCGAAAGCTGCTGAAGAAGAATTGCAAGAAGCATTAGAAGTTCATATGCAAGCACAAAATCTCTTACATGACAAAAATGGCTCTCCTCTCAAGGGAAATAAAAGTAGAGGATCTTCACCTAAGAAGAAGATTATGGTTCAGCTTAATGAACAAACTATAACCAGTCTGATTTCAGAAATTCCTGAATTAAAGAACCAAGTTCGCGTTCCCACTGGAGGCTTAAGGGAAAATATATTCAAACTGGACGAGACCGAAGTGAAGCGGAAGTACTCGTTACCTTTTGAACCATCAGAGAGTAGTATTCTCTCGATGTCGAGACCAACCTCTCAAGTTGCAAAATCTTCTCCAACATCGATGAAAATAGTACTTGAACCACTCCCCGATGGTGAGTTGAATGCTCCTGATGTTCTGGTTAGAAGTCCATGGAACCATCGAAGTAAATCTCTTGGATTACTGTCTAGACCCTCTTCTGTTGAGGGCACTGAGGGATCATTTACAACACCCAGAAAACTTAACACCGCTGCTGGTAAAAACAAAAGAGAGTTACTTTCCGAACTGGGCCAAACTTTTTACAGCAACAAAGAATTGCTGAACATCGAGATCGATCGGAACAATAAAGGTCGTCTTAATGCCACTATTGCAAACCAGTTCGATGCCAGAAGTCAAGAAAGAGTTTTATCTGCGACGAGAACCGCCACTGGATCTGTCCGACGCAGAAAATCTCAGTCAGAAGCTGAAGGAGTTGATCCAGACTTTTCTGAAGTAAATCAAACGAATTATGAGTTAGTAGCCGGGCCACGGGACAAGAAGGCATATTTAGATGTTGTCAAGTTAAATGCAGATCGCTACGTTTGTCCGTTCCCCGCATGTGGTTGCAGCTTTTTTTCGAAAGACGCAGCCTTGCGACATATGCCTGTTCACGAACAACGTTCGCGACTATATTCAGCAACACCCATGAGTGATTCTCATTTAAAATTTTATTGGCCCGCAGACGTTCCTTGGTTGAAGAACAAGCAGTTTACTGAGAAAACTTTGCCACCAGGATCTGTTAGATGCACAGTGGAAAATTGCCCAGAAATTTTTGCAACTCAAGTGAAACTCGAAGCGCATTTACGGTTAGTGCACCAGAAAGTGCACCCGTCGGCTACTTCCTTGGCTTATTTCAAATGTGAAAGAAATTATCGTGCGATACCTCCCGATCCTGGACCAGAAGACTTTTACCTCCCTTGGTGCCATTATCATGCTACTCCAGTTGGAAGGTGTCCTCTATGTGTGGAAATAGAAACTAATGGAGGGCCAAAACCACCATATTATATGCACGAATCAATATCTATAGACTTTCAAAAAAAACAAGAGGCCCTGGCGATATCCCTTTCTTCCACTGATATGAAAAGCTTAAAGAAGACAAATAACAATTCCGGTATTGTGCGATTACATCAACGTGATCATAAATATATGGTGACTATCCAACGAGAAGAGTCACTAGAATCTACCAAAGAAGATAGAATCAACAATGGTGGAGAATATAAAGCAAGAGTCATATTTATAATGGTGGATCGAAAGAATGTAGCTTATGTTGGTGTGGAACCACTTTATTCCTTTGATGATATCATCTGTGCAAACTTACCAATGCCTTTTCAATATCAAGAGGATCATGCGAATCGTTCAAGAAGTAAATACGAACTGTTTCCAGTTAGGATGATGAGTGGTGTGACGGCGAACAGTATCAGCGGACAATACAAGAAAATGACCGAGAGCAATATTATTTGGACGCCTATACATACAATCCGACGTATTTCTCCACTGATTTATGTTAAAAACAATCAGTTTGTTCGAAATATCACCGGGAAAACATTGGACAATTTGGTGGAAAATGTAGATCAAGTTCCGATTGGCGCATATTATACCTCAACGGAACCATAACAATTGTCATAAATTTCAAATATTTCAACTCATAGGTCGTTTCGCTTCAATACATAATTATTATACATAATTATAGCATTACTACATAATACATGTCACAACATTGTCAATATTTTCACAATATTTAACATCTTAACAAAACAAACCTGCATATATTTGTTCTGCATATATATATCACAATCCATAATAAACGTATGTTCGAATGTATTGATGAGCCTACGCAACTAAACGAATGCGAAATATTAGAGTCTGGCCTCCTGGTATATCTGCAACTCCTTTTTCACCGTATCTAAAGAAGAAAAAGAAAAGAGAAGAAAGGGTTTAGATTCATCACTTCTAAATTACTAGCAACACAAATAGTTTATGTGGTTCAGATTGCAGGTAAAAAGAATTGTCTTGGCCTCATAAAAGTCAGCAAGTCAAAAAAGAATTTCCTCATCTCCACAAAATTTCAAAGCAACAGTAGCACTATAGAAATTGCAACTTACCCTAAGTGTGGAGGGATAACTATTTCGCGTGCACCTCCTATTTTCATGCCATCAATACCTTTGTCCATTCCAGAAATAACCTGCCCGGTCCCTTTTCTAAAAGAAAAAGGAGACTTGCGTTTCTGCTTCTGATCGAATACATGACCATTAGGAAATAGCCCTTCATATAGAATCTTCACTACTGCACCCGCTCGAGGAACATCACCATTTCCAATTATGTAATCCGTTATTTCCAATCCCCCCGCCTTCTTAACAGTTTTCGGAATCGGTACTGCAATCCCTTCATCACAGTCCGGATAGACTTTCCAAGGTTTTAAAGCATGGATAGAACGGTTTGGTTCTTTAAGAGCCCCTTCCACACGCGGTTTCTTGATACTTGGCTCGTTGTGAGCAGAAATTTGATGGGATGAATGATGTTCTTGACTGCTTGACGATGGTATCTCGGAAAGAAGCCTTTTCACATCAGTACTTGCACTGCATTTAGCAGAGATTATTTTAGAAGAAGGTAGTTCCTCGATTTCTACCAACATGGGAGCCTCATCCTCTTCTTCGTCACTCTCTTGATCTTCTTCCTCAGCACAATCACTCCCATCGTCGCAATCACTGTGCACTTCGCTGTCATGTTCTTGGCCACAATCTTCATCCCAAGTCCACTTCCCAGTTACATGAACAGCGCACTTACTTGCACGAAGAGTTATTGGAGAATCTTCAGTGCCGAACTCTAGTGACAAACTCGCATGATAAACATTTTGAGATGGATTTAACACTGCAACGGCATATTCTTTTTCTTCATTAGTGGTCTTTGCATAAATTACAATTGGCCCAGGTAGTTTTCTATTGTCTAAACACTCCGGTGCTATGCAGACCTGAGTAACATGTAAATAGTACTCCTCTGGAATGGGTAATTCCAAGAGTTCCTCTTCTTCAATAACTTGACCAAAGAATCCCATTTTCCTGCAAGGATCAAAATAGCAAGTATGTTAGTATCTATATCCCATATCAAGCATAAAATATTACAGTATGGTCATAAACGGATGGAGACGACGGATGCCATGCAAGGTTCCAAAAAGGCCTTATTAGGCCTAATAATAGAACGAATTTTCTACGTGCAATACATAGTGTCGTTTATGTATTCCATATTCCAAATTCCGTATTAATGATGTATTGGTCGGGTCAGCACAATTTGGAATTCTACTTTTTGTAATACTTATAGTATTCTGCGCCACCAAATTACACCATGCGCGAAACTCACGGTGTATCTATGGTAATTGGTTCCCATACTAAGTTCATAATTAGTACCAGTGGACGTCTCAGAAGCTTGGAGCGGTATCAATGTCTCTTGCAAAAGCTTATTCAAGCGGATATTGCTTATGTACCAATACACTCAGGTAAACTATCTGATCCTGTTATTGATCCGCAGCGATTCGTATGGGCATTGAAGGGAATGCCCTGCATTGGTGGTGCGATTTCGAGAGACATTAAGCATGCCATCATCCCATTGTTGGATGAGTTAGATGATTCAGTCAAAGGTGTCAACTCGGTAAATACTGTTATTGTGCTACCGAACGGGAATCTTCGTGGGTATAACACTGATGTCATAGGATTCAGCTCTGCGATTGATATTGGAATGCAGGTTTCAGGTATTTCTGTCAAAAAAGCAGTTTGTTATGGGTATGGTGGAGTTGCGTCTGTAGTGGTCAGTGTTTTGCAATCATTGGGCATTGAAGTTTATATTACTGGTAGATCTATAACTTCAGCAGAAATTCGGGCAAAGGAATTAAATGTCGGGGTGTGGAACGACGAGTCATTCGATTTATTTGTTAATGCAACTCCTGCATCGGAGAGTCCTCTGGAAGAAGCGCCTAATTTCATAGTGGCTTTGAGCAAAGCTTCAATCGCGTTTGATCATGAAATGCCAGGGAGATATATGGAGGATTACTGTGCTAGGACTGGCATTTTTCACATTAGGGGGACTGAAATGTACTACCCACAAATGAGAGCACAATGGAGATTATTTCTTGACGGTATTGTGGACAGAGATGAAGTACCATCTCTTCTTCAAACCGCAGAAAATCTGGTATAACCACTCCACTTTGCGCGATATGGCATACCATATTTCCAACATTTAGAGGTAATTGATTCTTGGAGTCTGTGGTTCCGTTAATTATTCGCTTTTACAGGTTGTGGTTATTAGAGTGTATGAGATTCTATCTGCTAAAAAGCAACTTTTGATGGTGAGATTCCTCGCAAATATGTGCGTCTTAAAATTGTCTTGGAGTGTGGAATCTCATT
>JACCEA010737307.1_pt1 | contig 12203 bp, 8 predicted proteins | sample 7449851 | NCBI WGS metagenome assembly JACCEA01 (sample SAMN15323453, study PRJNA562643) | freshwater metagenome | isolation source: river surface water | place: USA:Blue River Watershed | collected 2017-08-18 | reverse complement strand
GCATATCATAATACTCACCATGCTTTATTTTGTGGCTATCAAAGTGGTATCATTCGTATGTTTGATATAGTGCGCGCTGCTACGATTGCAGAAATCAATGTTCATAACGGAAATTGTGTGCGTTTTGTCAAAAGCTTTGTCCTTGAAGGGGTTGACGTCTTATTGTCGATTGACGTCAATGGAATAATGTATCTCATCAACTGCGAAACAAGGCTTACTATAGCATCTTTTGAGACAAATGTCAACACAATTCCAGCTGTGAACCTGAACTCAAGTTCAAGCTATTTGTGTGTTGAATTATTTGGTGATAATAAGTTTGTATGTGTGTGTAGTGGAGGGAATACTCGTGGAACATCTGGAAATGGTGGTAGTGCGGAGAAATCGAATCAATTCAGTCCTACTTCTTCCGGTGGATGCGATGATTTGATAATTGTATACCTTCCATCGATGACGATTGCTTTTTCTGAAAAGGTTACAACATCGAAAAAGTTGAATTCACCTTTATTTACATCGGACGAGATTTTATATACGATAGGATACACGGTTATTGCTGCTTCTCGCTCAAATTTGAATTTGTTGACTTTTGTAACTTCGAAACGAATAATAACGATCCCCATTGATATTACTGACTATCCTCAATGTATCATGGATCGTTCTGCGATTGTTTCTCGGAAACATGACTGCAAGATGCTGCGACATGCTTACTTCAATTCTTCTCGCACAACTATCGCATTGATTTCATCGATGGGATCAGTTAATGCTGCTCCATCTACATCATCCTGTTCAAGTGCTGCAACATGTGAAGAAGAACGCACATTTTCAATAGTGCAATTGCGTTTGGATCAAACTTCATCAAAGGAAAAAGTAATGATCAGTAATACGATTCGGCAACGTCTTAGTGGTGGAGATATAGGATATTTTGCTTTCTTAAAAGAGGATTTGGCGGCAACATCTGATCGCTTTGGTTGCTTGACCATTTGGAAGGTTTCCTCCAACAATATTTCATATGTTGACACCAACAACAAGGATGAAAGGATGGTAGCAACTCCATCCGTACCATCTTGTCTCATAGATCATAGCAATATTAAAGGTGATGATTCTACTCCATTAATTAGTGATGTGAAAAATTCTTTCCAAAACACATCAAGAGAAAATTCTCCGTTGAAGGCTCTTTATTTCAATAATACTGAACCAGAACAAGATCCAAATGCTGCTGGTGCTCATTCAAGTCCTCTCAAAATGGTCGAAAGCGACAATGGCATAGTAGATTTGTCGAAATCGATTGACGGAGGGTCAAATGATCGCCACGTGGAAATAAATCACTCTCCCAGCGATACCGTTTTCACCGCAGAAATGGATCGCGACATATCTATCGTCGATTTAGACGAAAGCAAGAATGAATTGACTGATAGTCAGAATAAATCGTTGAATGACAGTGTGGAGCGTTCACAAAATTCAAAGGAAGAAGACCTTCATCGACAAGAGTTGAGGGTCGATGTTTCAAAGTCACATAGGGCTACCTCTTTGCCAAGAGTGTCTGGTTCAGTTGTATGTCCTGTTAATTACAAAGGTAATATTGAAGAAATGTTTCGAAACCTATTGCTAATCCATATTATTTCGTCAGGATTTTTTCACGGTGCGAGTCACTCCAACACAATTAGCCGATATGTAGTATGGAGCGATAAGAACTGCGTAAGATAGCAGTTGTTATGTGTAATTGATGACATTCATGCTTATCATTGCAATAGGTTTGCTTAGTGGATTCCCTTCCAAGTCACGAAGACGAGTATTTGGAGTTGCATTTTTGTTCCGATGCGAAAATTCATGCCGTTCAATTATTTCATGCAGATTGTACGGTGGTGGCATTATTTTCGACACCGCAATCAAGTCATCATTTGGCGGTTTGGTTTAAACAAACTGGTAGGGGTGGTGCAGATCATAAATTTGTTCTGAGTGCTGTCACTGACAGTTTTTTCACTGGAACATTGCCTTCAACTGGACCGATTCTTTTATATGCCCTGTCGCGAGATCAATTTCTGGTCGCCCACACCATTTTAGGACGAGATTGCTTCTTTCGTTACTATGGCATTTCATTAAATTCTTCGCCGGGTATTGTCGGTAGGATTGTTCTGCCGCCCATAAAGGACCACAAGGCTATGGACATCCGAGTGGTTGATGTTACTGCAAACGAGGTGCTGCTCTCAACTCAAACATTTGTGTGTCTATTGTCGTTGGGTTTTGGATCTCGTAATGATGAAATTTTGTGGATCGATGTAAGGAAGTAGTCACAATGTCGCCTTATTTTCACAATCGCGTTGTCTCTTTTTTGCAGGAAGTGAAATCCGCCGACACAATTGTAGCGAGCTATGGAAGCTTCATTGCACTCCAGGAAAATTCTGGAGTTTGTCAATATCTTCATATCAACCTGTGTAAATCCGCGAAATTGAGAGTCCATTTGATTGAGCACCATGCATCATTAGGTAGTCGTCAACGACCCTCAATTCGAACTGTCCTGGCAACAATACCAGCAATGGAATCTTTTTCAACGGTATTAGTATCATATTACTTGTGTTTTACCCGATACCAACTCTCTCTTCGTATCCCATTAGACCAATCCGAAGTGTTTTCAATTGCTCTTTACAAAAGTTGAAAATGAAAACTTGAATGGCAAAGCTAAAACAGATAGCATCAAATGTCAAGTATATCTCAGAATGGGAACGAATTTGCGAGTATTTCAACTTCAGTTTTCTTCAATTAATCAAGTAGCATTGAGAGCAAGTATGAATATATTGAAAAAGGTAACATGTAAAGGAGTTTTCTTCCTTGTATCGTAGTTTAATAATTTTTATACCATTGATAGAAAACACTTCAGTGGATGCCAGATTTTATGGGAATTATTGAGCAGTCACAAATCATATTTGGCTGCGAATCAAAAATATGGTTGGTGGTAAAACATTAATTTTTTATATTTTCTGATTGCCTCTGAACACAGGACGATGGATGGTAATGTTTTGCGAGAAAGTTTGCCGGAATTTCCTCTTTGCAGTTTGCTAATTTTTAAAAATGGACTGTTTGAAGAAAGTTGGCTGCATACTACAACCATGAGGGATTCCTTAGTGCTGATGACTATGGGCCCATCCACTGGGATCGTTTATGATCTAAGCTCGGAAAAAAAGGTAGGGTCCATCATAGATGTGGATTAATTTTACACACTAAACTGTTTGACACCCATCTATTAGATTCATGAAATGAAATTTGAAGAGAATACCAGTGTTGTAACTCACTCTTTGTCTGTAAATGGACTGTGGTTAGCTCTTGGATTCAGTAATGACTTTGTTGAATTGTACGATACTCTCACTTTCAAAAGATGGTACCGATTTTCAACGAGGCTGCTTTCTTCATCGCTCCCGCTCATCAAGTTGTGGTTTGTTGGGCAAGTTTCCGAAAATTCCCCAGGGTTACTAATGTTGGTGTTTGAGCAGCAGACTCTTGCCATACAGTTTTCCGCTGTAGATGACCATGTCCAACATCGTTGTGTTGCCGGAGTTTCCGCATTGAAAATAGTTCACTCTATGCAACTTCTTCCGAATGATGAAGCTGAAGAACACGAAGAAACTGAAGATGAAAGTGATGATGAGAAGCATATTAGTACCATCGACACACGACTAGCTGACTGTTTACATAAGTTTCAAGATTTCTATCATTGTGTTGTTAGTCTGGCAGGAAAAGAAGGTCGATATGAACATTGGAATCGCATATTTTCATTTGAGGTGAAGAAATACAATGTTAACACAGCTGTAAGCGATGAAGTGCCTTCTTCATCTTCGTCCGCTGTTACGGGGACCATTGCAGCGTCTGCTCGGCCACAAGCTCAGGATAATGAACCGCGGGTACTCCTGGTGGGTAGTATGACGAAAGAAAATGAAGGAACGACCTTAGTATACTTTGGTCTTTGGGGCCACGGTGTGCAGGAAAGGTCTGTTACTATCTTACTCCCAAAGGATGATCAGATTCACCACATTCAGCGATTTGGAGCGATTATAGTATTAGTGACCAAAGCAAAAATTGCATTTTTGAATCAAGAAGAGTTGCTCACGTCACCGATGGCAGCTACCACTTCTGCTAGTGCTAATAGCTTGTCAAGTTGCAGTCCCTTGTCATTTCAGGATGCATGCTGTCTCAGTTTTCCAATCGAATTCCATTTTCAAGATTTTGTGGGACTGCATATGGATTGTGACCGAGTGACTTGGTCATACCTTACAAGTTCCGGTAATCTTATTGTTTCTTCTCTGCCCTTGCCGAGACGTTTATTGTAATAAGAATTGGGAATGGAATGTAATGTTCATTTTTGAATGTGTATAAGACGAATTACTTTGTTTTTTTTTTATTACTAACAGTTTTTATTTACATCAACCTCATGAGACTAGAGGGTAAAACAAAACGCGTTTAGGCTTACTCAATATTCTCTAAATCTAATGATTTCCCATCTAGTGCTATTACATCTTCAAACAATTCTTGTGGGATAACACCATTGCCATTTAAGCCTTTCGATAAAACCACTTTATTCTTGGAAATAAGGAATTGTACGCCTGCTCTCTGCGCCTTCTTCACATCTATAACTATGGCGATTTCCGCGGAATTGCGTAAACCACTAATTACCGCACCATCTTGTGGCAGCCCAATCGCTAAATGTATATGGTTGCGAGACATTCTGTTCAATCCACTTTTCAGTATAGCCGGCAATGCTTGTCGATAAGTCCCATGAAAGACAATACTTTGTGGTAATAGTTCATCGATATTGGTAGCGGTAAGTTCCTCTAGAAGTAAATCGTCTTCAACCATGGATATACTATGTCCTTGTACTGCCCGTATTTTATAATCTCTGGCATTTCTACTTCCTTCTGAAGCTCCTTCCAAAAGTACCAATTCAAAGCGCTTTTTGTTATTATTCTCTACTATGCTCTCAACAATTTCCAAAGTAACTCCAGCAAAACCTTTCAAAGCAAGGATATCATTAAGTGCAACGAAACCGTCCTTTGACATTGTCAATCCCAAATTCACAGCCTGATGGCGAAGAACTTTGGAAAATGCTTTTGATACCGTCACAATATCTCGACTACTATCCCCACCACTCCTACCATTTCGATTTCGTTTGGGAGTTGGTTGCGATGTAGATGAAGAGGCAGACATTCTTATCCTCTTTTTATCTTTTTTTGTAGGGTGATAATTAATTGTTGTTGGCATGCGCCAGAGACTAAAAATAGAAATAGCAAGCAGCAGCAGGCAGCAGCAGCGACAGAGAGAGAGGCGATCTGCTGGGAGGAGCCTCTGCTCTCTCCACCAGCTCACGAGTCCCACCTTTCCCAGTGATCATTCCGGCATGTCATCCATTGCAAGTACAATATAAATAATTCAATAGGTTTAACATTAACCACGTATAACCCAGCAGCTGGATCGGTTCTTGTTGGTGTAAAAGATAGAAATAATGAATAACTCTATATAGAAACAAATACTAAATTTCATGGTCAATCATGACTACATACTATGTTATCGATGACCAGATCGAAGACCTCGGATTTTTGCAAGATTTGCAGCTGTGGTACGCGTAGTTGGATGTTCAAGACCAAATTGAATTGTCTCGCCCTCCAGACATTGGCGCAATAAAAACTCAGCTTCTTCCAGACGTTCCGGCCGTTCTTTGTAAATCATGGCCAAATTATTCATCACCGTTAAAGTTGACGGATCTTGAGAACCAAATATTCTTCTTAAATGCAACAAACAATTCTCGAGTAATCGTTGTGCTTCATCTAGCTTACCAATATCCAAATACAACATACCAATATTTGACATGGCAGTTAATGTATCACGATTTTCAATTCCGCATCTATGTTCATAACCATCTAATGCCTCGAGGTAGAGTGATTCTGCCTTTTCAAAGTTCTTTAGGTCTTGATGAACCGAAGCAAGATTAGTCATCGTAGCGAGTGTATTAACATCATCCTTCCCAAGAACAATCTGACTAATTCCAAGACATTCATCTAGCAATTCAACTGCAGATTTAAAATCACCACGTTTTTGTTTTAATGCTGCTAAATTATTCATTGCAGTCAATGCATCACGATGCGTGATATCACTCTTTGCACGATATTCCGTGATACATTCAGTAAGGATGCGCTCACTTACATCAGATGCGCCTAAGAGATGATCATAAATATGGGCTAGCGCAATTTTTAGGCCGAGAGTTCGTACAAAGTTGGCGGAGTATTCTTCCTCAAGAGAACTTGTACACTTAGAAACTTCCACTTCGGTCACTGCGACAATCCACTCCCGCAACCGATTGAAAACTATCGCGTTCAGTTGAGAAAACCCGATGGTATTCCGAATAGCTTGAAAAATTCGATCTCGATCTTCTTGTTTGAAAGCTTGACTCTTTTCGACATTTATACATGAAAACATTTTCAGAAGACATCCATCAACATCTGTTGCCAAATCTCCAAAGAAATGTTTCTGTTCATTTTCACTTAAAGCAATTTCAAACCTAGATTTAGTTTCTACAGCACTATAAAGCTCCCAAAGGCACCATGCTCTGGTCAATGGTAGAGGGTTTTGCCATGGGGATAGAACCATTACAGTGTAACCAATTTCACTTATGGATTGTTGGAAAGTCGTTGTCCACCATTGAAAGTCTCGATACTGTGTTTGATGTTGATTGACAGAAAACAAATCAAACCATATAAAAATATTTTGTTTATTTTTAAAATGGAAAAAAAGAGCGTCAACAACATCCAAAAACTTATATGCCCAAGCATGAGAAATGAACACTTGTGCTGGGCCAACAGTCAACCATTCCTCATCTTCTTGTTGATCCATTAACATTTCGCAATATGAAACTTGAACATGACCTGTTGCGGGTTTTATTACATTGTCACAAACGTCACTGGTTGTTAAGCCCTCAAAAGCTGATCGTCCACCAAACAAATAGATGAAGTCGTGAATATGAGACAACCTAATGCCTTCTCTTGGGAAAGAGTCATCGCCATAAATCCAAGGTGGTTCGAAGCAATTCAACTTCTCAAAAAAAGAAAATAGGTTGTTCATTACTGGTTGGTCAGAACATGTGTTATGTAATCAGATTACAAAATGGAATCCAGAATACAATAACAATTCTTTCCATATATGCTGGCAGCCAGCCCAGCGGAGAGCAAGAGAGAGTGCGCCTGCTGCTGGCGCTGCGCCGCTGCTGCTGCCTCCCTACCGCGCCAGCAGTAGTCCACTTTCAACTTTTTGGAAGACTATATTGTGTTGTTGCATTTATTGGAATTGATTTGGTACATTTCACATTGTTTCTTTGATCATAGTTAAAGACACCCAACCGCAGAATTCAATGTGGGTTTTTATTTTCTTGTGGATTACATTTTGTGCAGTTTACGTTGTAAAAACTAGCAAAGCAAGGCACTGGGCTGATCGAGATGGCATTGGAAATGAAGAACGGTTGACGGGGCGCGATCTTACCCAAACAAATGGACAGAAAACTTGGAACGATGGATTTGGTGATACATTTGGAGAAAGTTCAAGTAAGCCAGGATCAGATTCTTCGATTTTTACGGGTGCATCAAAGTCTGCATCGAACTCGGAACATCGGAACTATAGGAGCCCTCATCGAAGCCATTCACATTCTCATGGCTATCATTACAGAAGCAAAGCATCAACGGTTATTGTTGATGAAAATAAGAAACATGGCACCAGAGATTGGCTGACACCTCAACCGATAGAGTCTCCATTGATCGAAGGCTTTGCATCATCTTTCAGTCATTATCCTGGTGATATAGTAAATTTCAAATTAAATTGTTCAGCATTACCAATGCATTTCAAACACCATGAAGTTAGAGTATACAGGCTTGGGTATTACAATGAAACTGGTGGTCGTTTGGTAGCAAAACTATCTGTTGATAATAACCAATGTCGCAGTCAGCCGGCATGTTCGTTTTATGATCCAGATCGATTGGTAAGTTGTAAAAACTGGGAAGTAAATGCGAGATGGAAAGTTCCAGTTGATATACCAACTGGTGTCTTTGTAGCTCTACCAATGGTGCTCAGTATTGAGGCAGGTACATCATCGTCAGCTGGAAGTGACCAAAAATCATTAAGTCAGGAGCAACCTCATCTAACAGGCGGGCATATACCGTTTGTTGTTAAGGAAGCAAAATCAAGAAAACATGCGAGTGAAATATTATTCAAAACATCTGATTTAACTTGGGTTGCATATAACAAGTTTGGCGGATATAACCTTTATCACAATACTACATCAAAGGATTTCAGTGGTAGAGCATTTCGAGCATCTTACGATCGGCCATTCCTTAATCGCTTGATCTATCCGTTAGGTTTTTCTCAGAACTTTCTTTTCAACAGTGAATATCCCATGTTGTATTGGCTGGAAAAACATGGATACGATATTTCATATGCATCATGTGCAGATATTGAGGTTCTTCATGAAGAGCAACGGTTGTTTGATCACAGAGTACTTCTGTCGGTAGGTCATGATGAGTACTGGACGCCATCAATGAGAAAGGCATACAGTGATGCCAGAGATCATGGAGTACATCTAGGATTCTTCAGTAGCAATACCATGTTTTGGAGAACAATATGGGAGGATAACTATCATCCTGAGTTGAAATTTGACATGGAATCAGTGTTTCCAGGATTTATGAGTAAAATTAGAAAGCAAAAGGATCAGTTTCGAGTGATGGTTTGCCGGAAAGAAACATTAGATCTTGTCCCCATTACTACACAAACGCACTCTATGACATCATCTTCATCTGTTGAAAAGGTAAGGGATGATTTGTGGACAGGTACGTTTGACGATCCTCGTTCCCGCTCTTTGCCAGAGCCAACATCTTCATTGACTGGACAAGTTTTTGCTGCAAATGCATATCAAAATGCTTCGATGACCATTGGTCGCGATGATAGCATCTTAAGAATATGGAGAAATACATCAATCGTTTCATCTTATAGAAGGCATACGCTATTGTCTTCGATGGGCGAAAGTAATTCCCAAGAACTCAACAAAGCTGGAGGTAATGGTACGTGGACCTACACTACACCTGCTGGCATATTAGGATATGAATTAGATAGCTATAGAGAAGATATGTTCAATCCTCCTGGATTAATTTCTTATTCTACAACAAAGCTATATATAAAAAATGCCTTAGTGGAAAACTATGGAGCAAGCTATCGAGGTAGTGGCTGGATTGATCACCGGATTACGATGTATCGTTATTACATCGACAAGATTCGATATCGCCCGCACGATCATTTGGAGGATTTGACACAAGCTAAACAAGAAATGTGTAAATCCATTGATCAAACCCTGACTGATGCTTCGATGAGACGAAACCCTTTACAGCATGGTCATAGTCATCAACATCAAGACCATATTAGAACTTCATTAGTTTTCTCCACGGGTACAATGCAATGGTCTTGGGCATTGAGTTCTTTACGGGATGGTGATCCTATGGATGAAGATTTTAATATTCACCAAGCTACATTGAACATATTGGCGGATATGTACGTCTTGCCATACTCTTTCCGAGGTAAAGTATCAATTCAATCTGGTACTGAAGAAAATGAAAGAAGCCAACCTCGTGTTCTGTCGATACCAACTGCGCCAACGGATCGGTTGGCTCCTGTTTCCAAGATCCACTCTTCTCACGGAATTTCACAACAATCATCACAACAGCACCATAATGGTCATGGTCCAAGATCAGGGGTTAATGTAATATCACTCCATCAGACAAAGAGATTCAGCATAAGTGGTTCTGCCGTAGATCTCGGTGGAGGGCGAGTTGCTGCGGTGGAAGTTTCTCTTGATGGTGGCAGAACTTGGCACCTCGCGACAGGCAGATATAATTGGTACTATAATCACTATTTTGATGTTCCTGTTGAAACTTTCAATGAAACACGTCGCTTCAACGAATCGTATCATTATCCCTCAATGGACTCGACTACAGTAATCAACTTGCGGGATGCACTGATTCAGGAAGGTTTGTTGTACTCGGAAAACCATCACCATATTCAACACCATAGCAATGATTCATTCACGGTCACCCATCGGAAGAGTCATCGCCATTCTTCCACAGCGCATCGTCATAAGCGGCACCAACAAAATGGGGTAGAGGTCACAGCTTCTGGCACTACCGGAAATTCATTACATTTGCACATGCTAGTTATTAGCCGGGCTGTTGATGATAGCGGATGGATAGAGGAGTATGACAGTCGCTTAGAGACTGTTCTGTGTGATTTAGCCAATTTTAGTGGTTCAAATAGGCATGGTGGAGTTGAAAGTATTGCATCGATGACGAATCATTTAGCCACGAATATGGCGTATTTCTCCCTGGTCCTATGAGGCGGAAACTAGAACAGCGCATCAACCAATAATCTTGCTTGTACAGTAGTTCAAATTGATGAGCACTCCAGTGAAGTGAATTGATGTCTTTTGAGATTAAGAGCCTGTTCATTGTTTTGAATGAATTGTAATAATAATTTGCAACAAACTATTGTTGCACTTTCCTGTACCACAAATTGAATTGTTGAGAATGTAATTGTGTATATATTATTGTTGGACCAAAATAAAGTTTAAAGAAAACAAGACTTTCTCGAAACACTATAAAATAATTCATTATATAATACAGTATATTGCAATATGCTATTCTGTGCACAATTGAGTAAGTTTGTAGGATTGCCCCGTCCATACTACTGCCCAATGAATCGTAATTGAATCTTCACCAGAAACTACAATAATAAGACTGAATTCCAAATTACAACCACGATTTAACAAATTGTGGGTAACCCTTTCTTCCGAATGCTTTGGAAGAATCCCACAGTATATTATTTGGCAATATAGATTTTGCAAATTCAGAGTGATTTGCAATCAAGAACTGCCTTGTTGCATCTTTTCCTCTCCATTCGAACAATATGTGCTCTCCTCCAGGGTGTTCATTCAAAAACATCGATAAATCATAAACATCGCCAAAGATCAACAGACGACATATGTTTTCACTTTGTCTAGTATCATCATCATTTATATCTCTCGCTTCTAATAAATAGCGAACGATGAAACGGTGATATAAAAAGAGTTTGACTCTGTCGGGACATTTTGATGTAGCATCAAATGAAGAGTATGGAAAATTGCATAAGCCAGGGAGGGACATTACTTGTGATTGTAGCTTTGTTCCAAAAACATGCCACAAATGATTTTGAGAGCATAGAGTTTTAGAAGCTTTAGAAACGCATTCCATGGACAAGATATCTACGGGTGAGAGAAATGTAAGACAATGCAAAAAGCTGTTGTCATCAAGTATGTTAGAAAGAGATGATTTTGTTGTTGAAATTGTTTGTTTTGGCCCCTCCTTCCAAATAACTGGTGGGTAGTAACTCATGCTTTTTGATCCATGTCTACTGCCGAAGAGTTTATTCAATTTCTTTCTCATGGAATTGAAGATGTTGGTAAACGCTGAAGTGGTTCTCCAAAATGTGCGATGACCAAATAGTACATTGATAACGAACGAATAGGCGAACAGAAACACCATAGCATTCCAAGCGAAAGGATGACTGATGGCGTCACGCCAAAACTGAATAAAACGAATTAGCATATTGTGTTATGTTGTTATATCATGGTCACCCATAGCCATCAATCGTGCATCAGTGCACAATACAAGTAGTAACAATTGGGCAGACAAAAGAATGAGGTGGGAATTGGATATAATTATACAATGGAACAGTTTTTGCTATTCGCAGCCGCACGCACATAAATAGACGGACAAACGTTATCGATACAATTTCCGGATATTTGATGGAATATTCGAAGGAAAAGAACCTTTGAAAAATCGTTTTTCCTCTGTACCGTAGCGTTTTTTGTCGCGCGAATTGTTTTCGAATATTTCCTTTTTCCTGTTTCATTCACCTATCCGTATCTAAAATTCAGTCCAACCTGTTCACCCTATTTTGTGAATTGTGTTGATGTGTAATTTTGTACCGATTGTTTTGATTGATTGTCAATATTTAGTTACAAGATCAAGCAATGTCGAGAGGAAGAGACAGAAGTGATCGTGACCGTGAGTTTCGCCGTGAGAGCCGTGGAAGAAGTCGCAGTCGCAGTCGCAGTCGCGGTCGCGATAACAATGGCCGTCGTGGCGACCGTAGTCGTG
>JACCEA012337164.1_pt1 | contig 12207 bp, 6 predicted proteins | sample 7449851 | NCBI WGS metagenome assembly JACCEA01 (sample SAMN15323453, study PRJNA562643) | freshwater metagenome | isolation source: river surface water | place: USA:Blue River Watershed | collected 2017-08-18 | reverse complement strand
TGGTATTGAATTTGGATCACTATCCGATCGCCGTAGTGTCCGTGCAGAAGGCCATCGTCTTGTTACTTTTGGAAAAAGCCCAACTACTTTCAGCCTATGCCTTGCTTGAAATTCGCACAGTCACCCAAACCTTTGCCTATCCCGCAGTAATCCGCTTGGCCCAGTACAAGCATATTCCCTATAAGGGGGTACTACTGAATCGGGCCAACTTGTTTCGTCGAGACCGAGGAGAATGCCAGTATTGTGGAAGTACACGACAGCTGACCATTGACCACGTCATCCCGAGATCGAAGGGAGGGAAGACTTCCTGGACCAATCTGGTGACCGCATGCAATCGCTGCAATGTGCTCAAGGGGGACAAGACCCCAGAGCAGGTAGGGATGCAACTGCGGATCCCACCTTTCGTGCCTACGCTATCCTATTTTTTGGCGTCTTATGCCGAACGCCAAGCCCCCGAATGGCTACCCTATTTGGAGACTGCTGTAGCCCAACTTCAAAAAAAGTAGCAATCTTTTCTTGAAAATTTTTAGGCAGACCGGTAACTCCCTAGATTTGAAATTAAATATCCCTGTAACTCGTACTACTGAACACGCATGTTGAAATTTTCCAATCCAAAAATTTTCTTTTCCAAATTAAGCCTTTCATTATTTTTCCTTCTGCTGGCTGCTGCCCCACTTTTTTCGCAGGTGCTTCAGTCGCCCGATCAGCAGGTGAGCCTTCAATTTTTTCTAGGAACCAAAGGTGAGCCTACCTACACCCTCCAACGCAAGGGGCAGGCAGTAATTCAACCGAGTAAGTTGGGATTTGATTTGAAAAATGATGAAGTAAACCTGCTGGATGGCTTTGTGATCACTGACAGTGCGCGGACTTCGCTGGATGAAACCTGGGCGCCGGTTTGGGGAGAGGAGTCGCAAATCCGCAATCAGTACAATGAGTTGCTGATTGGTCTCACTCAAAAGAGCACCGGGCGCAAAATCAACATTCGCTTCCGTGCCTTCAACGAGGGGATTGGCTTTCGTTACGAGTTTCCTTCCCAGGATCAATTAGGCTATTTTGTTATTCAGGAGGAGAAAACCGAGTTTGCGATGACAGGAGACCACACCGCTTTTTGGATTCCGGGAGATTACGATACGCAGGAGTACGACTACGTAGAATCCAAATTGTCCGAGATCCGCGGCAAGATGAAGGAGGCGATCACCCCGAATGCCTCGCAAACTCCTTTTTCGGATACTGGTGTGCAGACGGCCTTGATGCTGAAGACGGTAGAGGGATTGTATATCAACTTGCACGAGGCGGCCTTGATTGACTATCCGGCGATGCATTTGGAGTTGGACGATCGGCAATTTGTATTCGCAGCACACTTGACTCCTGATGCGCAAGGTGACAAGGGATACCTATATACACCAGCACAAAGCCCATGGCGAACAATCATTGTGAGCGATAAGGCAGCAGATGTGCTCGCTTCTCGAATCACCTACAACTTGAATGAGCCTTCGAAAATCGAGGATACTTCCTGGATCAAGCCGATGAAATACGTAGGGGTATGGTGGGAGATGATCACGGGCAAAAGTTCCTGGTCCTACACGAATGACTTCAAAGCGGTGAAGCTGGGGCTAACTGATTACAGCAAGGCCAAGCCGAATGGTACCCATGGAGCGACCACGGCAAATGTGAAGAAATACATTGATTTTGCGGCGAAGCATGGTTTTGATGGGGTATTGGTGGAAGGATGGAATGTAGGTTGGGAGGACTGGTTTGGAAATTCCAAAGACTACGTGTTTGACTTCTTGACCCCATACCCAGATTTTGATCTGCCTGGAATCAGTGCCTATGCCAAGGAAAAGGGAGTGCAACTAATCATGCATCACGAGACTTCCTCCTCTGCGCGCAACTACGAGCGCCACCTTGACAAGGCCTATCAGCTGATGAAAGACTACGGCTACCCTGCCGTGAAAAGCGGTTATGTGGGGGATATCCTTCCTCGCGGGGAATACCACTACAGCCAGTGGCTCATCAATCACTACCAGTATGCTTTGGAGAAGGCTGCCGAATACAAGCTGATGGTCAATGCGCACGAGGCGGTGCGTCCTACGGGAATTGCCCGTACTTGGCCCAACCTAATTGCCAATGAATCTGCGCGGGGTACCGAGTACCAGGCTTTTGGTGGAAGCAAGGCCAATCACGTGACCATTTTGCCCTTTACACGACAATTGGGTGGTCCTATGGATTACACGCCAGGCGTCTTTGAAATGGATGTGCACAACGGTTCCCATGTCAACAGTACCTTGGCCAACCAGCTTGCACTGTATGTGACGCTGTATTCGCCTTTACAAATGGCGGCTGACTTTCCTGAAAACTACGATCGCTTTCCAGATGCCTTCCAATTTATCAAGGATGTGGCCCTGGATTGGGAGAAAAGTGTGTATGTGGAGGCAGAGCCCGGGTACTATGTAACCATCGCTAGAAAAGCAAAGGACACGGGTCACTGGTTTGTGGGCAATGTGAATGGATTGGAAGGACGTACGGGTGCCGTTAAGTTTGACTTCTTGGATGCAGACAAAACCTACTTGGCCGAACTCTATTCCGATCGTTCGGATGCGCATTTCAAAACTAATCCGCAAGCCTATCAAATCCGCAAGCTTGCGGTAAACTCTAAATCTGTGCTGCGCCAGTTTTCTGCTCCAGGTGGAGGCTATGCGATCCGAATCCGTGAAGCAAGCAAGGAGGAATTGAAGGGAATCAAGAAATTGAAGTAAGATATACCGGCCTTCCTAGATCAGGGAGGCCGATTTTTTTTTCTAGAAACAAATGGGAAATTAACTCGGGGAGGAAAATTTTTGCTTCACCTTAGCTAGGAGTTGCTTTTCGCTCATTTTGTTCGCGTGGACTACCTCTATTTTTAGTTTACTAAAGTGTTTATTTCCCTGTAAATGGTGGAAAAAATGGGTTTTGGTCACTCCAGGTCCCATGAGTAGCAGTTCCTCTTTGTCCATTAGTTTTTTCTCCAGTTGCAGGAAGTAGGCATTGAGTTGGTTGCTGTGGATGTTGTTCTTTTTTTTCTCGTGGTTACTCGCAGGGCCAGGGGATGGGCCCAAGCGCGTGGTATCGCTTCCTTCTCCATCAATCCTAGACCGAGCTACGATGGCCGAGGGGAGGTCTTCCAGGAGTACGCCTTTTTCATCGGCGTAACCTAGGAAGAGAGCATGGCTTTGGTCCATCCAAATGCCGATTTTTTTAAAAGCAGTTGATTCCATGTGTACCTTGGTTTAGTGAAGGACTTGGATTCGAAATTGGATCGTTTGATTCCAAGTATTTCAGTTAATATAGCTGGTTTACAAGGAGATAAACTATGATTTAAGTCATTTTTAGTAAGCTGAATTTCTAAAATTTTAAGCAAATATGAATTTAAGGTTACATCCCGATAAGTACTTGGAATTTAGCCTTGCGCTTAACTTAATATTTGTCACATAAAGGGTATTATTAGTTAATAGAACCATAATTCCCTAGTGAATGATTCTAGTTTTTAAGATTCCAATTTTGTGGGGAATCCATAAAACTATTTTATTCATGAAGAAAAATTTTACAAATGGTCTAAAAGCAAAAATGAGCCTCTTTTTATGCAGTGCGCTCCTGTTTGCCTTGCCTGAGATGAGTCAGGGAGCCACTCTGCTAACTACTGTTGCTTCCGAAATTGAAAAATTCGGGATTGTAGCAGGTACTGTAGTTGATGAGACGGGAGCACCCCTGCCAGGAGCTTCTATTTTGGTCAAAGGGACCACCACAGGAACTGTCACTGATTTGGAGGGTAGGTTCTCCATTGATGTAGCGCCAAATGCGATTCTAGTCATTTCCTATCTTGGGTACACTTCTAAAGAGGTTCCTGTAAATGGACTTTCGGCCTTGTCTATCCAACTTTCATCAGAAAGTTCTCAATTAAATGAGATTGTGGTGGTTGGTTATGGAATCCAGAAGCGTGCTGATGTAACAGGTGCAATTTCTTCGGTGAAAAGTGACAATTTCAACAAAGGGGTAGTCAATAACCCAGGCGAACTCTTGCAAGGAAAACTTGCTGGGGTAGCGATCACTTCAGTCAGTGGTGAACCTGGAGCCAATCAAGATGTGATCATTAGAGGGGTGGGAAGTTTGCGCTCAGGAACACAGCCTCTGTATGTGGTGGATGGATTTTTATTGGATAATTCCTCTACTGGAGTTGCTACAAACCCCTTAAACTTTATCAACCCTGCGGATATCGCAAGTATTGATGTCTTAAAAGATGCAAGTGCTACAGCCGTATATGGTTCAAGAGCTTCCAACGGGGTAGTAGTAATCACCACTAAAAAAGGATCAGGACAAGGTCAAGTAAATCTCAATTTGTCTACTGGATTTTCTTCGCTTCCCAACCAACTTCCTGTATTTGATGCGGACACCTTCCGCGCACAAGTAAAGGCTGTCGGTGGGACCTTAGTGGATTTGAAAGGAAATACCAACTGGCAGGATGAATTGACTCAGGTGGGAGTTGCCAAAAATGCAAACCTATCTTTGAGTGGAGCGGCAAATGAGAAGTTCTCCTATTTCGCCTCTTTGGGCTACCAAAATCAAGACGGTATTTTGAAAAACAGCAACTTAAAGCGTTACTCTGGTAAACTGAATATCAACCAGAAGGCCTTAAATGGGAAGCTGAATGTAGATTATAACTTGACAGCGACTCGAACTGAGAATTTGCGTCCAGCGATTACTTCTGTAATCAGTGATATGATCACCTTAAATCCCACGATTCCCGCGTACACCAATGGAGAGCCAACACAGTTGCCGACCAATGCGCTCAACCCGTTGCGTAGAAATATGATTTATAAAGATATGGCTACCAACAATCGAATTTTGGCATCCATTTCTCCATCTCTCCAGCTTGCCAAGGGTTTAGTATACAAAATGAACTTTGGTGTAGATTATTCGGCTACCAACCGAGATGTGCAATACAAACCATTTCCATCAGTTGTAAACGAAGGCAATATTTCGAATGGTGCTTTGGATGTGATTTTTGATCCAAATACCAATCAACTGATAGAGAATACTTTAAGCTACAATTGGACTTTAAAGTCTCACAATTTAACTTTCTTGGCGGGTCACTCGTACCAAGATTTGCGAGATGAAACCAAGACTATTTCTTACCAGGGATTTGTCAACAACAATATTGAGCCTCGATACCAAGATCACACCAGTACGACTGTGTTTCCTACTACTGTTAGTACAGGTGCGGTGCGCAATGAATTGCAGTCTTATTTTGGTCGAGTGAATTACGCTTTTGCCAATAAGTACCTCGTAACAGGAACTTTTAGGGCTGATGGTTCCTCCAAATTTGGAGCCAACAATAAGTATGGGTACTTCCCTTCCCTTGCTTTGGGCTGGAACGTAACTAACGAAGAGTTTATGGCCAACTCTTTCTTCAATAATTTGAAAGTTCGTGGAAGCTATGGGGTTACTGGTAACCAAGAAATTCCTTCCAAGATCACGCTCGCAAGTTACTCTGAGAATAGATTGGCAACCGGTGCTGGAAGTTTGAACACCTATCCAATTGATACGCAGGGGACTACGGTAGATAAATATCCTTACGGTATTACTTACACCCGATTGGCTAATCCAGACTTGCAGTGGGAAGTTTCTTCTCAGCTCGATTTTGGGGTAGACTTTGCTTTGTTCAACTTCCGTTTGACAGGTACTTTGGATTATTTCAGTAAGGTGTCTTCAAACATTCTTTTGGAAGTAGTCCCAGCCGATCCAATCCAACCTACTTCTACCTTTTGGAATAATATTCCAGACATGAAGATTATCAACAATGGATTGGAATTGGCCCTAGATTACAACTCTGATCCTAAAGGTTCCTTTACGTACAACGTAGGAGGTAATTTCACCTACATCCAAAACAAAGTAGTGGATTCTCCTTATGCGGTTTTGGTAACGGGTGCCGCCCAGGGTTCTGGACAGACGGGTGCTACCATCAATGGATATATCAATAATGAGCCAATTGGAGCATTCTACATGTACCAGTTTGAAGGGATAAAGGATGGAATCAGCGTTTATAAGGATGTAAATGGAGATGGTAAGGTATTAGATAATGACCGAGCTGTGGTAGGTAGTGCGATTCCGAAATTCATCTATGGTTTCTATTCGAACTTTAAGTACAAGAATTTGCAATTGGGCCTAAACTTTAATGGCATGGGAGGAAATAAGATATTCAACCACACGACCATGACCTTGTTCCCGAAGGCGTTATTGGCTCAGTCCAATAATACCACTGATTTTGCGGTGCAGTATCCAAACGAGACCTTGGCCAACGCCAACATTGTATCTACTCGCTACTTAGAGGATGGTTCTTTCCTGCGATTGAATAATGCTTCTTTTGCTTACACCATTCAACCAAGTAAACTAGGTTTGAGTAATGCGATTCAAAACATTCAATTGACAGTGACTGGTCAAAATTTATTTGTGCTGACTGATTATTCAGGTTTTGATCCCGAAGTCAATACTGGTTCAACGTCTGGGGGTATCCAAACTTTCGGAATTGACCGATTTACTTACCCTAAGGCAAGAACCTTCTTGGTTGGGCTCAACCTTACTTTCTAAAAAATTCAAGATTTCTAAAATCGATAAAAAATGAAAAAATCACGAGTATTCAACTTGTTGCCGTTAACTGTGTTCTTCTTCGCATTTTTCGGATGTACAACACTAGAAGAAGAGGTCTTGGACGAATCCTTGACAGGGTCTGGACAAGCAGAAGTTGTCAGTGGTTCTGTTGGGCCAGTTTATGGCTTTTTAAGAGGGGCAATTTGGTTACATACTGCCAATTTTGGTTTACAGGAGATCGCTTCTGACGAAGCTATTCTTCCTTACCGCGGAGGCAGAGACTGGTATGATGGTGGTAAGTTTATTTCAGTTCACCAGCATTTGACCACCCCAAGCAATAGTTTGGTTGGAGATACTTGGACCAACATGACCATTGGATTGTCTCGTGCCCTAATAGCGGAAGAGCGATTGAAGTTAGAGGTTAAGGAAGGGAATACTGCGGCACAAGATGCTGTTTACGAGATGGTTGCTATGAAGGCCTACATCAATATGTTGATCCTTGACAACTGGGGCTTGGTGTTTAAGAAAAATGCTTCCAATGAAAAATCGGAGATCTTAAGAGGTCAAGACGCAATTAACTACCTTGAAAAGGAATTGCTTTCCGTTCGAGACCTAATAAAAAGCGACAAGGGTGCTGGTCGACTAAACCAATATTCTGTAAAAGCCTTGCTGGCAAGATTGTACTTGAATGCTGCTGTGTATCGTGATCCTTACGGAACTCCCAACTTTAAAAAGGAGGATATGGATAACGTAATCAAGTATACCAATGAGATAATTTCTGGACCTTATGCACTTTCACCAGAGTACTTTGATGTTTTTGGAGATAACAATAGCACCAATCGTGAATTGATTTTCGCGATGGATCAGCGGGGTGTATTGCAAACAGAGCATCAAAGATGGCAGTATTGGTCCATATCAGGTGACTTGGTACCAAGACCTGAATTTCCAAATACCCGAGGGACCGATGCAGCGGCAATGACTACAGACTTTTACCAAACTTGGGTGGATGCCTATGGCTCAGTAGACCCAGCAGTGGCAGATGCGCGTTTTAGCATGAAAAATACGATTGTGCCGGCAAACCTACAGAACTTGGCAGGTATTACGCCTGCAAATGACCAGGACCACTACTATTGTGTGGATGCCAAGTCTTTCCAAATCGATCGTGGTATCATTCGTGGTGTCATCTGGGGACCAAGAAAAGATGCAAGTGGAAAAATCATCCTATGTCCAGACGGCAAAGTGAGAATTTATCCAGTAATCAATGCAAGAACTAGCGGTGCCAACAGAACCTATGTGAACCACAACTTGCAGGTGGACTTCACCGAACAAGGAAGTTTGCACAACACAGGCTACAGATTCTCAAAGTACCAGTTCAGTAGCACAGGTCCTGATTGCTGTTCTTACAGCAGTGTAGACTTGGTCTTGATCCGTTTGGGTGAAATTTACTTGATGCGTGCGGAAGCCAAGTTGAGAAATGGAGACAATGCAGGTGCTCTTGCGGATATCAATACCTTGAGAACATCAAGAAATGCGCGTCCAAGCCAAACCCCCAAGGCGTTGACCTCTATTGATCTCAACTCCTTATTTCGTGAGGCGGGATTTGAATTGTACTGGGAAGCTATGCGAAGAAACTACCAAATCCGTTTTGGCAAGTACGAGGGCACTTGGACTGGTAAGACAAGCACAAATCCTCAAAAGCGTTTGTTCCCAATTCCACAAAAAGCCATTGACGGTTCTTCCAACGAAAAAGGATATCTAGTTCAAAACCCAGGCTATTGATTAGAGATTACCAAATATAACTGCGAGGACAAACTAACTTTTTAAACTAAAAACCGATCGATCTTTATCGATCGGTTTTTTTATTTTCTTCAGGCTAGCTTCTGATTAGTGGCTACTTTTGATCTCCATGTTGTGGAGGTCAATCACAAAATCATCCGATGGCAGGCCTTGCATTAGGCTGCAAAAGAGGTTTAAAAAGTCACTCAGCTGATTTGAGTGTGGATTAGATTTCCTGTTCGCTGCTTTTGTTACTGTAAAGACCTGCGAATAACTAGTCAAACGTTCTTTGGGAATCAAGGATTTGCCCAAGTCTGCCCCGTTTTTTATCAAATAAAAATCCTCCATCAAACTCCCCACTCGAATAGCATCAGCTGGCTGATTCTGTCGGTCGAGTAGGAGTTGATTGAGGTAGGATTCTTTTTTTTCCTCAGGTAAAGCAGCCCACTGTTGAAGAGATCTGGTATCCATGGCATTGACGAGGAGCCCGAGTTCCTTGGGCCAATCTGAGTTGATGAATCGCAAGCGAATCAGCTCTCGCAAATGAAATTGGGTGTAGGCTAGGAAATCGGGAGCCTTCAGAATTTCCTTATTCCAAAGGGCCTTTGGATTGGCAGTAGCAAGCCAACGGTGCTCCCTACTGTAGAGCTCAAAAAACTCATCCATGCGGTTGACCTCCTCCAAAATCTCGGTTTGAATGTAGAGCTGGCCAGGTTGCTTTTCTTCCAGGATCTTGTAGGCAGGAGGGAAAGCTGCAAGGGAAGGAACCTGAATGTTGATCAGCTGCTCGCCTGCCTCCGTTCTGTGTAGGCTAGTTTGGTTGGTATGCATGTGGCCAGCAAAATGGAGTTGAAGGCCAGTTTGGGCGTAGGCCTCGCTCACGGCCGTTTCGGGCGCGCGGCTCAGTTGGAATTTTCCCTTTCCAAAGAGGTCTTTCATGGCCTCCGAAGCGCCATTGTGAAAGTCGACCAAGGGATAGTGGCTAAAGGAAATCAATCTTTTTCCTCGTTTTTTGGCTTCAGCCGCTATTTTTTCAATCCAGGCGAGCTGGTAGGGTTTTACTTTTGAACTCAGGTTGGCTCCGACAGAGGAGCCGTACCAATCTTCTGGGGTTGGATTAGTTGTATTCGTTCCAGGGCTATAAGTATTGCCATCTAGTGCGAGAAGCCAGATTCCTTCCAGGGGCTCTACGAGGTAAGAGGCATCGGGTAGGCGGAGTTCGGTGCCAGGAAGTAGGTAGGTTCTTTTGTCCAAGGAGGCCCCGTGTTTCGCCTTGGTCCAAGCATAGCTGTCGTAGTTGAATTCCTCAAAGGGATGGGTCCAAAACAAGTCTTTTTTGGCTGGAAAAAAACCAAAATCTGCCAGTGCTTCGCAAATTTCGGCGTAGCCCCAATGGTAGATTTGGTCGGAAATGGCTGCGTCAAGGGCTGGAAATACAGTTGCGTTGCTTGCTATCGCCTGATTTTGCCCCTGCGTACCCAGGAAATCACTTTTTCCGCCGTGACCACCAAAGGGAGAGACTGGATCATGGTTGCCCGTGGTGATGAAAAAGCGCATGTCGTACTTTTTTGCGTACTGCTGAAGAATTTTCTGTAGTGCTAGGACATTCATTGGCTGACCATCGTCCGTAAAGTCACCTGGGAGGACGACCAGTTTTACTTTTTTCTTTGCCAGTTCCTCCAAGGCTGCTAGCAAGGCAAAGTAATTTTCGTTGAAAAGTCGGGTGGAGTTGAGCTGACTTCCCATGGTTCGGATAGTAGCTAGTTGCCCAGTAAGGGGATGGGGTACACCCTTAAATTTTTCAGTAGTAAAGTCCGCATACACCTCTTGAAGATGGATGTCTGCAAGAAAGGCGATCGGAAGGTTTCGCTGCGCAAAAACGGAACTGCCATAAAATTGGAGTGCCGTTCCAAGGGCTACTGGAACCCAAAATTTAGGTTTCAACTTAGTTTTTAATTGGGTTAAGTACTGGGTTTACTCGTTCAAACCGGTTTCCTTCAAAACTAATTCGGAAGGTAGATTCAAAGAGTGTGGAGGGCAGGTAGTAATCTGTGGAGATGACCTGGGCTCCTGAGGATTTTGCCTTTTCAAATTTGCTGTAATCTCCGGTTCGTGCTTCAGTCGTGCCAGAGTCGGCACGGGTTCGGATCATGTAGCCCTTTCGAACCAATTCCTGAATGTAGGCCTCGTTTTTCACTGGGTCGTTGATGATGCGGAACCCTGCCTCTGGGTTACCTTCCTTGAGGTTGACGAAAAATACAGCATTGGTTAAGCCCGGCTTTTTGCTGAGGTAGCTTCGGATTTTTTCTTCGCTTTCGTCCAATACGAATAAGAATTTGCCTCGTGCTTGGTCGAGGTTCGGCCAATTGCCATTGAGGACACCTTGTTCCAAGGAGGCAAAACTACCTTTTACTTGGTCTGGGATGATTAGCTTTTCCAGCCCGAGGTGCGTTCTGATTTCCAAGTCAATGCTATCCAATGCCGTAGCGGTAAAGGGCAGTGGACGAACCGTATTGGGGACGGGAGCATCTTTGGCATTGACTAGGATAAAGATGGGGTGGTGGTCCTGGTGTGCGTTGCTCCACTTTTTGAGGGCTTGAAGGGCTTCTGCGAAAACGAGGTAGTGCGACTGAAAATCAATATCTTGCACATGAAAGAGTTTGAGTCCAGGCACGGCCAATTTATTCTCCGTATCGAAGGTGAAGTTGGGATTCCCTCCCTTTTTGATCATGTCGATTCCTTTGTGTTGCGTGTAGCGGCCTCCTTGAGGGTCGTGAAAAACGTCTAGCTCTAAGTTTCGCAAGCCCATGTCGAGTTGCTTTTCAAGCGGCGCATGCTCGTACTCCAGTCCATTGGCCATATTGGCACTCATGCTGCGGAGGTAGGTAAGGATCTCGGGTGCCATGGCACTTTTGTAGCTATTATGGCTACCAATCACTTGAGTTTGGTTGAGGGTTTGTGCTGCTGCTGGGAAGGAAAACAGGATAGCAAGGCATGCTAAAATCGATTTTTTCATACGGATGATTTTAGTTTCCAATATCCTACTAAATTACCTGGAGGTGCTAGGAAGGTACATCAATTTTTTGTTACCATTTTCTCCACAGTTAACACATATTATTCTTTTGTTAACTCTTGGTTTTAAAGTAATTAGCCTGAAAAAATGGGTATAGATTTGAGAATGAAACTAGTGAAGCTCATCCTCCTGATTGTTTGCGTTTTGGGACCTATTGCGTCCTATACCCAACAAAAAACCTCTTTTGCACTTCATTCTCACAATGACTATTTGCAGCCTGTCCCTTTTTGGGATGCATTTAGTGCGGGCTGTGCCTCCATAGAAGTGGATGTCATCTTGCAGGAGGGAGAGCTTATGGTTGCACACGAGAAGCGCTCTATTCAAAAACAGCGCACCTTGGAAAGCCTGTACCTAAAACCCATACAGCAGGGGGTAGAGTTGGGGCTAATTCAGGAGGTTAACTTTCACTTGTTGATTGATCTGAAGACAGAGGGCCATGCTACGCTGGAGGTTTTGGTGAAGCAAGTAGCAGCTTATGGCCAGCTCCTGTACGGCCCTGAAAATCCAAAGGGGTTGAAGCTGATTATTTCAGGAAATAGACCCAAGCCTGAAGATTACAGCAAGTATCCTGATTGGTTATTTTTTGATTACCAGAGCAAGGAATTGAGTGCAGATCTGCCCTGGGAGAAGATTGGCATGGTGAGTTTGAGTTTTTCTAAATTTTCGTTGTGGAATGGGAAGGGGAGAATCGTGGAATCCCAGCATCAGCAGCTCCAGGCATTTATCGACTTGGTTCA
>JACCEA010620761.1_pt1 | contig 12207 bp, 8 predicted proteins | sample 7449851 | NCBI WGS metagenome assembly JACCEA01 (sample SAMN15323453, study PRJNA562643) | freshwater metagenome | isolation source: river surface water | place: USA:Blue River Watershed | collected 2017-08-18 | reverse complement strand
TCCTCTGGCAGCGACGCAGCATGGGTAGACAACATCATTCTGCCCCCAAGTCAAACCACATTTATTCTCGAAGAGAATACCCAGAATCAAGACATCCAATTGTACCCCAATCCGACATTGGGCAATTGTTTCATAGAATGGAAGAGCATGGGGCAAGCGCAATTGCGCATCATTGATATCCAAGGAAAAACGGCGGCCACCATTTATAGCAATGAGCATTTTGGCATGGTGCGTACTGAAATCCCTTCCTCCCTATTGGCACCTGGAACCTATTGGATTGAAGTGAACAATTGTTACAATATATCGCGCAAAAAGCTCATTGTTCAATAAAACAACTATCGCTTTAACAGCATGAGTCCATATGGGCTCATGCTGATTGTTGCCCCCATTGAGTAACTGTTTCCTGTGATCACATCGATCCATGTTGAATTTTGCAAAGCAGCAGGGACAGAAAAATCAACGGTATTAAAACCTGGATTGGCGATGATGAAAACTTCCTCGTCCTCCCATTGTCTTTTAAAACAAACCAGTTGTGTTGTGGAATAATGGCTAAAGAATCCTTTCTTGGCCGCTACACTTGATTTATAAAACTGGCCTAACCGTTTATAATACTGGAAAATAGAGGGGTTTAAATTCCAATTGATGTTGGTATTGGAGAAAAAAGGGATGGGATTGGCGTAACCTATTTCTTGCCCTGTATACAGCATTGGCGCGCCACCAAACATCATCGAAATGGCACTGGCCGTCATGGCACCTTGAAAGCCATTGAATAATCCGACAGGGCTATCCACCCATGCACATTCATCGTGATTTGATGTAAAGCGCAGTTTGTGTTTTCCCACTGGAATGGCGGTATACTCCGCCAAGTGCAAACCATTCAATTGGCTGGCTGGGGCTCCGTTATACAAATTGAGCATCGCACTGTAAAAACTCCAACCATAGGTTAAATCAAACCCTGCAGCATAATGATCTGAGCGCTCACCTTCCGCCAACATGATGATGGAACGATTGGGAATATTGCGCAGTTCACCAATGGATTGTTGCCAAAAATCAAAGGGAATTCCATCTGCATAATCACAACGGAAACCATCCACATTGGCTTCCAATATCCAATAGCGCATTGCGTCAATCATGGCTTTGCGCATGGAGTCATTTTCAAAATTGAGATCCGCAACATCGGCCCAATTCGTTCCGGCGGGGCTAATCACATTACCATTGGCATCTTGGGTGTACCACGATTTGTGTTGCATCCAAGGATTGTCCCATGATGTGTGATTGGCCACCCAGTCCATGATAACTGCCATGCCTCGCTCGTGAGCTGCATCCGTTAAGGAACGCAAAGCATCCAAGTCACCATATTCAGCGGACACCTCCAAATAATTCTTTACTGAGTAAGGAGAATTGACACTATTGATTGAACCGATTGGATGAATGGGCATTAACCAAATGACATTGATGCCCAGAGAGTCCAAGCGATCCAATTGGGCCGTCACGCCATCCAAATCACCAGAACTGGAGAAGGCTCTGAGATTAACCTCATACATTTGAATGTCTCTGCCTTGAGGCACACTGTCCATCGGAACCCCGTATTGCTGATAACCCGATACACCAGGATCTACGATGACAACAGGTTCTTCTTTGGGCTCTTCTTTGTCCTTACAACTCCAGCAAAAAGCCAATACAATGATCAATAAAAATCTCATGCCCCAAATAAACAACAAAATTGACATAATCTTTTGTCTACCAATGAAAATGACGTATTTTCGCACTCCCTGAAAAAGGACTTGGAGGAGTAAGCAGCCCGAGAAAACAAAACAGTTTAACCCATTTGCACTCTGCTTACCACTTTTTGTGAGCGCAAATACAACTAACAAATGCCACATGGCAGAAGAAATCAACCCAGCTGAAAACGCTGAAAATTTGGATTCTGTAGTAGAATCTACCCCCGCTCAAGTTGAAGAAAAAGTTTCTCAAGAAGAGCCCATTGAATTGTATAGCACTGCAGATGATGCGGCTTACATGACCAGTACAGGTGAATTTAACTGGGATGCCTATGAGGCAGCTGGTGGTTACACCAAAGATGAGCGTTCTCGCTATGACGAAGTTTATGAAAAAACTTTGTCTACCATCACTGAAAAAGAAGTGGTTCCTGGAACCATCGTTTCTATTGGTAAAAAAGAAGTTGTCGTCAACATCGGTTACAAATCAGAGGGTGTTGTTGCGGTAACCGAATTCCGTTACAACCCAGATTTGAAAGTGGGTGATGTTGTTCCTATTTTCATTGAAACACAAGAAGACAAAACAGGTCAAATGCGCGTATCGCACAAGACTGCTCGTTTGTTGAGTGCTTGGACTGAAGTAAACAAAGCTTTGGAATCAGGCGAAATCATCAAAGGAGAAGTGAAGTGCCGTACCAAAGGAGGTTTGATTGTCGATGTATTTGGTTTGGAAGCATTCCTTCCTGGATCTCAAATCGATGTTAAGCCAATCCGCGATTACGATGTGTATGTTGGAAAGGTAATGGAATTGAAAGTTGTTAAAATTAACAACGAATTCAAGAACGTTGTTGTTTCGCACAAAGCACTTATCGAAGCAGAAATCGAAGAGCAAAAGAAGCAAATCATGTCAGGTTTGGAGAAAGGCCAAGTGTTGGAAGGTGTTGTCAAAAACATCACCAGCTATGGTGTATTCATCGACCTTGGCGGCGTAGATGGTTTGATCCACATCACCGATCTTTCTTGGGGACGTATCAACCACCCAGAAGAAGTGGTTCAATTGGATTCTAAAATCAACGTGGTTATTCTTGACTTCGATGATGACAAGAAGAGAATTGCATTGGGCTTGAAGCAGCTTTCTGCTCACCCATGGGATGCTTACCAAGACACATTGCAAGTAGGTCAAAAAGTTACTGGTAAAGTAGTTGTTTTGGCTGACTACGGTGCATTTGTAGAAGTTGCACCTGGTGTAGAAGGTTTGATCCACGTATCTGAAATGTCATGGAGCTCACACTTGCGTTCTGCTCAAGATTTCTTGAAAGTAGGACAAGATGTAGAGTGTGTTGTTTTGGCTGTAGAAAAAGACGAGCGTAAATTGAGCTTGGGTATGAAGCAATTGTCTTCTGATCCATGGGAAGGAATTGAAAGTCGTTTCTCAGTTGGAAGCAAGCACACCGCTAAAGTTCGTGCATTCACCAACTTTGGTGTATTCTGCGAATTGGCTGAAGGCATTGACGGTTTGGTTCACATCTCTGATTTGTCTTGGAGCAAGAAAATCAAGCATCCATCTGAGTTCTGTGCTATCGGTGATGATATGGAAGTTGTTGTCTTAGAATTGGACAAGGACAGCCGTAAAATCAGCTTGGGTCACAAACAAATCGAAGAGAATCCATGGGATGTATTTGATGCAACATTTGCCGAAGGTACACGTCACCAAGGAACCATCATCCGCAAAGAAGGTGGTCACGTGGTGGTATCGTTGCCATACGGTTTGGAAGGTTTCTGCGTAAGCAAAAACTTGAAAAAAGAAGATGGATCAACTGCCAAAGTTGACGAGACATTAGAGTTTGTTGTTTTAGAGTTCAACAAGAACCAACGCAAAATCAATGTTTCTCACACTTCAACTTTCAAAGCTGACGAACCTGGTGCAGAAGCTCCAAAGAAAGCCCGTGCTCCAAAGAAAGCAGAGGGTGCTGATTCAAGCGCTGTGAAAGCAGTAAATGCTCAAGTAGAGAAATCTACATTGGGTGATATCGGTGCTTTGGCTGCATTGAAAGAGAAAATGGAAGGAAAAGGAGAATAATCCTAATCCCAACGTTAATAAGTATTGAAAAGGCTGTCCGCAAGGATGGCCTTTTCTTTTACCTTTTCATCAATGAAAAAGAACGTGCTTTTTATTTTTTGCCTATCCATAATGGGATGGTCGATTCCCTCCTTGTTAGCGCAGAAATTTGAACAAGATTTTTGGGCCAAGATGGATTCAGCGGATACCACTGGACTGCTGATGATTGCCAAACAATGGGAAAGTAAACACCCCAACGATCCGGAACTTTATGTGGCTTATGCCAATTACCACACAAAAAAGGCATTTCAAGAATTGGTGCAAATGACAACAGAGAAACCAGAGGGTGTGGAGTATTTAGAGATGGCGGATAGTTCTGGGGGGGCAGCAGGCTACCTATTCAGTGAAATTTCTGTGAATGATAGCAGTGTCCAAACAGCTGTGCGGTATTTGGATTTGGCCATTCAAAAATTCCCCAACCGTCTGGATTTTAGATTAGGAAAAATTTACCTCACCCGAGAGAGTGAGCACTGGGATTGGATGGAAACAGAGATTGTAGCCACACTTCAACAATCCGCCAAATTGGAACACCGATGGAAGACCGAACACAACGAGAAAATCAAAGAAGCCCAACCATTTCTATACTCATCACTTCAAGAAACATTTTATGTGCTTTTTGAATCCGGACTACCCTATGCCTATGACATCATTGAGAGAAGTTCAAGATTAATCATACAACAAGAGGATCAGAATGTTATTGCCTTATCCAATATTGCAACTTGCCTGATGATGAAGGAAAAACACCTGGACGCACTCACTTTTCTGAACAAAGCCTATCAAATTTCGCCCAATGACATCATAATTGTGGGCAATGAAGCCTTCTGCCACTGGAGATTGGGACACTATGAAGATGCCAAACGATTTTACAAAATAGCCCTTGAAATGGCTAAATCCGAGGGAGACCAGGAAGGTGCTATGTACTACGAAGAACAAATTCAAGAAATGGATCAGCAGATTGACAACAAATGATTCGGCTTTTAATTCTCATCTCGAGTTTTTATTTTCCATTTTTTTCACTTTGTCAAAGTTTGACTTTAGTGGATTTAAACATCCGTTATGACAATCCCTCAGACGGAGAAAATGCATGGAGCAATCGCAAAGTGTCGACCCTGAACTGGCTGAAAGATCAGGAAGCTGATTTGTATTTCTTTCAAGAAGTCCTTCACCATCAATACATCGATTTACAAGAAAAATTAGATGGTTACAAATGCTATGGCGTTGGTCGTGAGGATGGAAATAAAAAAGGAGAGTATTGTCCTATTTTTTATAAAACGGATCGATTTGATTTGAAAGATACTTTGACGATTTGGCTTTCGCCCAATCCCTCTGTTCCAGGAAAAGGTTGGGATGCTGCTTGTGAGCGCGTGGCCACACTCGTCATATTGACAGATAAGCGTGATGAACAAACATTGGTATGCATCAATACCCATTGGGATCATGTCGGAAAAATAGCCCAAGAAAAAAGCGCACAGCTTATTTTGCAACTCTTAGAACTCTGCCCTTCACCCTATACACTGATCTGCGGCGATTTTAACGTTACCTCTGAACACATCGGAATCCAAAACCTTTCAGGTAAATTACCCCTGATAAAAACACCGGAAAAAAGAAATACCTATCACGGATTTCAAGCATCCGTTGAAAGTTCTACCGGTCCCATTGATTTAATTTTAGCCTCGGAAGAATTAAAGGCAACAAAATACCAGTATTTCCGTCATTCCAACAGTGGTCAATTGCTTTCTGATCATGATGCCATACGAGTAGAATTGATAAAAATGAATAAAGAGTAAAATGACAACCCCTTATTTTTTCAAACCCTTTCATGTAATCATTGTATTGTTATTGGTAACAATGACAAGCACAATAGCTCATACGCAATCTGATTCTGCTAGCCTTGCCTTTGAAAAATCCAATCTATCAAGAGAAAGTTTTGAGAATGACCGACCTCATGAAAGTTTAAAGTTCATGTTGGAAGCCCATAAACTTGATCCTAAAAACATAATCTACACCTTTGAAAGTGGATACCTGCAATACCTGCTGAAGGATTACAAAGGAGCCATTCAAACAATGCTTCCTTATAGAGATCACCCAGATGCTATGCCTCCGTTTTTTCAGTTTCTGGCCAATTCCTATTACATGAATCACCAAGAAAATGAATCCATAACGACACTGGATATCGCATTGAGTAAGTTCCCAAAAAATGGCATGCTCCACTTAGAAAAGGGCAATATACTATCTGAAATGAAAGAGCCTGGTCAGGCCTTGTTTTATTACTTGAAAGGAATTGAAGCTGAACCGAATTTTGCTTTAAATTACTACAAAGCCTCCATGATCAACTTTCAACAAAATCAAATCATTGCAGGACTGCTTTTAGGAGAAACCTTCATGAATCTGGAAAGAGATTCTCCTTACACAGAATACATGAGTGCTGAGCTCTTCAAACAATTTAAAAAGGCAATAGAACTAGACAGTGCAGGATGGAGAACGCATTGGTGCAACGGACAAAAATATGATACTGTGCTGTCAAGACAAGACATACAAATACAGCCTCCTTTCTGCGAGGCGTATGCTTTTCTCACCGCCCAGTGTGATCAAAAGGAGATTTATCAAATGGACATATCCAGCATTTCACTCGTTAGAGAAAATATACTTGAATTGTACTATTTAGAAGATTTTCAAAACTTATACGGAGAACCCATATTCGAATTCCAAAGAATTATTTTTGAGCAAGGCCACTTTGAGGCTTATAACCATTGGTTGATGATGATTGGAAATCCAGAAGAGTTTCAACTTTGGAAAGAAAGCAATTCTGAAAAATGGAATGCATTTGTGCAATGGTTCAATCGATTTCAATTGCAATTTCCTGACAATGAATAATAGGATTGTCATTTTGATTATGGCTCTGAGCTCTTCTGCCATGACCAACCGAGGACAATCATTAGAAACGAAAAAATTGGAATTCTTAATAGGAAAAATCCAAGCTTTTCACCAAGGGAAATTGGTTTATCAAGATTCGTCATACCAACACATACAATCTCTTCCCTTCAACTTACATCAAGGTATTGATTGTATCACTGACTCCATACAATTTCAACTTGGGGTAGATAGCTTACAACATGAACAAGGTATTATCCATAATGGGTTAACTCCTACAAATGGGATGTATTGGGCGTGGCAAAGCGGATACATCTTTGTAAAATGGGAAGGAGTTATAAAGAATGGGAATGGGAATGGGAATGGGAACGGAATTGAGAATGGAATAGAATTTAGTCCTTTTACTTTTCACTTGGGGGGATTTCAATATCCTTTTCGCTGTGATCAACAATGCGCCTTCAGACTGGAAAAACCAAAGAAAATCAGTGAGATTGCGTTGTATTTCGAGCCCACGAAAGAAATATTTCAATTCATCCAAAAAAGTGACTTAGAAATCATGTCTCCTCAGCCTGCTGCCGTTCAAATGATGCAACTTTTCAAATCATGTCTTCACGCTCAATAACCCTATCTTTAATTATTGGATTGATCATATTAATGGGGTTTCATTGGAGCTCGGTGCATTTCCCTCAACCAAAAGGGTGGCCCAAAACCACCTATCCCTTTGAGATCAGTCCCTATGACACAGCACAAGTGCGATTGGGAAAGTACTTGTTCTACGATCCTATTTTATCAAAGGACAGCACTGTATCTTGTGCCAGTTGTCACTCTCCTTACAATGCTTTTTCCCATACGGACCATCCCACTTCGCATGGTATCCAAGACCGAAAAGGGACGCGCAATGCCCCTGCCCTATTCAATTTAGCATGGAGCAAAAGTTTCATGTGGGATGGAGCCATTCATCATTTGGATTTTCAAGCAGTGGCTCCCATCACTGGTAAAAATGAAATGGATGAATCATTGGAAAATGTTGTCCTAAAAATCAAGAAACAAAAAAGATATGTCTCTGCCTTTCAAACTGTTTTTCCCCATCAAGAAATCAATGCCAATCTCCTTTTGCGCTGTCTCAGTCAATTTCAACTCTCCCTCATTTCAACGCAATCCAAATTTGATTTGGTGAATGAAGGTATTGATGTTTTCACCCAAAGTGAACTTTCAGGAAAAAAACTATTTGCAGATTATTGCTCAACATGCCACACTCCTCCCCTGTTCACGAATCAAGAATTGATGTATCATAAAATACCAAAGAACATTCCACTGGATTCTGGAAAATACTCCATCACGAAAATTGCATCCGATTCTTTCCTTTTCAAAGTTCCTTCATTGCGCAACTTGTCTTTCACTCATCCCTACTTTCACGATGGGCATCAACCCCAGTTGCGTGCGGCCATTAGAGAGCATGGTCAAATGCTGCTTGAACAATATCAATTGTCGGAAGATGAAATCAGCATGATCATTTCTTTTTTAAAGACATTGGACGACCCTACTTTTGTCTTTGATCCAGCACATCAATTTCCCACCTCATTTCTACGAAATAAATAGTTAGTTTTGAACATGCAACTTTCCGAATTACTTATTATTGAATCCAAAGCTATCCAACTCATCCGGAAAACAGGCCTCTGGATGTTGGAGCAACGTGTCAAACCGATGGACATTGAAATCAAAACACCCAATAATTTGGTAAGCTATGTGGATAAAGAAAGTGAAAAGAAATTGGTAGAAGGCTTATCTGTTTTATTCCCAGAAGCTGGATTTATTGCAGAAGAAGGTACAGGCGAAAAAGCGGACGTTTGGAATTGGGTGATTGACCCTTTGGATGGCACAACCAATTTCTTGCATGGCGTTCCCATTTGGTGCATTAGTGTTGCTTTATGTTACAATAAAAAAGCTGTGATTGGCATCATTTACGACCCCAATCAAGACCAGTGTTTTCATGCAGTAAAAGGGAATGGCGCCTATTTGAATGACACTCTCATAAAAACCAGCCGCCAAACTTCATTGCGCGACGCATTATTGGTTACCGGCTTTCCTTACGATGACTTTGGTCGAGAAGATCAGTACATCTCATTGTTCCGCGCCCTCATGAAAAACACCCGTGGCATTCGTCGATTGGGCAGTGCAGCGCTAGATCTAGCCTGGGTGGCCTGTGGTCGCTTTGAAGCTTTTTACGAATATGGACTCAACCCTTGGGATGTGGCAGCGGGTGTGGTCATCATTGAGGAAGCTGGCGGTACGGTTACCGGATTTCATGATGGAGACCCCATTTTTAATGAAGACATTCTAGCCTCCAATTCTTACATACATAAAGAATTGCGCAAAATCATTCAAATTCACTTCACGGTATAAATTACTTTTCTCCCTTTTTTGGTTATATTCGAAGTATTAAACCAAAACCAATGAGGAAATTTTTATTCGTATTCATTGCATTAACCTGTCAATTGTATTCAATGGCCCAAGTACCCGCCAATGATGCATGCGCCGATGCAACACCACTCGAAATTAACAGTGGCACCATTACATTTTACAATACCGGAACCATAACCGACGCCGCCAATCCTACTTGTGGAGGAACCAATGCGATAAAAGATGTTTGGTTTAGCTTCATCTACACCGGGGGCAATATTTCAATAACCACGCACCTTACCGGAACATTGACGGATACCAGAATGGCGTTATACAGCAGTTGCGGTGGTCCTCAAATTGTTTGCAACGATGACTTTGGAGGAACCTACGCTTCTCAAATCAATATTGGTTGCCCTACGTTGACTTTGGGAACAACCTACTACTTGCAAGTGGGTGGATACCAAAGCTTGACGGGAACTTTTGGTCTATCTATTGTATCCACTGCGGTTGTGGGATGTACCGACCCCAACGCCTCCAATTTCAATGCCTGCGCCACCATTGATGGGAATAATTGTTTGATCACCAATGCCAATGATGCCTGTGACAATGCTGTTTTGTTGTTGCCCAATTCTGGAGCGGTGAATACCACCAACATTGATGCTTCGTCAGGTGCAACTCCGGGGTGCGGTGGAGCCATCAAAGACGTTTGGTTCAAGTTTGTTTATCAAGGCGGAAATTACACCCTCACCCTTGGCGCTTCAACAGCCACGGATACCACTCAACTTGTGGATACCCAAATGGCCGTATACGAATCATGTGGCGGGTCCATCATAGCCTGCGACGACGATGATGCGGCTGGAAATTACAGCATGATTCGTTTTGGTTGCCCGCAGGGAAATGGAACTGGCGGCGCTTTTGAAGATGATCAGCTGGAAATCGGCCACACCTATTACGTGCAAGTGGGAGGATACAACAATACAGAAGGGTTGTTCTCCATCAACCTCACCACAGCAACTGTTGCTGGTTGCACCGATCCCGATGCCAGCAATTACAATACTTGTGCTACGCAAGACAACGGAACTTGTGAGTTCCCACCCATTGCTGCCAATTTCTATTACAACGTTGTATCCAATAGCAACAACTGTTACAGGATCCAATACAACAACAGCAGTGAAGGCAACCAAGTTAGCCATCAATGGACTTTTGACGGCAGCGTAGATGTCTTCGATTCCAGCGACGAAAATCCGGTTGTTACCTATCCAGGCCCCGGTGTCTACGCAGCAACACTAGTGGTCACAGACCCTATGGGGGTTTCCAGTAGCATCACACAAAATATTATCGTGACGGAAGCTCAAATTCTGACCATCGATGTAACTGCAGACAATCTTCCACAACAAACCACCTGGAAAGTTTTCAATGCGGAGAATGTTTTGGTTGCTCAAGGTACCACCAATGATGCCACGTTGTGCATCGCCAACGAATGTCACCGTGTTGAATTTTATGACACCGGCAACAATGGTATTTGTTGCACCAATGGCAATGGAGGCTTCAATATTTTCCTAAACGGCGTTTCTGTCACCACTGGAGGTGCTTTTGGCAATTATACTTTCATTGAAGTCAATTGCGCACAAGGATCTACTTGTGAGGATCCCATCATTGCAACCTTGGATACATTGGTGGTTCCTGCACCCAACACCTGGTATGCTTTTACCCCAAGTGTGAATGGTCAATACCGCATCAGTACCTGTGGCTTGGCCAATTGCAACACCACCATTTGGATGTATGATTATTGTAACATGGCCAACTTTGATGAAAGCAATGCGGCTACTTATACCTACAATGATGACTTCTGTGGCGAACAAGCTGAAATCACCCCTTACCTAGAGGGTGGGGTTACTTACTACGTTCGTGTGGGCGACCACAACAACGATTGCGGAACCAATGGCTATCAAGTTTCTTTTGAATACATGGGACCTATTCAAGGATGCATGGATGAGCTGGCCTGTAACTACAGTCCATTGGCTGAAATGCCCGCTACTTGTTACTATAACGGTGACCCCAACTGCAACAACCTAGGCCCAGATCTCTCCGTTGATGGCAATTTATTGTACACTTCTATGTACCAAACCACCATCAATGGAACAGACGCTTGCTTGGTGAATGAAGGTTGTTTACAAGGATTGGGCAATCGCGAAATCATACGTTTCTCAACGAGAATTGACAACATTGGAAATCAGGACTATTTCATTGGAGTTCCCAATACGGCCAATGATCAATTTGTTTGGGATCTTTGTCACAACCACTATCACTATGCCGGTTACGCGGAATACGAGCTGTATGATGCCGCTGGAAACCTTATGCCGGAAGTAGGATTTAAAAATGGATTCTGTGTTTTGGATTTGGGTTGTGTCACCGGTGTGGCAAAATTTGGATGTGGCAATATGGGAATCACTGCCGGTTGTTATGACGTATACAATGCCGGGCTCCAATGCCAATGGGTGGACGTAACCGACGTTCCTGCCGGTACTTATCACCTTGTATTAAAAACCAACTGGGACCATGATCCGGATATGTTAGGTCATTATGAATTGGCCTACAACAATAACTGGGCACAAGTATGTTTTAGCTTTGAAAGAGACAGTTTAGATCAATTGATCAACTTCCAAAAATTGCCCATGTCTGCTTGTGGCATATTAACTGACTGTCTTGGACAACCCTTTGGAAATGCGCAACCCGATTGCCAAGGCAATTGTCCGGGGCAAGTAAAAAGAGGAGACATTGCAACAGACTTGATGTACGACTTGGGCGACATTTATGCCTACGGAAATGCATCCGTTGCTGAGAATTTGGGAGCAACGGATTGCAATGACTTGAATGAAGATGGCGTGGTGAGCATTGCTGACGCAGCTTATTTGGATCAATGCATCCACACCCAACAAGACCAAGGCATTCTACCTGGACTCATGGAACCTTGTGCTTGGGATCCTGAGATTGTTGATGTCAGCGAAACTGCAACCTTGAGCATTGGCAACCTCAATACCAACGAAGGTTACTTTGATGTAATGATTACCAACCCTGATGGCATGGTAAACGCGATGC
>JACCEA011021083.1_pt1 | contig 12211 bp, 9 predicted proteins | sample 7449851 | NCBI WGS metagenome assembly JACCEA01 (sample SAMN15323453, study PRJNA562643) | freshwater metagenome | isolation source: river surface water | place: USA:Blue River Watershed | collected 2017-08-18 | reverse complement strand
CGCCCGCTGGTGTTCGCCACCGCGCTGCTGCTGGTGCTGGTGATCGCCCTGCTGAACCAGCTCGCCGTGTCGATCCGCAATCGACTGCGTGAAAAATACAAAGCCCTGGATATGTGAAGCGCTGTTAAACTGACTGCAACTGCAATGGAATTGACGCAATGACCGAGTCAAATACCGAATACGCGACGGCCAGCCGGTCGAAGTTCAAGAAGATCGACATGTCCAAGATCGGCGGGCACGAGGGCGGCCTGAGTGCAGAGGAACTGCCTTGCTGCCTGCGGGTCACCGATCTGAATCTGTTCTACGGACAGGCGCAGGCCCTGCGCTCGGTCAATCTCAGCATTCCGAGCCAGCGGGTGACAGCCTTCATCGGTCCGTCGGGCTGTGGCAAGTCCACTTTGCTGCGCTGCTTCAATCGCATGAACGACCTGGTGGACGGCTGCCAGATCAAGGGCAGCATCGCGCTGGATGGCGAGGACATCTACCATCGCTCGATCGATGTGGCCGATCTGCGCCGGCGTGTCGGCATGGTGTTCCAGAAGCCGAATCCGTTTCCCAAGTCCATCTATGAGAACGTCGCCTACGGCCTGCGCATCCAGGGCATCAACAAGAAGCGCATTCTCGACGAAAGTGTCGAAAAATCCCTGAAGGCTTCGGCGCTGTGGGACGAGGTGAAGGATCGACTGCACGAAAGCGCCCTCGGTCTCTCCGGCGGTCAGCAGCAGCGCCTTGTCATTGCACGCACCATCGCCGTGGAGCCGGAAGTGTTGCTGCTCGACGAGCCGGCGTCTGCACTGGACCCGATATCCACCCTGAAGATCGAAGAGCTGATCAACGATCTGAAGGATCGCTACACGATCATCATCGTGACCCACAACATGCAGCAGGCGGCGCGTGTGTCCGATTTCACCGCCTTCATGTACATGGGCAAGCTGATCGAGTTCGACCGCACCGACACCATTTTCACGAATCCCGCCGAAAAGCAGACCGAAGACTACATCACCGGCCGCTACGGTTGAGGCAGACGCGAGGACGTCAATCATGAACAAAGATGCCAAAATCCATACACATCACATCTCGCAGCAGTTCAATGCCGATCTCGAAGAGGTCAAGAACAATCTGCTGGAAATGGGTGGCATGGTGGAAAAGCAGCTCAGCGATGCCATCGAGGCCATCATCACGGCCGACAGCGGTTTGGGTGCGCTGGTGCGCGAGGACGATGCGGCCATCAATGCCATGGAGATGCAGATCGACGAAGAGTGCAAGCGCATCCTGGCCCGACGTCAGCCTGCGGCGAGCGACTTGCGTCTGGTGCTCTCCATCATCAAGGCCGTGAACGATCTGGAACGCATCGGGGACGAATCCGCGAAGATCGCTCGACTCGCCATCGAGCTGACGGAGCAGGGCGAGTCCTCCAAGGGCTATGTCGAGATCCGCCATATTGGGGAACATGTACGCCGCATGGTGTCGATGGCCCTGGATGCGTTCGCTCGCTATGACATTGATGCGGCTCTGACTGTGGCGCGCGAGGATGCCAGTGTGGATCTCGAGTACAGCTCCGCCATGCGCGAGATGATCACCTACATGATCGAGGATCCGCGCAGCATCACGCGTGTGCTCAATGTGGTGTGGGCGCTGCGGGCGCTGGAGCGAGTTGGCGATCATGCCAAGAACATCGCGGAACACGTGATCTATCTGGTCAAGGGGACGGATGTGCGTCATCTCGGCCTGGATGGTCTCGAGAAGACGGTGCGCCTGGACTGAGACCATAGGTGATTTGTCACGAAAGGTTCATCTTTCTGTCACACTGTCATGCCAATGTCACATATTGGTAATATAGTCTCCAGTACCTGAATCGAGGCCTGTGGCCACCCAGTACCGGAGAGTACCCATGACAAGCAAGCACCGCATTCCAATTCTTCTGGCAGCCCTGTGGCTGCCGACGCTCAGCGTGCAGGCACAAGAAGCCTCACTGCTGCCCGCATTCTATGGCCGCATCAACCTGGCTCCCGTGCTGAACATGCCGGACAACCGCGGCTCGAACTCCGATGTAGTCAGCCATGCCTCGCGCATCGGCCTCGAGGGCGAGATCCCGCTCACTGATGGCATCGATTTCGTCTACCAGGCGGAATACCAGATCAATCCCAACAAGCAGGATTTCAACGACCGCATCTTCACTCAGCGCAATTCCTGGGTGGGCGTGAACACTCCCTGGGGCAGACTCTTCGCAGGACGCAACGACACGCCCATGAAGCTGCTGCAGCTGCGCATCGATCTGTTCAATGACATGCAGGGCGATGTGCGTACGCTCGTGGTCGGCGACAATCGTCCGAACGACACGGTCAATTACGTGAGCCCCAGCATTGCCGGCTTCACATTCAGCTACAGTGCGATCATCGACGGGCAGGACAGCCTGCGCGATCGTGCCACCAAGAGCACCTCAAGCTCCCTGGCCTATGACACCGAGCGCTTTCATGTCGGCATCGCAGTCGACAACGATGTGTTGAACAACGACGTGTTCCGCTTTGTGACCCAGTACCGTGAAGGGAATCTGCAACTCGGCTTGCTCTACGAGTTGTCCGAGAACGGCACCAACACGCGCGGCAAGGAAGACGGCTTGTTCGTCAGCGCGGCGCTGACCCGCGGCAAGCTGGTCTACAAGGCGCAGACCGGCGCGTCCGAACAGCGTCGTGACGGCAATCGTCAGACCTCGCTCGGCGTTGACTACGTGGTCAATGACGACTTTCGCTGGTTCACTTTCATGACGGCCACGCGCGCCGACAGTCGTGCGCAGCGCTCGGATCAAGCAGGCATCGGGCTGGAACTGGATTTCTGATCAGATCGGGCACTCAGGCGCTTGCGCTGAGTGCGGGGCCTGGGGCGGCATCGGCCAGCAGGCGTTCGGCCGGAAACTGACAGGTGAAGCGGCTGCCCACCCCCACCGTGCTCGATATCTGCAGCGTGGCACCATGGCGCGCCAGCACATGCTTGACGATGGCGAGTCCGAGGCCTGTGCCACCGGTATCGGTCGACCGGCTCTCGTCGACCCGATAGAAGCGTTCCGTGAGCCTGGGCAGGTGGTGCTCCTCGATCCCGGCGCCGTTGTCCTGCACCTCGATGGCCAGCCCGGTGCTCGACTTGCCGAGCCGGATGTGAATCTCCCCCCCTTCCTGCGTGTACTTCGCCGCGTTGAACACCAGATTCGACACGGCGCTGTACAACTCGTTCATGCTGCCCCGCAGCCGGTACTCGCCTTCGCAGCTGAGCACGAACTGGTGGTGCTTGGCGGCGAATGCCAGTTCGGCCTCGTTCTTGATCTCTCGCAGCAGTGCGGGCAGATGGATCTCGTCCTGCACGCGGGGCAGGGCCTTCGTCTCCAGACGCGTCAGAGTCAACAGGTCCCGCACGATGTTCTCCATGCGCTGCGCCTGCTGGTGCATCTGTTCCAGAGGCTTGATCCAGCGCGGCGCCACTGCATCCCGGTGATCCAGCAGGGTTTCGAGATAGCCATTGATGACCGTGATGGGCGTGCGCAGTTCGTGGGAGACGTTGCCGACGAAGTCGGTGCGCATGGATTCGAGCCGGTGCATCTGGGACACATCACGCACCAGCATCAGTCGTTCGCCTTCGCCGAACAGGGTGATCTGGAATTCCAGCATCTGCTTCTTGTTGGCGGGGGAGGGGATGCGCAGCGGGTCGGTGTAGTTGTTCTTCTCGAAGTACTCGATGAAGCGAGGCTCGCGCAGCAGATTGGTCACGCTCTGTTGCTGATCCTGCCCCTGACGAAAACCCAGCAGCATTTCCGCTGCCTTGTTCCACCACGCCAGATTGCCCTTGGCATTGATCATGACCACGGCCATCTCAAGGGCAGCCGAGGACTCCTGTGCCTTGTCGAGAATGTTCTTCAGATAGAGCGCCGCTTCGCGTTCGCGCCGTTGCAGACGGTGGATGCCATCGAAGATTTCCCCCCAGACTCCGGAGCTCTCCGGCGGCTCGAGCTGGCTGTCCAGCGCGATGTCACGCAGCCAGCGCTGGAAGATGTACAGCTGACGAAAGGAGTGTGCCAGGTAGCCCGCAAGCGCCAGGGCGATGGCTTCGACGGTGATTCCGAAGAGAGCTCCGACGAGGAGGGCTCCCGTCAGGACGAGCAGGAGCCGTTTGAGTTCAATCTGCCATTCGCGGAGCAAGGCGGTTTTCCCGGAGGTCTTGGAAGCTGCGGCTCACTATAGCGAATGCGCCGCGCCATGGGAACGTCAGGCCGGCTTCACGGAGAAGCGATAACCGGCCCCGCGCACGGTCTGCACGAGTCGCGAGTAGTCGATACTGGTGTTGGGCACCGAGCTGAGCGCCTTGCGCAGACGGCGGATGTGAACGTCGATGGTGCGCTCTTCCAGATACACATTGCCGCCCCAGACCTGGTCCTGGATGTGATCACGGGTGAACACCTTCTCCTGGTGCGACATGAAGAAGCGCAAGAGCTTGAACTCCGTCGGGCCGATGTCCACCGGCTGATCCTCGATGGTGACACGGTGACTGGAGGGATCCAGCTGCAGATCGAAAACACGGATGGCCTTGTCCACCTGCGCACCCGTGGTACGACGCAGCACGGCCTTGATGCGGGCTACCAGCTCGCGTGGCGAGAAGGGCTTGGTGACATAGTCATCCACGCCCACGTCCAGCCCCTGCACCTTGTTGTCTTCGCTGGTCTTGGCCGTCAGCATGATGATCGGCAGGGAAGCTGTCAGTTCGTCGCGCTTCAAGCGGCGCGCCAGTTCGATGCCGCTGCCCCCTGGCAGCATCCAGTCCAGCAGCACAAGATCGGGGCGACGGTCCACGATGCTGACATGGGCCTCGTGGGCAGTCTCGGCGGAAACACTGTTGAATCCGGCCAGATCGAGGGTAATGCCGATCATGTCGCGGATGGCGGGTTCGTCGTCGACTATCAGGATGGTCGGATCGCTCATGGTCTCATGCTACCGTTTCGTCAATTGGCTTGTCACATTTGTTGCGTATATTGAACCGCTTTTGTGTGACAGCCGTGTGACATGCAAGGGCTGCAGGCCGCACGGCGTCTGGGGTTTGCTAGAAACTGTACTCGAGTTTCAGATTCGCTGAACGCCCCTCGCTGTAGCCCGTGGCGACCAGGCCGCCCTGGGTGATTTCCTTGCGTCGGTCGAGCAGGTTCTGTGCCTTGATGTTGAGCTTCCAGTTGTTGCTGAAATCCTTGCTCAACACGAAATCCAGCTCGCCGTGAGGCTCCTCGATCAGGTCGGGCGCGCCCAGGATCCCCACTTCGTAGATGCGCTCGCCAAAGTAGTGGTAGAGCAGGGTGGCAGTCAGACCATCGAAGCTGTCATAGCCGAACTGGCCGTTGAAGAGCCAGTCGGACTGCCCCTGCAACGGACGTGAGCTGTTGGTCAGGATGTTCTGTTCCGTCACTCCGATGGTCACGTCCGAGGTGATGTAGGAGACGTTGCCGGAGATGTAGAAATCCTCCCAGCGCTCGCCCAGGAAATCGAACTGCTTGCGCGCCTCGAATTCGATTCCCTTGTTCTCGGCAGACTCGGCGTTGACATAGCTGCGCGCGCTGTTGGCACCAGGCTGCACCACTGACTCGATGGGCGAGTCGAAGTCTTTCATGAACAAGCCGAAGGACAGACTGTCCAGGGAGGCGAAGTACCATTCCCAGCGCAGATCGTAGTTCTTGATGCTGGCCACGCGAAGGTTGGGATTGCCGACCACTTCATAGCCTGTAAGCGGATTGGTGAAGGTGGCGGGAGACAGTTCGCGGAAGTCCGGACGCGAGGTGGTCTCGCTGTAGCCAAGGCGGAACTGGTGATTGCCGGCGATATAGGTGGCGGTGATGCCCGGCAGCAGATCGCGCGACGCCAGTGTGGCCTCGATGGAGTTGTCGGGGCGGAACAGGTCAAAGGTGCGCACATTCTGCAGGTAATCTTCCTGACGGAGTCCCGCCAGCAGCTGAAAGCGATCATTGAAGTTCAGATCAGCCTGCAGATACCAGGATTCCAGTTCCCGCGTGGCAGCATACGTGTCAGTCGGACGCGTGGTCTCGGTCAGTTCGAATTCGGTCGGCCCGATGTTCTGCGCGGCCAGGATCTGCTCCAGCGGCTGCAGCAGGAAGCCTTCGCGGCTGACCACGTCGCCCTGCTCGACGAACGCGAAGCGACGGATCTCGTAGTCGCGCTCGCTGTCTTGCTTGTTGTAGCCGGCGGTCATCACGATGGTGGAACTCATCGGTCCATAAAACACCATGGAGGTGTCCAGGCCGTAGTCGGTGTTGTCGTCATGCAGTTCGCTGAAGCGACGCACATTGCCGTCGGAACGCAGGTTGAAGACGTACTCGTCATCCACGCTGTCATAGCGGTACTCGCGAGTGTCCGGTGCCAGTCTGTCGGCCGTGGACTGATTGACGCGCCACGTCACATTCAATTCGTTGGCATCCGGAAAGTAGTGATCGCCTTGCAATTGATTGGAATACAACTCGCGCTGGATGTACTCGATCAGGGTGAAGCTGCTGTCGATGCGCTCGTCGCCGAAGAATCCGACTTCCTCGCCGGCGATGTCGTCCGACTGGCGCAGCATGATGTTGGTGGCGCTGATGGTGTGGTTCTCGCTCAGCTCCAGCCCGGTGGAGAGTATGCCGCTGATATCGACGTTGTTCTCGGTGCCGTAATAGGTGAAAGCGTTCTCGCGCACCAGTTCATCGACGCCGCCGACCTTGTAGGAATTGCGCTCGATCTCGTGAGTGTCCCAGCTGTTCTTGTAATCCAGGGCCGCCAGATAATTGAAGCGTGCGCTGCCCACGTCGTGGAAATTGCCGAGGCTCGCCGTCAGGCCCATGTCGGCCGGCAGCGTCTTCTCGCTCAAGGCGTAGTCCTGGCTCAGGCTCTGCCCAATGGCCTGCAGTTCCGCCGGCGTCGAACCGCCGGTGTTCAGGAAGGGACTGCGGCGCTGCAGACGCTGACCATCCGCCGTGGCGTCCTTGAGCAGTCGTGGCATCTCGCGCGAACCGTCGTCATAGCCCAGCCAGTCGCGGCTGCCGCCAGCGGCCTGCACCCCTTTCGTGAAGGCCGTGCCTTCGGTCATGCCGACGGAGCTCGCAAGATTGAAGAAGAATTCATCGCTGCTGCGCTTGGTGCGCATCTGCAGCACGCCCCCGCCAAACTCGCTGGGGAACTGGGCGGAGTAAGTCTTCTGCACCACCACGCTGTCCATGATGGCATTCGGGAACAGGTCCAGAGGCACGACGCGATTCAAGGGTTCCGGGCTGGGAATGCTCGATCCATTGAGCAGCGCGGAAGAATAGCGTTCACCCAGACCACGCACGTAGACGAACTTGCCGCCCACCAGGCTCAGACCTGCGACGCGCTTGAGACCCTCGGCGATATTGGTGTCACCGGAGCGTGAGAATTCCTCATTGCTGAGGACATTCGATAACGCAGACGTGCTGCGTTTCTCATCGGGCACGAAGCGGCCCACCACGGAGATCTCCTCGATCTGGGGAGGTTCCGTCTGTGTGGCGGAGGTGTCTTGTGCCAGGACTGTCTGGGAGCTCAGAGCCATGGCAATGGCCGCAGGAAGAGCGCGCTTTATCATCATAGGTAGTTCCGTAAGCAGGGTGATTGTCTCGATTGCGGGGCCAGTGTAGTGCTGTAACGTGACAGAAATATTTCACGGCGATGAATGACAGAAATAAGTCAGAAAAAACTGGAACAAGAGTTCCCGGCGCAAAAGAAAAGGGGCGCTGTGGGCGCCCCTTGTCCTGGCTCATGCCACCGCTCGATCAGTCGCGGAAGATCCACTTGGCCGTCCAGTCACTCGCCTGATCCTTGACCGCGCCAATGTGGCTGACGTTGTCGAAGAAGCTGTCGGTGAACGTGGTCGGCACCACGGCGTTGATCTGCGGGCCGTTGACGAAGCCAGTCAGATCAGCGGTGCCGAGGCTGTTGCGAGCCTGGCCATTGAACCAGTCTGCCAGGGTCCATGGCTCAGTGCTGGAGGTCGCGAACGTGATCGTGCAATCGAGGCGGCTGCCAGTCATTGTCAGATTGCCGCTCAACGCCGTGGCCGAGGTGCCGGCGTTGGTGAACGTGGCCGTGTCATTCACATCCAGACAGTAATTCGCGAAGTTGGTGATCACGACGTTGTGGATGTTGGCGCCCGTGCCGCGACGCAGCTCGATGCCACGACCGCCGGTGCCGCGACCGATGAAGGTGAAGTTGGCCAGCGTGGGCTTGGAGCGGGGCAGTGAGTCGAAGGCGAACTCGTTGTTGTCTGCCTCGATGCCGCGGTCGCCGAAGCCGGTGCGCTGCTTGATCACCGCGTGCTGCACCTTGCCCTGGAAGCCGAAGGTCCAGTCGAAGGAATCGTCCTCGTTGTGCGTCAGCACAAGGTGCTTGGCATTCACGGTGCCGCCGAAGAACTCGACGCCGTCATCGGAGCTGCCGTGCACCTGCACGTAGTCCACGACTGTGCCGCTGCCGACGCCCTGGAAGGCGATGCCGTTCAGTTCGTTGGTTTCCGTGATGTTCTGGCCGGGGTACTTCACGATCACGTAGTTCAGCGTGCCGCTGCTGTCTGTCGGGTTGTTGCCGCCGTACTTGCCGGTGGAGCCTTCGCCTTCCAGTTCGCACAGTGCAGTGCCGGCCGCACAGCCGTTCACTGGGGCGTTGCCGTTGATGATGATGCCGCCCCAGCGACCGGTGGTCGTGGCCGTGGCTGCGGCTTCACCGTCATAGGTGAAGGTGATCGGGGCGGCTTCGCTGCCCAGGGCCTGGATCTTGGAGCCGCGACGGATGACCAGGAAGTTCAGGCCGACCGGGCTGATCACCTTGACGCCGGCGTCGATGGTCAGCGTGGCGGAGTTCGTGTTGTCGCCGCCGATGAATACCGCGCCATTGAGCAGGTACACGTTGTTCGCGTTCAAGTGGGTGTTGCTGGAGATGGTGCCAGACAGCATGCACACGGGCTTGCCATCGAAGGTACCGCCAGTGGACAGGGTGGTGTTGGTCGGGCAGCCGGCCGCGGGCTTGGCGGCGATGGAGAAGGAGATCGGGCTGCCGGTATAGGCCAGCGTGCTCACGTCGTTGTTGGTGTAGTAGCCGAAGAAGACCTGGAAGCTCAGGCCGGACAGACCGGAGTTCACGCCAATCAGGTCGTTCAGGATGGTGACTGGCTCGGAGGCCGCCAGTGTCTTTACCGCGAAGGGCTGCAGGCCGCTGACCTGGCCATTCCAGGGCAGGAAGAAGCCGCCGGAAACCATCTGGTAGACGCCCATGCCGGGGATCTGCACCAGTGCCACGAGGGAGCCTTTCTTGCCGACGTCGGCAGGCGCCACCTTGATGGTGCCCATCACGTCCACGGCGGCGCTGCTGGCTGCGCTGCTGATCCAGGAGGAGCCGTTGTTGATGGTGGCACCGCCGGTGAAGGAGGCCGTTGTGGCGCCTCCGCTGGCGGTTGCGCCGGCCAGTGCCGGCTCGACTGCTTGTGCGGAGAGGGCGGCCAGGCTCAGCGCGACGGCGCTGACGGCAGAGTAAAGGGCTTTGCGTGTGAAGGTCATGGTGACTCCTGTAGTCCAGTCTCGAAGTGAGCGGATGGCGTTGAGAACGTTTTACAGGCGGAATGCTAGACAGCATTTATTGCAGTCTGGCGACATGCAGATGACAGATTCTTGACAATTCCCAAGTGCGTCTGGGGGAGGACTGTTCTTGGTCTGCGCACAGTGCCGCCGCGATTTCGGGACTCAGTTCGCAGAAAGTGCGAATGCGCGCCGATTCAGGCATGTTTTTGCTGCAGAATGCTCTGCGACCCGGGCTATAATGCGCGCGCTTTTTGACACTTGGGCACACCACAGGAGATACCATGAAAAAGACTTGCAAAACTGCAGTGCACTTGCTGCTGGCGACCGGCGCACTCACGCTGGGTACCGCGGCAATGGCAGACGAAGGCCAGTTCTACATCGCGCCGGGAGTGCAGTGGCTTGACTTCGATTCAGAGCGCATGCTCGACAACCAGACCGGCTTCACTCTGGGACTGGGCTACGACTTCACGAATCAACTCAGCGGCGAAATCAATGTCTTCGACATGGACCTCGACGGCACAGGTCCGGACGATGACGTCTTCCACTACCGCTTCGATCTGCTCTACACCTTCGCGCGCCAGATGGGCACGCTGACCCCGTTCTTCGTGGCTGGCGCGGGTCACAACGATTACTCCCGCAACGAGGAAACCGTGTGGGACGCTGGTGTGGGCGTGAAGTACCAGATCAACGAGAACCTGGTGCTGCGCACGGCACTGCGCAAGTTCTGGGGCATGGACGAGCACATGCATGACTACGGCATCGACATGGCCCTGGTCTACAGCTTCGGCGGCAGTGCAGCGCCTGCGCCGCGTGCGGCAGCGCCGGCAGCTCCGGCTCCTGCAGCAGCACCGGCTGATGATGATCGTGACGGCGTGGTGAATGCCAGCGACGCCTGCCCTGACACGCCGAGCACCCACCGTGTGGATGCCCGCGGCTGCTCGATCCCCGTGCAGGAAGTGGCCCGCATCACCCTGAACGTGCAGTTCGATTTCGACCAGTCCGTCGTCAAGCCCGAGTTCAATGACGAGATCCAGCAAGTGGCTGACTTCCTGCGTCAATACCCGGACACCGTCGCCTCGCTGGAAGGTCACACTGACTCCATGGGCACCGACGAGTACAACCAGAGCCTGTCCCAGCGTCGCGTTGACGCCGTGCGTCAGGTGCTGATCGACCAGTTCGGCATCGCTGCCAACCGCGTGCGTGCTCAGGGCTTCGGCGAATCCCGTCCGGTCGCCAGCAATGACACTGCCGATGGCCGCGCGCAGAACCGTCGCGTGGAAAGTGTCATCACCACGACCTTCGAGCGCTTCGAGCAGCGTTGAGAAGTCGGCCGGTCCGCGACCACAACCCCCGGAGCTGCAGAGCTGCGGGGGTTTTCGTTTCGCGGTCCCGGCCATCTCGGGCTCGGGCAGAGCCCTCTGGCACAGGTGAGCAAGTGAGCGCAACGTTCCCGCCAACATGGCCCGGCCTCGACGCCGCTGGTCTGCTTTGGAAATCCGCCGTCGAGGTGGTGCCAAGGCCTGCGCCCGCCCTGCAATCCTGGCTGCTGGACCCGGGCTCCCTCACGGCCCGACTCAAGACACTGGCCGGGCCGCAGTTTCGGGTCCGCGTACTTGAACAGGGCTGGGTTCATCACTGTTCCCCTGCGCTGTTGCAGTGCTTTGCGCCCCATGTTGCGCGTCAGCGGATGTGGTCGCGCAAGGTGCTGCTGCAGTGCGGACAGACTCCCTGGGTCGCCGCACACTCCCTGATTCCGCTCAGCAGCATGCAGGGGCCGCTCAAGCGCCTGCGTCGGCTGGACGAGCGCCCCCTGGGCGAGTTCCTTTTCCGCGAACCGAGCATGCAGCGCTTTCAACTGGAACTGACGCAAGACGCCGGGATCTGGGGTCGGCGCTCCCTGTTCTATCTGCACGGCCGCCCCTTGCTGGTGGCCGAGTTCTTTCTGCCCGCCCTGCTGCAGGCTGCTGAGGCGGCGCCTTCCTCGTAAGCGCTTTGCCGGCTTCGGACGCGCTGCGGTGCTCAAGATCGAGCCGGCGCCGATTCACGGATGGCCTGCACCATAGTTTGCTTCTTGCAGCGCGCTCACTTGCGCGCCGCGGGCATGCGCACTGTCAGCAGCACGTTCTCGGCGCGCACCGGCACGCCGTCGCGCATGGCCGGGCGAAATTGCAGCAGTTCGGTGAGCTTGCGCAGCTTCACCCGATTGGGCGTGTTGTCAGGGGTAACGGCCAGGTATTCCAGATTGCCCACCTGGCCGTTGCTGCGCACATTGAAGCGCAGCCTGGCCTCCAGCGTGCCCTCCGGGCCGCCTGCGTCGCCCTGCAGGCCGGGGATCAAGGTCGAGATCAGATTGTAGTCTTCCAGGGTGTAGGACACGGGCTCGGCCACGTGCTGGCAGGCGGGAAGGGCTGCGTCGACGCTGGCATGGAAGACGGTGAGCGGCAGCATGACCGGGCATCGAGTGAGTGCCGCGATCCGTTCTGTCGCCACGCCAGCCTCCGCCAGCAGCGCCAGGGCGTCCTGATAGGACATCATCGCCGCCCCGGCTGACGAGGAGCCGCGCTGCATGCCGGCGAAACTGCCGGGGCGGTCCTCGAACTGGGTGCGCAT
>JACCEA010017516.1_pt1 | contig 12211 bp, 9 predicted proteins | sample 7449851 | NCBI WGS metagenome assembly JACCEA01 (sample SAMN15323453, study PRJNA562643) | freshwater metagenome | isolation source: river surface water | place: USA:Blue River Watershed | collected 2017-08-18 | reverse complement strand
GCGCAACACTTGGATATATTCACGGCGGCCGCGCGTTTGCATGCGCGCCTCCAGCACCCGGCGCAAACGGTCGAACACGTCCGGCAGCACCCAGTCCTGCAAGGGGGCGGCCTGGTCGAGGGCGCGAGGTTTGTGCTCCAGCAGGGCGAGATAGTGCAAGGGGTTGTAGATGAACGCTGCTCGCTCGTAGCTACGCGCATGGTGTGCAATGATGTCGCCGTTGATGCAAATTTCCACGCGGTCGACATACCCTTTGACCAGCACTTCCCGATGGCCGTATTCGGTGGGCACCGAGTAGTCGTTGCTGCGGTAACGTACCAGCGACAGCGACGACACGCGGGTGGCGACCTTGTGGCAGGCATCAAAGGGCACATGGGGCAATGCCATGAAGGCGGCGGTGTCGCGTTGCAGGCGTTGGGCAATGGTTTCGGTTTCACCGCGCAGTTTGGCTTGCTGGCGCTTGGTGCAGCCATCTGCCAGCTTGGCATTGAGAGCGGCGAAATCACTGGCTACCGGCAGCGGCACCATGAAGTGCCGGCGGCTGTAGCCAACCAGCCCTTCGACATTGCCTTTGTCGTTGCCCTTGGCGGGCCGGCCGAATTTATCCTCGAACAGATAATGGCTTTGCAGTTCAGCGAATGCTTTGGTGCGCAGCCGTTTGCCGTCGCCGAGAATCTTGGCCACCGCGATCTTGGTATTGTCGTAGAGGATGGATTGCGGCACGCCCCCGAAGAAAGCAAAGGCGGCGACATGGCCGTCTAGGAAGGCTTCGGTGTCCTCAGTCGGATAGGCTTTGACGAAGCAGCCATCCGAATGCGGCAAGTCCATGCAAAAGTAATGGAAGCGCACCTTCTTGCCGGCAATGAATCCGTCGGCCTCGCCGAAATCGACTTGCGCATGGCCGGGGCGATGTGCCAGCGGCATGAACATTTCCTTGTGCCGGGTGGCTGTCTTGTAGACGTAATTGCGCACGATGGTATAGCCGCCAGTAAAACCATGTTCGTCGCGCAGGCGCTCGAGTATCCGGATAGCTGTATGGCGCTGTTTGGCATGCACCTGCTTGTCGGCTTCGAGTATGGCATCGATGATGCCGGTGAAGCCGGCAAGCTTGGGTGAGTCGGGTTCTTTCTTACGCTGGTAACCGGGAGGCGCGGCGTACTGGCAAATCTTCTTGACGGTCTTGCGATGGATGCCGAACAGGCGGGCGGCTTCCCGCTCGCTCATCTGATCGACCATCACGGCGCGTCGGACTTTGGCATAGAGTTCCACTGAGTACATCCTTTCCGCCTTTCCTGATAACCCGGGGGCCGTCAGGATAAGCTGGGACTGGTACACTTTTACGCCGCGATTTGCCGCGGAATTCAGCGCGTTTCAGTGGTACATTTTTACACCGCTATTTATACTCTTGGTTCGCGGGTTCGGCCTGAAAGGCATCTTCACCGGGTTGCTGCTCGTTGGCGCTCAGCGTTTGATCTGCACCCAGAATGCCGAGGGAAATCAGATAGCCTTCGAGCTGCGCCTGCAGCTTGGCGTCGAACTTATGCAGGTTCAGTCGGCCTTTGCGGGTGATCTCAATGGTGATGACCTTCGATCGCATCTTGCCTGGCTCAGGTGGGTAGTACAGGTTGATGTGCGCCGAGTTGATCTGCCAGTTGCGCTTGAGCGGGTTTTCATTGGGGAAGGACTCGGCGATCAACTACGTGAGCACGGTGGCCAACACGGGCAACACGACGCTGACGGACGTGACGGTGACGGATCCGTATGCGGATGCGGGCTCGATCGTGCGGGGTGTGGACGTCAGTGGCGACAATGACGACTTGCTGGAGGTGGGCGAGACCTGGGGCTATACGGCGACGCACACGGTGACGCAGGACGAGATCGACAGCAATGGTGGCGGTGATGGCCTGCTGGAGAACACGGCGACGGCCGACAGTGCAGAGACGGGCGAGGACACCGACGGTGCGGACGTGCCGATCGACCTCAACCCTGCCATCAATATCGACAAGGTTACCGTCTTCGGATCTACCTTCGGTGATGGCCTGACAGGCATCCATGTCGGAGATGCCATCGGCTGGCGCTACACGGTCACTAACACAGGTAACGTCGCTTTGTCCGATGTCGTCGTCAGGGATGATCACGGCACCCCAGGTGATACCAGTGACGATTTCTTCGCGACCTATGTCAGCGGCGACACCGATAACGATAGCAAGCTCGATCTGACCGAGACCTGGATCTTCACCGCCAACGGTACTGCCGTATCGGGAACCTATACCAATACAGGCTATGTCTCCGGCATGGCCGCAGACGAGCAGCAAGCGACCGATACCGATCTGAGCAGCTATACCGCTATTCCCCGCGAAGCGCTGATTGCACCGACCAACACCACGCCTTACCAATACATCAGCGGCACGGCGATGAGCTTCCAGGATTACTACGCATACCAGGGTGGCGTGATCCAGTACAGCGTCAAGAGCGGCAAGATCAGCCAGACCAACCCGGGTGTGTTCTTCTACTTCACCGGGGCTTCGGGCGACATCGACGGTGTCGATGCCAACAATGATGGCAATGCTGATCAGATGACGGTCACCATCGACCAGACGATGACGCCGGATGGCACGACGTCGGCATTCAATCCGCTCAACCTGAGCAATATCCAGCTGTACAAGGTGATTGACGACGGTGATGGCGTGGTTGATGCCGGAGATTCGCTGGCAACCGTGAGTTCGAAGGGCTATTCGGTGTCCATCGTCAATGGTGATGTATCGATCACCTTCACACCTGATGCCGTAGGCTCAATGTACGTCATCGGCGTCAAGTACCAGACATCGTCCGTTGTCGGAAATTCGGTGACGAAGTCGGGCGGTGTCTACCCGACCGTCAATTACAACTTTGACACGGTCATGAACGGTAGCATCATCGAGACCTACGATGGCGGCGTCGACCTGGCACCGAAGCCCAACACTGGCAGCAAGATGCTGTTGTCCGGCGACGGCGGCGATGGCGCACATGCTGCCAACGACAAGCAGGTCAACGTGCTGGCGAAGGCGGCGATGGCCTGGTGGGCTGCTCAGGGGCAGGATGTATCGACCCTCGCGGATGTCTCGGTCGATCTGTCTGACCTCGGCCAGGATGGCGACGGTAAGTGGATCCTCGGGGTGACCAATGGCAACGAAATCACGCTCGATGACGACGGCGCCGGCCTCGGCTGGTCCACGGGTGTTGGCGGTGTGGCGCCCAACAAGGTCGACATGCTGTCGGTGCTGGTCCATGAAATGGGCCACGTGCTCGGGATGACGGATGAGCAGATGGGAGACATGCTGGCTGTCGGCGACCGTATGGTGCCTGGTGGTGAAGCCGAGGGCGGTGCTGACGATGCTGTCGCCAGCCTGCCGGATCAGGCCGACCAGTGGGGCATGGTCGGCATCCAGCAAGCCGAGCACCACGTCAACTTCAGCTGAAACCTGCTCCTTGACCAAGCAGGCGGTAGCGGAACGGAGGCCTTTGGGCCTCCGTTTTTTGTTCATCGTTTGCGTCAGGCGGTGAATCCGGTATGCACTACACCCAACGTCCGCAGAGACGATGACCAGCCCTCAGCGTTGCCGATTAAATCGCAAGCAGTCACTTACTTCTCGGCCGACTACGCGAGCGATTGTGGCGGCACTTTCACATTTGCTGCTCATTTACTTCTGAGCATCCTTGCCGGCTGGTTTGCACGGGACTTACGATCTTTGCAACTATCGGGGAATATCCCCCAAACGTGCGAGGAGAGTAGAAATGTCTCAATCCATGGCAGGCGAACGCGATGCATTTTCCACAAATAGCGCTACCCCAGAAGGCGCTGGTGCGGTGCAGATCGGACTGAGGTTGCGCGCATCTGACAATAGCGGGCGCGCGATCGTCTCCAACATCAGTTCGGTTCACCTGAGCTCGGGCATGGCCTTCATCGACTTTGGCTTTGTCGAACAGTCAGTACTGTCCGAAGCCGCGCGCGCTGCCCGCGCAGGTAGCGACGGCAAACCGCAGATGGCAGACGGCCGGCTCGAGTGCCGTATCGCGATGGGTCTCGGGGATGTGGCCCAGCTGGCGCGCCAGCTGCAGCAAATGCTGGCCAAAGCGAAGCGACCGGCAACGGCTGCTCCTGCACCTGACGAGCACATGATCCCACCCGACACCAGCCTGCAGTAAGCCCCCGCCAGAGCGAGTCCCGGCGGCGCCCAGTCCGCCGCCGGTCCCCTCAACACATCCCGGCCCGACCATGACGACCTCGCCCCATTCCAAGGACCGCAATAACGCGGACACAGCGCCCGAGCTGCGGGCGGTCGTAGCGGCCAGCCGCAGCGCCATCATCACCGCGGCCTTGTTCAGCCTCTTCATGAACCTGCTGCTGCTCGTGCCTTCGCTTTACATGTTGCAAATCTATGACCGCGTTCTGTCGACCGGCAGTGTGCCGACGCTGCTGATGCTGACGCTGATCGCGACTTTCCTGTTCATCGTCTTCGGCGGCCTCGAATGGCTGCGTTCGCAGGTGATGATCGTCGCCAGCATGCGCTTTGACGCGATGCTGGGCCCGACCATCCATGACGCGATCTTTGCGCGCACCCTGGCCACCGCCGGCCGTCAAGCCAGCGCGCAGCCGCTGGAAGACCTCGACAAGGTCCGGCAATTCATCACCGGACCCGGCTTGTTCGCGTTGCTGGATGCACCCTGGGTGCCGGTCTATGTGGTGATCATGTTCGTGTTCCACCCTTGGATGGGTGTGGCTGCATTGTTTTCGATTGCCGTGCTGGCAGTGTTCACCGTCTGGACCGAGCTGGCGACCGGCGATTTGCTTGAGGAAGCCAACCGCGCCAATGTCGCGGCCAACCAGCAGACCGTATCGCATTTGCGCAATGCCGAAGCGATTGCAGCGATGGGCATGCTGCCCAGCCTGCGCGAGCGCTGGCTGGAAGAGCGGCACAAGGCGATCGATGCGCAGCATCGCGCCAGTGCACGCGCGGGGCTGATCTCTGCGATGTCAAAGACCTATCGGATGACATCGCAGTCGCTGATCCTCGGGCTGGGCGCCTATCTCGCGATACGACACGAGATCTCTCCGGGTATGGTGATCGCCGGCTCCATCCTGCTCGGCCGCGCGTTGGCGCCGATCGACCAGCTGATCGCCAGCTGGCGCACACAGACCGCGGCTCGCATCGGCTATGGCCGGCTGTCCGAGCTGCTGAAGTCGCACCCGCCTGTGGATGATCCGATGCCGCTGCCGGCCATACGTGGCGAGTTCCGCATCGAGAAGCTGGTCATCTCTCCGGCAGGCGTGCGGCGCCCGGTGATCAAGGAAATCTCGCTGCAGATTCCCGCCGGCAGCCAGTTGGCCGTGATCGGGCCCAGCGCTGCCGGCAAATCCACCTTGCTCAGGTCGCTACTGGGCTTGCACCGCCCGGCGTCCGGCAGCTTGCGGCTGGATGCGATCGAGCTGGCCCAGTACCCGCGCGAAGACCTGGGCCACGCCATTGGCTACCTGCCGCAGGATGTAGAGCTGCTCGACGGCACGATCGCCGAGAACATCGCGCGCTTTGGCTTTATTGATCCGGAAGCCGTGGTGAAGGCAGCTCGCCGCGCTGGTGTGCACGAAATGATCGGCGCGATGCCTGACGGCTACGAGACCAAATTGCACGGCAACTTCACGCTGTCGGCCGGCCAGCGGCAGCGTGTCGCACTTGCCCGGGCGCTGTATGGCGACCCCGCCGTGGTGATCCTGGACGAGCCCAACTCCAATCTGGATGAAGCGGGCAACGCAGCGCTCCAGCAAGCGCTGGCCGAATTGCGCACTATCGGCACGACAGTCGTGGTCGTCACCCATCGCTCGCAGTTGCTGGAGCAGATGGATTCGGTAATGGTGCTGGTGGATGGCCGCATCTCTTGCCTGGGCACGCCATCGCAAGTGGCGGATGCGTTGCAACAGCGGCGGCAGGCGATGCAGGCGCAAGGCGCCCATCCAGCCAATGGGAATGCCGCGCATCCGGCGCAAGGCGTCAATGGTGCCAACGGCGCCAACGGCGCTAATGGAAGCATGGCCAATGGCAGCAAAGGGCCTGCCGTCAATGGCGTCAAAACTTCCATCCCTTCACCTGTCGCGCCCTCTGTGGAGACCAGGCAATGAATGCACCCGACAAGGTCCATGCGCTGTCGTCGCGCAAACCGCAGCTCGGCCTCGACCCGAAGATAGAGCGTAGCGAGAAGCGCCTGCGGGTGATCGGCGTCATCAGCATGCTGGTGCTGTTTGGCGGACTCGGCACCTGGTCGGTGCTGGCGCCGCTGGATAGCGCCGCCATTGGTCCCGGCGTGGTGGTGCTGGAGAACTACCGAATGGCAGTCGACCATCTCGAGGGTGGCATCGTCGCGCAGGTACATGCGCGCGAAGGCCAGTGGGCGAAGAAGGGCGAGGTGCTGGTGACGCTGCAGGATGTGCAGCCGCGCGCGCAGCTGGAGCAGATCAAGGGGCAGTGGTTCGTGGCCGTGGCACGCGAGTCGCGGCTGATGGCGCAGCGTGATGGCAAGGGGCGAGTCGTCTTCCCGAAGGCTTTGCTGGACAATGCGCGCGACCCGCGTGCGGCCGACGCGATGCGCGTACAGGAGCAGACCTTCAGCGTGCGCCGCCGTGCATTGCAGGGTGAGATCACGCTGTATGAACGTCAGATTGCGCAACTGCGCGAAAAGGCCGGGGGATTGCAAGAGCAGCGCGCGATGCGCGAGCGGCTGGTCGAATCCTTCGAGAAGGAGCGCGGCGATTTCGAGGCGCTCGCACGGGAGGGCTATGCCGAGCGGCAGAAGGTGCGCGAAATGGAGCGTAACCTGGCGCTCAACGACGGGCAGCGCAGCTCGCTGGGCAGCGATATCGCGGCCACTGATGTAGAAATCAGCGCAACGCAGGTCAAGATCCTGCAGCTGGAGCAGACCTTCCAGCGTGAAGTGAACAAGGAACTGGCCGAGGTGCAGGCCGAACTCTTCACACTTCAGGAAAAGATGTTCGGCCTCGAGGATACGGTCAAACGCACCGTAATCACTGCGCCGCAGGACGGCGTCGTGCACGGGCTGGCTGTGCATGCGCCGGGCGAAGTGATCAAGCCCGGTGCCCACTTGCTGGACATCGTGCCGGGGAATGAAAAGCTGATTGTCGAAGCCAAGCTGTCGCCGACCGATGTCGACCAGATCCGAGTCGGCCAGATGGCGGAAGTGCGATTCACCGCATTCCGGCAGCGCGAAATGCCGAAGATCCAGGGGCAATTGTCCACGCTGTCAGCCGACCGCATGGTGGATGACGTCAATGGCCAGAAGATGCCGTATTACCTCGGGCGTGTCGTCATCACGCCCGAAGGCGTGCGGCAGCTGCAGAAACTCAAGCTCGATCTCGTGGCCGGTATGCCGGCCGACGTGATCGTGAAAACAGGCGAGCGCACGTTCTGGCATTACCTCACCGCGCCCGTCACCGATCTCGTTATTCGTTCACTGAAGGAGGACTGACATGTGCGCCGGCCGCTGCCTGCTACGCGCCTGTCTGGTGGTCAGCCTGGGCATGTCGGCTGCCGCCGTTCAGGCGGAGGACCTGCTTTCTCTGTACCGTAATGCCATATCGGACTTTCCCGCACTGCGTGCGCGGGTGATGGCCATCGGCCGTGCGCGCTCCGACGCCGACATGGCGCAGAGCAAGCTGTATCCGCAAGTGAGCGTGCAGACTTCTGCATCGCGCAATGATTACCGCGACAGCGCGGCCGAGCAGCGGTTCAATGGTAACCGTACGATTTTCCTGGCGCGACAGGCTTTGCTGGACCTGCCGTCGGAGCACCGTCTGGCCGGTGCGAAGTCGGCGGTGACCCAGGCCGAGCGGGAGGCGGAACAGGCACGCACCGAATTGTTCGGCCAGCTCGCCGAGCAGTACCTGCTGGCGCTGGGCGCCGAAGATGAGTTGATACAGCTGCAGGTGGAAAAAGAATCCGCCGACCAGCAGGTAGAGCGCCTGCGCGCAATGCGTGAGCGTGAAATGGCCAAGATCACGGATCTTGCCGAGGCCATTTCGTGGCGCGAGCAGTTGGTGACGCGCGAGATCGATGCCGTGAACAAGGCCGAGGCGGCGCGCACGCGGCTGCAGGAATTCACCGGGCGTTTGCCCGGTATCCTGTCGACCATGGTGCGGCAGGACTTCCCGCCGGTACCCGAGTCGCTCAAATACTGGGTCGACAGCGCGATGGCTGCGAATGCCGCGATCGCGGCCAGGCAGGCCGCCGTCGAAACGGCACGTGCCGCCGTCAATGCAGCGCGTGCCGACCACTATCCACAAATTGCACTGAATTTTCAGCGCAACCAATCGAATCAGGACATCGACAATTCGCCGCGCCGCGATTTTACGGTCGACAGCGTCTCGATCGAGATGCGGCTGTCGATCTACGAGGGCGGCCGAGTGAATGCGGCCACCGCATCGGCGCTGGCGCAGTTGGCAATCGCCAACGAGCAGCTGGATGCATCGCGGCGCGAAGTCGAGCGTGACGTCCGCATCCTGTATGCGAGCGCAACCGCCAACCGCGCGCGTATCGATTCCACCAATGGTGAAGTCGAAGCGCTGAACTACACCGTACGTGCGCAAGAACGTGGCTACGAACTCGGGGTCGTGACCGTGATTCAGGTACTCGATGCGCGTCGCCGCTTGCTGAGGTCGCGGGTGGATCAGTCCAAGGCGCGCTATGACTACCTACGCGACCTGATCGGGCTGCGGATGCGCGCCGGTGCCCTCAGTGAGTCGGACGTGATTGAATTCAATCGCTGGCTGGCGCCGCGCGCGGAGTCGGTATCGTTTTCGGACATGATGGACGAGTTGCCGCGCCGCTAGCGCCTCCCCGTATTCCTGCTCGCCGAGCCGATCGCTGCGACGCGGCCGGGGGTTGATGTGCAGCCCGTGTCGGGACAGAACTGGTGACGTGTCGAGGTATCATGCGGCTTCATATGCCGCAGCCCTTGCGGCCCAGCCCCGGACCCGCCAGCAATGATCGTCTCCCTGTCTTGTCGCTTCCTGTTTGCCTTCGTGATCCTTGCCCCGCTGGTCGGCCAGGCGGCCGAGCCAGCCTATGATTGCGATGGCAAGACGCATTTCATCCATCGTGGCGCACCGTCCACGGTGCCGGCCGACGCGACGCGCAGCTACCGTTTCGATGGCGGGCAACTGGATGGCATGCCCTGCACGTTTTCGGATGCAGAAATCGGATGCCACGGTCTTACGCCGCAGCAGGCCTACCGCCGGGTGCTGATCAATCGCACGGCCAGCACCGTCAAGGACACGATGGAATTGCCGACGTCGATGCTGGTCTTCGAAGGGCAGTGCAAGTAAGCCCTCGTCCGCTAATTCGCCATGTCCAGCCAGCAGTTACAGCCCGCTCAGTGGGAAGGCAGCGATGACGGTCGCATTTTTGCGCCCGGCTTCGATGATGTCTACGCGACCCGTTCCGGCGCATGGGGGCAAGCCCGGGCCGTCTTTATTGACGGTTGCGACTTGCCGCAGCGATGGCAACAGGGCGGATGCGTCCGTTTGCTCGAGACCGGCTTCGGTCTGGGTGTGAATTTTCTGGCGACCTGGGCTGCACTTGAAGCCGTCAATGGCGAGACTGCTGATGCGGCAGGCGAGCGCAATCCCATCAGGGCCAGGCTTGACTACGTCTCCATAGAGAAGCACCCGTTTACGCGGGAAGACCTTCGAGCCGCATTGGCTTTGAGTCTGGCGGTCGCCCCCGAAGCGCAGCAGGCCTTGCTGCAAAGACTGGCTGACCGTCTGCTCGCGCAATGGCCGCCGATGATGCCGGGTTTCCATGCGCTGGAGCTGGATGAGCACGTCTCGCTGACGCTGGTGTTTGACGATGTCGCCGAAAGTTTGCCGCGCATCGCCGGTCGCTTTGATGCCATTTACCTCGATGGCTTTGCACCGGATCGCAATCCCGCCATGTGGTCCGCCGCCGTGCTGGTGCAAGTCGCCGCGCTGGCTGCGCCGGGCGCGCGATTGTCCAGCTGGTGTGTGGCTGGTGCCGTGCGGCGTGCACTGGCCGAAGCAGGTTTCAAGGTCGAAAAACGTCCAGGCTACGGCGCCAAGCGCGATTGCTTGTCCGCGCAGTGGCCGATGCTCATGCAGCCGGCGAATACCGGTATGGGCGATGCTCCGGCAGCAGCCGCTGTGTCGAGCAGAACGCACGCAGGAGAAGCAGCGAGCAGGGTGCGCGTGCCCACCGAGGCTGTCGTGATCGGCGCCGGCATAGCCGGCGCCAGCATCGCGCGCCAACTGGCGCGCCGTGGCGTGCGCGTGACAGTACTGGAGCGCAGCCATCCTGCCTGCGGCGGTTCAGGCAATCCTGTTGGTGTGGTTCGTCCGGAACCAGGTGGCGCCAGTAATCCGATCACGGAATTAACCGCAGCGGGCGTGACCTGGCTTACGCGTTGGCTCGATCGCCATGGCCAACAAGTGCCCCATGACTGGTGCGGCGTGCTGCGTATTGCGCGCGATGAACGCAAGCGCGAAAAGATGGTGCTGCAAGCGGAGGCATCCGACCGCGATTGGTTGCAGGCCGTCGATCTGGACGAGGCTGCGCGATTGTGTGGCAGCGCGCCGATGGAGTCAGGATTTTATTTGCCGCAGGCTGGCTGGGTCGTGCCGCCTTTGCTGGTGGCCGCCTTGCTGGCGCATCCGGGCATCGAGGTGCGCAGCGATGCGGAAGTCAGCAATTTGCACAAGGACGGCGATATCTGGCAACTTGCGCTTGCTGATGGCAGCCGGCTGCAGTCGCCACTGGTCGTGCTGGCCACGGCCTTTGATCAGGGGCTTGGGTCGACGCGGCTGTCCATGGGGCGAGCACGAGGGCAGCTGTCGATGCTGCCGGTGCGTGAAGGACGAACACTGCACAAGATTGTTTGCCGCGATGGTTACGTGACGCCCGCCGTGCATGGCTGGCATGTGGTCGGTGCCACCGTTCAGCACGACGATGACGAAGGTAGTTCACGTCGCAGCGACGATGAACAGAATTACGAGCGCTTGCAGCGTTTGCTGCCGGGTTTCGCCGACAGTGCAGAGGAGCTTCAGAGCGGCAGGGTTGGCTGGCGTTCGACCACGCCTGATCGCCTGCCGTTGGTCGGCAAGCTGGATAAGGGCTTGTATGCCAGTTTGGGCCATGGCGCGCGCGGTGTGACCTGCGCGCCGCTGTGCGCGGAGTTCCTGGTCGCGCTGATCTGCGACGAGCCCTTGCCTTTGGGCTTGGTCTGGGTGGCGCGCCTTGATCCCTTGCGGCGGGCGGCGAAGGGCCCCTGAAAACTTCCTGGGGCCCGGAGGCTTCGCCTCAGGCAAACAGGCGAGCGAGTTCTGCGCCCGGATTGTCGGCGCGCATGAAGGCTTCGCCGACCAGGAAGGCATGCACATTAGCGTCGCGCATGCGCTTGACGTCGTCTGTCTTCAAGATCGCGGATTCAGTCACAACCAGCTTGTCCGGCGAGATGCGCGGCAGCAGGTTCAGCGTGGTGTCGAGCGTAGTCTCGAAAGTGCGCAGATTGCGGTTGTTGATGCCCAGCAGCGGGGTCTTCAGCTTCATCGCTGCCGTCAGTTCGTCACCATCGTGCACTTCCACCAGCACGTCCATGCCCAGTTCCAGCGCGCAGGCTTCCAGCTCGGCCATCAGGCCGTGGTCGAGTGCGGCCACGATCAGCAGGATGCAGTCTGCTCCCCATGAACGCGCCTGATAGACCTGATACGGGTCGATGATGAAATCCTTGCGCAGTGCCGGGATGTTGCAGGCGGCGCGCGCCTGCTTCAGGTAATCGGGCGCACCCTGGAAGAAGTTCACGTCGGTCAGCACCGACAGGCAGGCCGCGCCATGCTGCGCATAGCTTTCTGCAATCTCGGCGGGGCGGAAATCCGCACGCAGCACGCCTTTGGACGGCGAGGCTTTCTTGATTTCGGCGATCACGCCGGCACCGCCAGCAGCGATCTTGCTGCGCAGGCTGTCGCCGAAGCCGCGAATCTGGGCACGGGCTTCGCGGTCGCTCTCCACCTCGCGGCGCAGGCTTGCATAGTCCTGGATCTTCTTCGCAGCCGCGACTTCGTCGGCCTTCACGTCCAGGATTTTGTTCAGGATGTCGGACATGGTCTGCTTCTTCGTTCGGCTTATTTGGCGGCGAAGCCCTGCGTGAACTTCGC
>JACCEA012561562.1_pt1 | contig 12216 bp, 12 predicted proteins | sample 7449851 | NCBI WGS metagenome assembly JACCEA01 (sample SAMN15323453, study PRJNA562643) | freshwater metagenome | isolation source: river surface water | place: USA:Blue River Watershed | collected 2017-08-18 | reverse complement strand
TCCTTTTTCATTGCCGGAACACTATACCAGAACTGAGACTTTTCGCAATAGGGCACTACTGTTCTGCGAGGAAATCGATGTTGTCTTGGTATGTCTCTGCGTGAGCAAGTACACTTGCCGCATACCCTAAACCATACGCCTGCCAATTACCTCCTGCATAATATCGTCCCGCAGCCTCCCTTTCAGCAGAGTACCCTCCTCGTGCCGCACCAAGATCTTGAAGAAAGAGTGCTGTAGCCATAATTGCATGTTGTGGATTCCATGGATCTCCCACAGCAACACCGAAAGCGGTGGCAATACGTCCTTCATATCCCTTCCATGTTGAAGGAATAAACTGTGTTGGACCCATAGCACCTCCATATCCAATCGACTGCGGACAAGATATTGGTGTCATGTACGGATCACGACCAAGGCGCTTCATCATATCCAAGAAATAAGGAACATCACGTTCTGGCTTCATAACATTAGCAAACGGAGTACCTGTATTTTTACCTTTTCCTGCTCCGGTTACCGGATCAACAAGTAAACACTGTCCTACATTTACACCCAAGTTTGACTCTTGTCGTAAGATACCGAGAATAAATGCTGCGCGTACACCAGTGTATCGTGAAGCCTCTTGTGCATAGGCGAGCGCATCTTTAAATGGAATACCTCCCCCATCAACTCCACGCAAACGGAAAAGTGCTGCGTTGATTTGATTTGCTTTTGCTTGCCTATCAGCAACAATTTGTTCATATGATTTCGCTTCTTTTTGTGTTGCAGCAAGAAGTTGCTTTTTTTCTTGTTCTGTTTTTGTAATAGTCTTCTTGGTTGTTTCTACATCATACTTTGCATCCCGTTCTTGGTCTTGAATTTCATTAAGCCGTCTGCGCTCTTCATCAATCTCAGAAACTGTCTGTCGAATTTTAGAAAAATGTTTTTTAAGACCATCTTGAATTGCTAAAAACGAATCAACGTCGATAAAAAAGTCTGACAAGTTTTTACTATCAAGGATTACCTCTGCGAGTGTGTAATCATCAATTTCATTAGTACGACGAATTAACTGCGCAAGCGATTCCTTACCTTCATCAATTCGTTCTTCAAGTGCATCTATTTTCTCGCTTCGAGAATTTATATCATTCGTGAGTTGCGATATGGCAATATTTTTTGCACGGATAGTAGCTTCTGCAGCTTTAATTTTTGCCGTAAGCGCTTTTACGTCTCCATTAATCGTCGAAACTTTTTCACGTGTTCCATTAAGTACACCTTGCCACTGCTGGATCTCAAGATTACAAAGCGCCAAATCTGCCTTGAGTTGTTCTTCTGTTTTACCAGTCACATTATCATTGCAGACAGAAGGTATTGTCGTTGCATAGGAGTATGAAGCACCTACACTTATCATGACGGCAAAAATTCCACATATAAAACTGGAAACGAGTATCTTTTTCTTCATATAAATATGTATTCATTATAGTATACCAACCCAACAAAAAACTATCCATGTGTATAGTATGAGTATAAAAACACAAAACCCCGTGCGGGGTTTTGTGTTTTTTATACCTGAGGTAAATATTCTGACTACACAGCTTCTTCTGAATCAGACTTACCTTTCTTCTCTACAGCAATTGCAGACATATCAACAGTAGCAACCTCTTCAGACTCTTCAGCTACCGCCTGTACCAATGCCACAACTTCTTCTTTATGATTTTTAATAGTTACACCCTTTGGAACAACAATGTCAGAAATATGAATTTGTTTTTCGAAATCATCAAGTGATGACACATCAACTGCGATATGTTGTGGAATGTCTTGTGGCATACATGCAATTTCAATTTCATGAAGTACTTTCGTAAGAGTACCTCCGAGTTTCACCGCAGGAGCTTCACCTATAAACTCGATTGGAACATGCATCACAATCTCCTTTCCTGCTTCTACTGCATAGAGGTCAGCATGTACAATACCACCCTTTCGGGCATCAAAGGCTACATCATGAATCAATACATCTACTGGTGTATCAAGACCAGTAAGAGTTACAATACTTGACTCACCTGCTGCCTTTAATACCTTCTCGAATGCACTTCGATCAACAACAAGTGAAACAGATTCCTTTTTCGGACCATACATAACTACTGGTAACTTCCCCACATTGCGGATTTCTGTAAGATCTTTTCCGCGCTCTGTACGCGCTTCAACAGCTAATGAAAATGACATATATAATAGATTTAATGAGGTACACCATACCATCAGACAGAGAATTCATCAAGAGAAAAGTTTTTCTTGTAAGTTCAAACACATATATTCTGTGTATATCTTATCCCACATTAATCATATGTATCGTCAATTTTGAAACATTGTAATGCTACAATACTTTCATATGTCACAATATGATTTTATAGCGATTGGCGATATGGCCATCGATGCATTTATAGAACTTTCAAAGGACGACGCTGATGTTTCAGTTGACCTCGATACGGGACGAAAAACATTACACATGCCCTTTGGAAGTAAACTTCCTTATGCAGACGTTACCGTTATTAATGCAGTTGGTAACTCACCAAACGCTGCAGTATCCGCACACAGACTCGGTCTTCGATCTGCACTTGTTACCAATCTAGGAAATGACAGAAATGGAAAGGATTGTCTTGATGCGCTTCGAGCAGAAGGAGTAGATACTGATTTCGTTAAAATACATGAAGGAAAGAAATCAAACTACCATTATGTCTTACGATACGGTCCAGAACGAACTATCCTCATAAAACACGAAGAGTATCCATATAGTCTTCCTGAATTTAAAACCCCACCGCGATTCCTATATTTTTCATCAATTGGTGAAAATGGCGTTGCATTCCATCATGAAATAGCACGATACCTTGAAGCACATCCAGAAACCAAGCTCTCCTTCCAGCCAGGAACATTCCAAATCCGACTTGGAAAAGAAGAACTTAAAGACCTTTATGCTGTTACAGAAATATTCTTCTGTAACAAAGAAGAAGCTCAGGAGATTCTTGAAACTAAGGAGGACTCTATTGTTGCTCTTCTCCAAGGAATTAAAGAATTGGGACCAAAAATTCCGGTGATCACTGATGGACCAAATGGTGCCTATGCACTTGATGGAGAGGATGCTTGGTACATGCCTATGTACCCAGATCCAGCAGAACCAGTGGACAGAACTGGTGCAGGAGATTCATTCTCTTCGACCTTCACTGCAGCGATTATACTTGGACTCGATATCAAAACAGCGCTTGCATGGGGACCAATAAACTCTATGTCAGTCGTACAATATATCGGTGCACAAAAGGGACTTCTCACACGCGAACAACTTGAAGCATACATTAAAAACGCACCAGAAGAGTACGTACCTAGTAAAATTAACTAATTAGACAGAACAGTAAAACCCCCGCGCCTACGGCGCGGGGGTTTTATATACATAAATAATCTTACCCAAGTATCTTTTGAACCTCCCGAACGATTGAGGCAGAGTCGATGCCATAGTGCACAAGGAGTTCCTCTGGAGTGCCTGATTGACCAAACATATCGTCGACACCAAGCCGAATGATACGCTTTGGTTGCGTAAGACTGAGATACTCAGCAACAGCACTACCAAGCCCCCCTACCCGCTGATGTTCCTCCACAGTGACAATCACATCGCATTCCTTTGCAAAACGGGACAGTGCTTCCGTATCCATTGGTTTGATAGTTGCCATATGGAGTAATGAAGTATTAATACCTTTCTCATTAAGCATTTTTGCCGCATGGAGTGCTTCATAGGTGATCGTGCCTGTTGAAACAATACCGACAGACCGAGCTGATGTAGCGTCACCCTTTAAAAATACTTCAGCCTTACCAATTTCAAATGATGAACCTACTGTCGTAATAACACCAGTAGCTTCACGTGCGAGACGCATATATGCAGGACCGACATACTTTGCCATCGCAAGTGTTGCGCGCTTTGCTTCATGTACATCACATGGGGCAATCACCACCATACGAGGAATCACCCGCATAATCGCAATATCTTCAATAGCTTGGTGAGTCGCACCATCTGGACCAACGGAGATACCAGAATGTGCACCGATAATTTTTACATTAGAACCATTATACGCAATGGTAGTACGCACCTGCTCCCAACTTCTTCCTGGCGAAAACATTGCATATGATGCAATGAAAGGAATCTTCCCCATCGCAGCCATACCAGACGCAACAGAAGCCATTGATTGTTCAGCAATACCTACCTGCACGAAGCGATTAGGGTATGCCTTTGCAAAAATATCAGTCTTTGTTGACGAAGTAAGATCCGCAGAAAGAGCAACGACGCGCACATCTAAATCTCCCGCTTCTTTTAATCCTTCACCGTACCCATTACGATTCGGAACTTTTTCGATATCCTTTGTAAAAAGATTTGGATTTAAATGTTGTGTAAGTGTGTAATGCATACTCTATTCGTAATCATGTGAATGTACCTGTCCATTAAGGGTGCGGAGTTTGCGTAACGCAACCTCAGCCTGCTCTTGCTTCTTCACCCTATCCTCTGGACCAAGACCCGGGGGATTACCATGCCATCTAAAATCCCGCTCAAACACATCGACGCCTTTTGAGGGAATAGTATGCGCGATAATGACTGATGGCTGACCATACACTGCCTGTGCCTTCCCTATTGCATCATTTACAGAGCGGATATTATGTCCATCCACCTCTTGTACATCCCAATTAAATGATTCAAACTTTTCTCTAAACGGCTCAAGTGGCATCACATCTTTAGTATATCCATCGATTTGAATACCATTCCTATCGACAATAACGATAAGATTATGAAGCTTTTCCTTACCTGCCAAGAGTAGTGCTTCCCATATCTGCCCCTCATTACACTCACCATCTCCGATGAAGCAATAAAAATATTTTGATGAGTATGGATTATCAATACGTTCAGCAAGCGCCATACCGACAGCCTGAGACAGCCCAGAACCGAGTGGACCGGAACTTGTTTCTATTCCAGGGAGTGCCTCTCTATGCGGATGTCCTTGCAAACGCGATCCAAACTTTCGAAGTGTTAAAAGCTCCTCCACAGGAAAGTATCCTGCATGCGCCATTACTGCATAGAGCACCGGACAGATATGTCCATTTGAGAGTATTACCCTATCTCGTTCCTCCCAGTATGGATTTTTGGGATCGTGTTTGAGTACTTCTTCATAGAGCAGTGTAAAGATATCAGCCATCCCAAGTGGACCTGCAGTGTGACCACTTTGTGCCTCAACAAGCATCTCTATGATACTTGCACGAACATCATTAGCTTTTTGTTCAAGTACTAATACTTCTGAATCTGTTAAGTAGTGCATATACGAATAGTATACATTGGATTCTTCTATCCTTACGCTCGAGCCTGTTTATAGGAAAACACCAGCCATCTGTGTGAGCACTTCATATGCCTCTTGAGGATGCTCGGCACCCACGATTGCAGAACCCACCGCAAAGCGAGTTGCTCCTGCACCTAGAAGGCGTGGGAGTGAGTCGCTATTTACACTCCCGTCAATACTTATCTCAAGATATGGGTATGTATCTTTAAGTATTGAAATCCTTTCAAGAACTCGTTCATCAAATGGCTGTCCTTGGCTTCCTATCTGCGCAATCCCCATGAGCTGCACATACTCAATATCATTAATATACTCAGCAAGCTTTGTAAGGGGTGTATCATTATTAATAGAAATACCAAGCAAGAAATTATATTTTTCTTTGAGTGCCACAATCGCCTTAAAATGATTTGTACTTTCAAGATGAATAACAACCCGAGATACACCAGACTGAAGATACGTTTCAATCACATCTTCTGGATTCATCACCATAAGATCCATTTCAACCTCAAAGTTTTCAATAAGTGGACTGAGTGATTCGATTCTACCTAATTCTTGATATGGCCATGAGATAGAAGGTACAAATACACCATCGACAATATCGATCTGTACAGAGCGCGCAAATGGGGCAACACGCGCGAGTGAGTCCTTAAGATTATCAAGTGATTTTGGAATTATTGCAGGAATAATTATCTGAGTATGTTGCATAGACCTTTATGAGAACTTATTAATTCTGCGCACGTGACGAACATCATTATTAAATGGAGTTTCCAGCCAAGTCTTTACTACTTCCTTTGATTCTTCCAATGAAACAAATCGTGCACCTATCGAAAGTATATTTGCATTATTATGCTCTCGAGAAAGGGTAATAATTTCCTTAGAACCACCGTAATACACGGTTGCTCGCACATCCTCTACCCTGTTTGCAACCATCGCTTCACCTTGTCCAGAACCACCAAATATAATCCCTCGCGATGCATCAGGATTCTCTCTAACCTTATATGCTGCTTGTGATATAAAGTCTGGATAATCATCATTTTCATCATAGTGTAGTGCACCACAATCCTCGACGACATACCCGAGCTCATCACGCACATATGCGAGCAAAACTTCTTTATGTGCGAAACCAGCGTGATCTGTAGCAAAATACACAACCATATGCAATTCTATTTACCGAGTGCAATTATCTGCTCGACATGACGAATGAGTGTTCCTGTGTAACTTGTTTCGTTGTCATACCACGCAAGTACTTTCACAAGATTACCATCTACAACACGCGTAAACGCAAGATCCGCTATCGACGCGCAGCGTGCCCCAATAATATCTGATGATACAAGTGGTTCAGTAGTCACTGAAAATATATCTTTCCATGGGGCTTTCATAGAAGCATCCGTAAGTGCTTTATTAATTTCTTCTACCGTTGTATTTCGTTTTGCAATAAAGGTGATGTCAACAATAGATCCAACTGGCACCGGCACACGAATAGAAATACCATCAAACTTCCCCTTAAGACTTGTATGTACCATCGCTGTTGCAATAGCAGCTCCCGTTGATGAAGGAACGATATTTTCTGCCGCAGCTCTCCCTTCCCTAAAATCCTTCTTAGGACCATCAACAAGCGATTGAGACGCAGTGTATGCATGCACGGTGTTTAAAATTGCCTTTTCAATACCAATAGCATCATTCAAAATCGCAACGAGTGGACTTGTCGCATTTGTGGTGCATGAAGCATTCGAACTAATATCACATGAAGCAAGCGCCGACTCATTAACACCAACAAGGACCGTACTTCCCTTCACTCCGGCTGTCTCCGGCTCGTCTTTAACAGGCGCTGAAATAACCACACGGCGCGCACCTGCGTCGAGATGTACCTTTGCTTTTTCATATGAGGTAAATATACCTGTTGACTCAACAACCACATCGATATTTTCTTCTCTCCATGGAAGCTGTAGCGGATCTCGTTCACTTATCACACGAATTTTTCTACCATCAACCATGAGGTTACCATCGACAACACTCACATCATATGTACTTCGCCCATATGACGTATCGTATGCAAGTAGATATGCAAGATTATGAACGTCTCCCAAATCATTAATCGCCACCACCTCAAAGGAGGGGTTATCATGTGCCATTCTAAAAAACGTTCTTCCTATGCGTCCAAATCCATTAATTGCTACTCGTGCTTTTTGTGCCATATGATTCTAATGTGATGAATAATTTATTTGTGTGCATACTTCGTATGTACATAGTATATCTTAATGAAAATGTCGGAGTACCTTCTTATACAGAGTTTAGACACATCATACAAAAATATATCTAAACCTAACAAACAAGAAAATAAGAATAGCACCAATTACCCACCCTATAGGGGGTATATCATTAAAAATAGAGCCAATAAACCCATAATCGCGATCTTGCACAAAATCCTCATATTCAGAAACAATTCGTGATTCTATAACTCCCTCTATATACCCAACTTGCATCGTCTTAAAATCAAATACTGATATCTGTATTGGGAAATTTCCTAGCACACCGAGTGGCGCCACCGTACTCGTGTATGCTGTGCGCTCTGCATTTATCCGCAATAAAAATGAAAAGGTTTTAACTACTCCACCTTCAACCTTTTTCATAATCACATATATTGTCTTTAAGTGTTCAGGGAGAGACTCGTATGGAATCGAGATCGTAAATTGTTTTGTTCCATCAATTCGAATATTTTCAGCATCCCAAGGAATACGCTCCCCATCTTGTACAAGAAATATATCCTCATATTTAAGACCAATATCGTTTTCTGCGGGATCAAGTATGATAAGTTCATCATCTCCTAAACTCCGTACAAACCGCAACACTGACCCTGAAGAAATATTTCCTCGCGCATCATACGAAAACACGGTGTAATATAAAATATCTGCCCCCTCAGTATCATACGTATCAAGTACAGACTCACGTGAACCTTCATACACTACAAGACCATCCGCAATATCACTGGGATAAAACTTTTCACTGCGAACTACTCGCACTCTTTCAAAATCTTCATCTTCTGGATTTGTCCAAGAAAGATATATTCCTTCCCCTTTTTCGTCGGCATCTAAGTTGCGTACATTCTCTGGAGGAAACATATCCTCAGGTTCTAGTGTTATGAATGTACCTGTATAGATAACACCATACACACCCGTGCGGGACTCACCTTCAATACGTACATAGTACTTTGTGTCAGCATCCAAACCAGAAATCGTTGTTTCATGAATCTTTGTGTACGCATTTTCTACAAGCGAACCGAGTTCATAGGATGAGGTTTTCCCCCAGCGAACAACAGCTTTTACAAACTCATCCGTCGAAAATCTAATAAGCGCTGAATGTGTATTTGGAAATATTTCCATAGAAAGTACATTTTCCTTTAGTACACTTATAGATCCGTACACTGCACTCGACTCATCCTCAGAAACACTTGGTGTAACCACTTCTGCTAACGTTGTAGTACTAATCAAAGTTGATGACGCTGATTCATTAAAAAAAGAGTCGTATGCCGTCACATAATAACTATATGTTGTTGATGCAGACAATCCCGTATCCTGATATGAAAGTTGTGTAGTGGTTGCAATCTGCACACCATCGCGCCATACATGGTATCCAGAAAAAATAAAATCATCTGTCGACGCACTCCATGAAAGATTAATCTGTGTCGATGCAATTGGTGTTACTACGAAACTCCCAGGAACACTTGGCGGATTAGTATCCTCACCAACAAGCGTCTGTACGGTAAAAGAATCAGATACAGCATACACTAACTGCATCTGTACAATTGATACTCCTATAAAAATAAAAGCGCAGAATAAACTTACTATGCCAATTTTTTTTTTGAATATTTGATATTGAAAGTGTAGATTTTTCATACGAAAAACTATAACGGTAGTGCTGTAAGTGTTGTCGTTGCAGTGTATACACCAGCATTTTGAACAACTGAACTTCCAATACCAACCCTGAAGTTTACAGTTGTAACTACTCCATCAGGTGTATTTGCACCAGTGGAACGAGCAATAACTTCATCAGTTGTACTGAGACCGTCCCAACACGCAAGAGCAGTATCATTCGAACCCATTCCACATGTGGTTGTATCGTCCAAAAAACGACTTGCAACATCATCTCCCGAAGGAGAGTACCCAAAGTGTGCATCTGTACTTCCAATCTCAAAATCAAAATCCACCGCAGGGTTAGCGACAGGAACATAATCCGCAATAGAATCAGACCCTTTTACCATCGCTGGGCTAGAGTCAGACTTAATTGAAAGTGAATATCCTGCTGCACTATCTGTCGTTATCGTAACTGAAGTAGAACCATCTGCTTCACCGCGGGTAACTCCCGGAATTGCTGGCGACATGACCACAGGACTTACTGCGGTCATAGCGATATACGATGTATGTAATTGCTGATAACCAGCCCTAAGAGAGAAATTATTACCCTCCAAGTCACCTGTTGCAACCTCCCCTAACGATGACTCGAGAGAATAACTTCCTGACTCAGATAAGCCGCCTCCAAAATTAATACTGTCAGAGCCGATTCGATAATTAGAACTCTGCATTACTTGAGCTATCGAAACATGAATCGACAGCATAACAACTGGTGTTGCAATCATTGTACAAATAGTAACGATGCCGTAATCGCGTATATTCATACCACTTGATTATTTACGCTTAAATTCAAATGTTCTGAAAAATGCTCTGATACTAAAGAATATAACAAACACAACAGCAAACACGCCAACGATTGGCTTCCATGGCAATACCCAGAATGTATAACTTAGCTCATCTACTACGTCACCATAGCTTCGATTCACAAAGACAGTCGCAGTATACATTCCAAAAAGAAAATCTCTATCCCAACTTACTTCACGCAAACGAACTGAGTCAGGGAGCACAAACCACGGTTCGAGTTGAAGCTCACCAACCTCTTCACCAAACATATTAGTAATTCGAAGTTCTCCGTATGGAGCAAGGTGGATAGATCCAGTGTTCTCAAAAAGAATACCAAAATCAACTGGACTCTCTTGATAAAACTTCTGCTTTGAAAGCGTTGAGAAATCGATAAGTGAACCCTCCTTTTCAACTGCGCCAGGAATAGTAATGAAGAAGAGAGTTCCAATACGTGCAATAACTGCAGACTGTGGCACAGCACCATTTGTCTCTCCTGTATTACCTTCAACCGCCAGCGTATCAACAAGTACAGAACCATATAATCCACCAGGTTCTGCATCAGCAGGAATTGAAATAGTTACCGGTATGCGAGCTCGATTATTATGATCAAGTGTAAATGATGGCGCAGAAACAGTGACATAGTCCTTCATTGAATACGGACCAACATCATCACCAAGAAGTATGATAGAGGTTTCAGTATCATGAGACCCAACAGCGTCTTCTGATGAAATATTAAATATTCTTCTTTCACCAGTACGATTAGTCACCGTCATTTCTACTACTTTTGATTCTCCCGGGGACAACGTGATATCCACCTTACCTGGACCAACAACAAAGTCACCAATTACTTCAGACCCTCCGGGTACACTTTCGATTTTATACACCTGTTGTGTTCCATTAATGTCATTCACTGATGCTTCTTGTGCGTGAACTTGTGTATACGCAAGCATAATAGCAAGTACACAAAGTGTACTTGCTATTAATGCTTTAAAATAGGTATGACGCACTGTTGTAGTAAACATAACTGTAATCTTAATACTGTATAGAGCCTAGATACTATGGGTTGTTTGTGGCAGTGAGAATACCCGTTGCAGTATATGTACCTGTAGGAAGTGTTGGTGATGGTGAGTTTGGTACAGCAACCTTAAGTTTAATAGTTGTTGTTGAGGCCCCTACTGGTGCTGTTGTTCCAACAATAGTTTTTGGAGATGTTGTAGGATTGAGCCAACATCGATCATCTGATTCTGTTGAACCAGTATTACAATCAGCAGAATCGTTTCTAAATGATGCATTTACTTCACCTGTTGTTGATGCACGTACTGTATACCCAAACTCTGCTGCTTGACCTGTACTGTTAGTTACCCACTCAAAATCTGGAACTCCAGTTGATGCTGGTGAATAGTCATTAATGTATGCCGTTGAACTTGCCTGCATTGAATGACCAGATGATGACGTAGCAAAGTGAAGTGTCATTGAGTACCCTTGTGCGTCGTTTGATCGTACCACTGCCATTGTTGTTCCTGTTGCATACCCTCCTGTGAGACCGGCAATACTGCCATCCATAGTTACGTTATCCGCGAGCACAAGGAATGATATTTCATCTGTAATTGTTTGTGTTACGGTGAAGTTGTCAGTAATTGCTCTACTCACTGACGGCTCAAACGTGAAGAATGCGAACATTCCAAGTGCGAGCACTAACACTGATGCAATGAATGCACTTTGTGCTGATTTTAATATATGTACAGAGTTCATAATAAATTTCTTCTTTTAATTTTAAAATTAGTTTTGTTTACTACCCGTGCGAGGGTATACCTACTATTCTACACAATAATTTTAGACTTATTTTAACCATTTTTACTTAAATGTGCATAACTTTTAAATGCATTTTGCTACGTTAGTTATATATTCATACATATATGTATGAATATCATCGACAAGCGCATAATTTAAATTAATAAATTTTTAACTAAACTTCTGGTTCAGATACAATCTCTGGTTCAGGTGTCACTTCTGGCTCAAGGACTGGTTCTTCTGAGGTTACATCCTCGTCGCCTTCGGTTCCAGATTCTTGATTTGATTCTTCCAGAGGAATGGTCTCTGGTTCAGGTGTCACTTCTGGCTCAAGGACTGGTTCTTCTGAGGTTACATCCTCGTCGCCTTCGGTTCCAGATTCTTGATTTGATTCTTCCAGAGGAATG
>JACCEA012384003.1_pt1 | contig 12216 bp, 6 predicted proteins | sample 7449851 | NCBI WGS metagenome assembly JACCEA01 (sample SAMN15323453, study PRJNA562643) | freshwater metagenome | isolation source: river surface water | place: USA:Blue River Watershed | collected 2017-08-18 | reverse complement strand
GTTTGCCCTGCTGCCACTGCCGCTGCTCGGCTGGCGTTACCTGCCGGCTTACAAGGAAGCACGCCAGGCGTTACGCACGCCGTTTTTCGGCGCCATGAGTCAGGCGCTGGGCATTGCCCCGCAGCAATCGGGCGTACGGCAGAACCGCTCACAACTGACGCTCAACCTGCTGCTCTGGGGTTTGTTGTTAATCGCTCTGGCACGCCCGGTCTGGGTCGAGCCGCCGCTTGAACAGAGCAAACCGGCACGCGACCTGCTGCTGGCCATCGACATCTCGCAATCGATGGAAGCCAAGGACTATCTGGGCCGCGACGGTCTGCCGGTAGACCGGCTGACCGCCGTCAAGCAGGTGGTGCAGGACTTTATCGACCGGCGCCCGGATGATCGGCTGGGGTTGATCCTGTTTGGCGACGGTGCCTTCGCTCAGGCACCGCTGACCCTGGACCACGGCAGCCTGAAACTGTTGCTCGATCAAGCCGGGATTGGCATGGCCGGCCCGAGCACCGCCATTGGCGATGCCATTGGCCTGGGCATCAAGATGCTGGAGCAGAGTGAGCAGCCGGAAAAGACCCTGATTCTGCTCACCGATGGCAACGATAACCGCAGCGTGATTCCGCCCGTGCAAGCCGCAGCGCTGGCCGCCAGCAAGCACATCCGCATCCACGCCATAGGCATGGGTGACCCGCACGCCAGCGGCGAAAACCGTGTCGATACCAAGGCGCTGGAGAAGATTGCACAGGCCACCGGCGGGCGCAGTTTCATGGCCAGTGACAGTTCCGCGCTGAGCGAGATCTATCAGACCCTCGACCAGATCACCCCGCATGAGGTGCGACACCTGAGTTTCCAGCCCAAGCGCGATCTGTTTGTCTGGCCGCTGGGCGCCGGCCTGCTGTTGCTGTGTCTTTATCACGGGCTGGCCGCCCTGCGCGGACGTAGGCGCTCAAAGCCGCGTCCGGTTGTAAGCAGTGAGGCCGGCTGATGGAAATCGACCTCAACCAGCTGCACTTCATCCGCCCGCTCTGGTTGCTGCTGATCCTGCCAGCGCTCCTGCTGCCCTGGGCCTGGCACCGCCAACGCGGCGGCCTGCAGCGTTTGCGCACGGTGTTCGCGCCACACCTGCTCAAACATCTGGTTGTCAGGCCCGAAGACCCGCAACGCCTGCGCCCGGCCTGGTTGCTCTGTGCCCTGCTGGGACTCGGCGCCCTCGCGGCCGCCGGGCCGACCTGGGAGCTGGATCGCCCGCCGTTTCTCGAAGACAAGGCGCCACTGATTCTGGCCGTCGACTTGTCACCCTCGATGGATGCCGGCGATGTGGCGCCCAGTCGGCTGGAGGCGGTGCAGAACAAACTGCGCGACCTGCTTGAGCGCCGCACCGGTGCCCGTACCGCCCTGCTGGTGTATGCCGGTACGGCGCATCTGGTACTGCCGCCCACCGACGACCCGCAACTGCTGGAAACCTATATTCAGGCGCTGTCCACCAACCTGCTCGACACCCCGGGGAAAAACGCCCTGGCCGCCACGCAAGAAGCCATCCGCCTGCTCGATGCAGAGAAGAGCCCGGGCACGCTGGTGCTGATCAGCGACGGCGCCGACACCAGCCAGCTGGATACGCTCAGCCAGCAGCTCAACGCCTCGCCCGAAGATTTGCAGGTACTGGTACTGGCGGTCGGCAACCAGAGCGGCGGCCTGATCACCGATGCCAGTGGCGCACCCCGACTGGACAGGCGCGGCAAACCGGTGATCAGCGAATTCGACAAACAGGCGCTGGAGGAGTTGGCGGATGCCGCCAATGCACCGATCGGCAGCCTGACGCCCAACGCTGATGATCTCGACTGGATTCAGCTGCACGCCCAACAGCACTTCCGTGCGGCCAACCCGGACAACCCCGAGTTGCACTGGAAAGACATGGGCTACTGGCTGTGCTGGCTATTGCTGCCCTTGGCCTGGCTGGCGATCCGCAAGGGCTGGAGCGTCAGCTGGATGCCGGCGCTATTTCTGACTGCAGGTCTCAGTCTGACTGCCGAACAGGCACACGCAGGCTGGCTGGCCGATGTGTTTTTCACTGCGGATCAGCAGGGCCGCTGGTATTTCGAGCAGGACAAGTTGCCGCTGGCGGCCGAGCATTTCAGCGATCCTTACTGGAAAGGTCTGGCGGCGTATCAGGCGGCCGAATTCGACGACGCTCTGGCCAGCTTCGCGCGCATGGCCAATGGCCCGGTCGCGCAGCATCCGGCCGCCTACTTTCACATCGGCAACACCCAGGCGCGCCTGATGCGCTACCCGCAAGCCATCACCGCCTATACCGAAGCGCTGCGCCTGCAACCGGATTTCCCAGAGGCCAGCTTCAATCTGGCACTGGTCATTGAGTTGCAGCGGCAGTTCGAAATCGACCAGCAATCTGCCCCTCAGGATGATGAAGGCAGCGAGCAGTACGACGACAAGGGCGAACCCGGCAAAGGCAAAGAGGCCATGGTCACAGCGCCAAAGCCGACCGCTGCCGACGTCTGGTTGCGCAACCTCAGCACCTCACCGGCAGGCTTTCTGCGCAACAAGTTCAGACTGCAACAACAGTTAACCGAGCCCACAGGAGCCACGCCATGAGGCTTGTGCTGCTGCTTGCCGGCTTGCTTGCCTGTTGCAGTTACGCACAGGCCGAACCACAGGTCCGTGTGGAGGCCCGCCTGCAACCCGCAGCGCCCTATCAGGTAGGCGCCACCCTGCGTCTGGAAGTGGACCTGCTGACCAGCACCTGGTTTACCCAGGCACCACAACCGGCGCCGCTGGAGCTGCCGAACGCGCTGATCTCACCCCCCACCGGGCAAGCCGACAAGCTGACACTGACCATCGACGGTGAGACCTGGTTCGGCCTGCGTCTGACCTACCTGATCAGCCCGACCGCGCCCGGCCAGTTCAGTATTCCGGCGCTGCCGTTCAGTCTGCACCTCGGCCAGGCCGCAGGCCCAATCAATGTCAGCAGCGCCGCGCTGAACTTCAACGTTAGCGGTGCTGCCCTGACCGAGCAGCCCACTAACCAGCTGGTCGCCAGCCAGATCCGTATGACCCAGCAGTGGCAGCAATCGGCAGAACCGCTCAAGGTCGGCGAGCGGATCACCCGGCAGGTGCGCATTGAAGCCGATGGTGCGCAGGCCATGCTGATTCCACCGGTCGAGTTCAGCGACATCCCCGGCCTCAAGCGCTACCCGCAGGCACCCTCGGTCAGCACCCTGAGTGATGGGCGGGGCAGCATCGACGGTGGTGTGCGCATCGACAGCGTCAGTTATGTGGTCGAGCAAGCCGGTGACTACAGCCTCCCCGCAGTCGAACTGCACTGGTGGAGCACTAACAGTCAGAGCGAACAGACCAGCCGCGTGCCCGCCATCGACTTCGCAGCGCTGCGCAGCAGCGCTTACCAACTGCCGTTCTCGCTGGAAGCCGATCTGGAAAAACTCGGCCGTGGCCGGCTGATCCGGCTTTCCCCGCCGCTGCTGTTGTTCACCGGCAGCGTCCTGCTGCTGGGTCTGCTCGCCTATCTGGCCCGGCATCGCCTTCATGAAGAATGGATGCGCCTGCAGCGTTGGAACAACCACCGGCAGGCAAATTGGCTGGCTTCGGAGCGCTTTGCCTGGCAAGCCTTGCAGCGCGCGCTGCGCGCAGATGATGTGCCACTGCAAGCACTCTACCGCTGGCAAGTGCGCAATCAGGGATTCGCCGACCTGCAGGCACTGGCCGGGCAGTTGCCCGCAGCCGCGGCGGCTTGTCTGCAACAGGCGCTGGCCGATCACTACAGCCTGCAGCGCACCCGCCAGGCCGACCTGAAACCACTGCGCGACGGCCTGCAGTTACTGCGCAAGCAGCGTGTTCGCCGCGCCCGTGAAATCGACCCGTTACCCCCGTTAAGGCCCTGGCCATCCGCCTCGGCGAACACTGCAGAGCATGACACCCACACCTGAGCTGGCGATGAATGGTGGAACTGCCATTTGCGCTTTCCACTGTTCATTGCCACGCTCAGTCAGCACGGTGAATTCAATAAAAAACCGGGTGCCCGTCACCCCATCACACGCCGCCAAGGAGAACCCTCCGATGCAACTCAAACGACACCTGTTACCCAGCCTGGCCCTTGCGGCCGCCTCCTGCCTTGGACTGGCCAGCGCCGTCCAGGCAGCCGACAAACCGAACATCCTGGTGATCTGGGGTGATGATGTGGGCGTCCACAGCCTCAGCCTGTACAACCATGGTATCCAGGGTTTCCGTACCCCCAACATCGACAGCATCGGCCAGCAGGGCGCACTGTTCACCGACGCCTATGGCGAACAGTCCTGCACCGCCGGACGTTCGGCCTTCATCCTCGGACAACACCCCTTCCGCACCGGTCTGCTGACCATCGGCATGCCCGGCAGTGACCACGGCATTCCCGACTGGGCACCAACTGTGGCCGGCGTACTCAAGGACGAGGGTTACACCACCGGCCAGTTCGGCAAGAACCACTTGGGCGATCAGGACAAGCACCTGCCCACCGCCCATGGCTTTGACGAATTCTTCGGTAATCTGTACCACCTGAACGCCGAAGAAGAACCGGAAACCTATTACTACCCGAAAGATCCGGAATTCCGGAAAAAATTCGGCCCACGCGGGGTGATTCACTCCTTCGCCGACGGCAAGATCGAAGACACCGGCCCGCTGACCCGCAAACGCATGGAAACCATCGATGCGGAAATCCTGACTCACACCGAGAACTTCATCGAGCGGGCCGTCAAAGCTGACAAGCCGTTCTTTGTCTGGTTCAACACCACCCGCATGCACGTCTGGACCCGTCTGTCCAAGGAAGCCGAAGGCAAGACCGGCAAGGGTATTTATGCCGACGGCCTGGCCGAGCATGACGCCATGGTCGGTGAACTGCTGGCCAAACTCGATGAGCTGAAAGTGGCCGACAACACCATCGTCATGTACAGCACCGACAACGGTGCACAGAAAGTCAGCTGGCCGGACGCCGGCATCAGTCCCTTCCGTGGCGAGAAAGGCACCTCCACCGAAGGCGGTCACCGCGTGCCGTTGCTGGTCAAATGGCCGGGCGTGATCAAGCCCGGGACTTTCTACAACGACATGATCTCGCACATGGACTGGCTGCCTACTCTGGCGGCTGCTGCGGGCAACGACACACTCAAGGCTGATCTGGCCAAGGGTACCGAGATCGACGGCAAGGATTACCGCGTTCACCTGGACGGTTATAACTACCTGCCCTACCTCAAGGGCGAAGAGAAAAACGTCCCGCGCGAGTCCTACCTGTATTTTGGTCAGGCCGGCGATCTGAATGCCATTCGCTGGAACGACTTCAAGGTCACCTTCGCCGAAACCGGTGGCAACATCATGCTCGGCACCCGCACGGTAACCAACTGGCCGATGATCACCAGCCTCAAGGAAGACCCCTACGAGACCGCACCTTACGAGTCGCTGATGTTCGCCCGCTGGGCAGCCGACATGATGTGGATTGGTGTGCCGGTGCGCCAACAGCTGGAGCAGTTCATCAGCACCCTGCCCAACTACCCCATGCAAGAAGGCCAGAACATGAACCCGGCCGGTTTCAACTACAACACCTTCAAGGCCATGCAGATGGTCAAGCAACTTGAAACGGTGAAACCGCTGCTGGAAAAAGTGAAATCGCTGAGCAACCTCACCAGCTGGGGCTCGAAAGGCGAATAAGCCAGAAGCCTGAAAACAAGAGGGAGCGCCTGGCGCTCCCTTTTCGTTTCTGGCGGTGAAGGTGGGATTATTCGGCTCCTTCGGGGCCGTCGCCGCGCACGGCGACGTTCCTTCGGCGCGCTGCGCCTCGGGGGAAAGGTGTAAACCATATTCAGGACGAGACACCCAGAAACGAAAAACCCAGAACGCGCGCAATGCTGTTCACTTAAGCTCTGGTTGAGCGCGATCAGTTCCCTCGCCCCTCAGGGGAGAGGGTTAGGGGCGCCCGGCTAGGGAGAGGGGAAATCCTGCCGTATCGCACTGACTTTCAGCCCTCTCCCCCAGCCCCTCTCCCATAAATGGGCGAGGGGAGTAAATCGCGGACAAGTCGGGGTTTTTATCGTGTCTGGCGGTGAAGGTGGGATTATTCGGCCTGCGGCCTCACCCCTTCGGGGCCGTCGCCGTTCGGCGACGTTCCTTCGGCGCAGAGCGCCTCGGTCGAACCCAAGGCTTCTCATCCCTGCGACCGCGCAAATGAAAAAGCCCCGACAGATCGGGGCTTTTTATGTATGGCGGTGAAGAAGGGATTCGAACCCTTGATACGATTTCTCGTATACACACTTTCCAGGCGTGCTCCTTCAACCGCTCGGACACTTCACCGGTACTCGCCGGACTGCAGTCCAACGAGGCGACGCAATTTATCTGAAAGGCCACGCAAAGGCAAAAGGTTTTTCAGCAGATTCATACTGTTATGCCGTGCTTTGGGCAGTGTTTTGGACAGAATCGCGGGCTGACTGGACTTTCTTCAGCGACAACGCTTTACCGCCTGTTCCCGCATGGGTATGGTCGTCCCCTCTTAAACTCAAGGAACTCTGCCATGACTGATCTGGTGTCTTATCAATTCGAAGACGGCATCGCCACCCTGACCCTGTGCAACGGCAAGGTCAACGCGATTTCTCCGGACCTGATCGGTGCTTTCAACGCCGCACTGGATCGTGCTGAACAGGATCGTGCGGTGGTCGTCATTACCGGCACTCCCGGCATTCTCTCCGGCGGCTACGACCTCAAGGTCATGACCACCGGCCCGGCCAATGCGATCGCCCTGGTCACTATGGGCTCGAAACTGACCCGCCGCATGCTCGCCCACCCCTATCCGATCATTGTCGCCTGCCCCGGCCACGCCATTGCCAAGGGCGCTTTCCTGTTGCTGGCGGCCGATTACCGCATCGGCGTGGATGGCCCGTTCAATATCTGCCTGAATGAAGTTCAGATCGGTATGACCATGCACCATGCCGGCATCGAACTGGCACGCGACCGTCTGCGCAAGTCAGCCTTTCACCGCTCGGTCATCAATGCTGAAGCCTTCAGTCCGCTAGGCGCGGTGGATGCCGGCTTCCTCGACAAGGTGGTAGCGGCCGAAGACTTGCACGCCACCGCTCTGGCCACCGCGCAGCAGATGAAGAAACTCAACATGGTGGCGCACCGCAACACCAAGCTCAAAGTCCGCAAGGGCTTGCTGGAGGCGCTGGACAAGGCCATCGAACTGGACAGCGCGGCAGGCATGTAATGACTGTATCCCTCTCTCTCTCCCCGGAACGGGAGAGAGCGGTAGCCCGGATTTAATCCGGGAGCGCCTTGAGAGTGAGCATAATTTCCCCGGATTGCATCCGGGCTACCTTTATCAGGCTCGCCCACCCCGACCCGCCGGACCGCCCAGACAGTAGCCCGGATACAATCCGGGGGCGCCTTGAGAGTGAGCATAATTTCCCCGGATTGCATCCGGGCTACTGCTAGTAGTAGGCGTTCTCGCGATTGCTGTGATCGGTTACATCACGCACGCCTTTGAGGCCGGGGATGCGCTCCAGCAAGGTCTTCTCGATACCCTCCTTGAGGGTGTAGTCGACTTGCCCGCAACCCTGGCAACCGCCGCCAAAACGCAGAATCACGATACCGTCGTCGATATCCACCAGACTGACCTGCCCACCATGACCCGCCAGGCCAGGGTTGATTTCGGTCTGCAGGTAATAGGTGATGCGTTCGCTCAGCGGGCTGTCCTCGTTGACCATCGGTACTTTGGCATTCGGCGCCTTGATGGTCAGCTGGCCACCCATGCGATCGGTGGTGTAATCCACCACTGCGTCTTCCAGAAAAGGTTCACTGACGGCGTCGAGGTAGGCAGTGAAACTGGCCAGTGACAACGCGGTGTCTTCCGGCTTCTCTTCACCCGGCTTGCAATAGGCAATGCAGGTTTCTGCCTGCGGCGTCCCCGGTTGGGTGATGAAAATACGGATGCTGATACCGGTGGTGTTCTGCTTGGCCAGCAAGTCAGCCAGATACGCTTCGGCTGCTTCGGTAATGATGATGGCGCTCATGGAAACTCCTCGAAATCCTGCCCGGCAGTGTACGTCAGTCAGGCCAAAGGATAAAGGCCTAGTAATTTAGTAGGAATAATAAAGCGGATGTAACCAGGTCCAGACAGACCCGGTACAGGGCCTTTAACGATTCTCGAAACGGCTCATATCCAGCCTTCCGGCCTCGATCGGATCGCTCTGACGCAAGTAATCGGTCAGATCATTGAAGTAGAACCAGAACTGCGGATGACTGCGCCGCACGCCCCAGTGCGCTGCGATGGCCTCGAAGCCGCTCGGGGCTTCTTTCTGAGTGGCATCATCTATCAACCCCTTGAGCCCGCCCACTGGCTGCACCCGTTCCATCGCCGCGACAAAATCAGCCACTTCTTCGGCCTTCATATTCAGCATGAAATTCGGGTAATTACCGAGCACGCCGGGGCTGATGGTCAGGTTGTCCTTGAGAGGCTCAAAGCGCAGGGACTCACCCAGCATATAGGCCACGTTGGTGTGCGCCCGGTTGCGCAAAAGGCTGTAGACACCCCGCTGTCCATCCGCAGTTTCGATACGCAAGACTGTGACCTCTGGCATCTGGTTAATGACCGCCAGGGAAGCAGCTGGCCGCGCAGCCAAGCGACTGAGTTGTTGCTCGGCATCCTGCAAGGCCGGAGCAATACCGGGATTGAAACAGGTCTCACCGGTGCAGCGATTGATAGGGTCAGGGGTCACATTCAGCGTCGCCGTGCGCGCCAGCAAAGCATTGGCAAAAGCCATATACGGCTGTCCGCCCGGCAGCTTCAGGGCTGATTCGCTATCCGTGTCGAGGGACTGGTAATCGGTCCACAGACTGATACGGCCACTGGCGCCGCCATACCAGCTGTCGAGTATCTCCTGCCGTGATTCGGCCGGCAGCAGGCGCAGCAGATTGACCTCGGAACCGTTGCGAATCAGATCGAAATACATGCGTGTCTGCGCCTGATGCGCTGCCGAGCCATACACATCAAAGTTGACCACCAGCTGGTAGTAGGTGCGCTCCAGCAGCGGATAGTCCATCAGCCAGGTGGTTTGTGGTACGGCGCCGGCCAGCCCTTTATGGACTTCGGCACTGTCGTAGTGGCGGAAGATGGTCAGCAAGGCATTGTCGTTGCCGGTCCAGAGAGTCGACCAGTCCGGTGCATCGACATCCGCGTAAGCGTCCTGACGAATGCTTTGATACTCATTGCGCTGTGCGCGGTATTCAGGCCAGTCGCGGGCTGCAGACCTGAGATTCGGCGCAAAACCAGGCATTTTCAGCAGCGGATCAACCCGCTGGCGATAGTCGGCGTCGGTAATGTACAGATCATGCTCCGGGGCCTGAAACAGCGTCCAGAAGTGGTCACGAATCACATCGGTAGCGATCTGCCCACGGCACACCGGGCCGCGAATAAAGGTACGCACAAAGTACTCGGCGTTATCCAGCATGAACTGATAACGCGCCTGCGGCGGAATGGCTGCAAACGTCTCGAACGGATTGGCGGCCGAACTCACGCCGTAGCCGGGAACCTTGTCGGCCGTCCAGTCGCTGCTAAAAAACAGCTCGTTGACCCGCGAAAGCTTCTGCGCACTCAGGGCATAGGTGATATGTGTCTTGCGCACAATCACGCCCTGAATCGGCCGGATACGGTAGAAAAATTCGGTACCCGGATCGTCATTGGGACGCCGCGTGGCAATCACATCCACTGGCTTACCGCTGGGCGTACGCGAGCGCACCAGCTGAAAGAAGTGGCCACTGTCACTGCCCTTGAAATACAGATGGGCCAGGAACAGATGCTCATACAACCAGCGTGCCACCAGCGACTGCTCTGCCCCGGGCGCATTGAGCAGGGCTTCCCAGTCGGCGATCTGCGCCGCTTCCTGCGCATTGGCCAGCACCGGCTGCTGGTCCATTGGCGCACCTTGCGCCAGCCAGTCCTGCAGTGTCTGGTAATCCGCGTCCGCCAGACCAGTCACGGCAAACGGCATGCCAGCATTCGGAAATTTCTTGCTGAAATCGCCGAATTCATCCGGCTTGGGGCACTGGTTTTCCCGGTAACTACTGATATCCAGCGTGTCAGGCAGCCTGGCATTGGGAGTGAGTGTGCTTTTATGACCCAACTCCAGCATCCGCGCCATCAGGGCCGCCTGCTCGCCCTGCCCGTCGAGGACCGAGAAGAATCCCCGGCGGCGCCACTGCTCTTCGGTTTGCGCATCAAAAAACAACTGCGTGGTTGGCGCCTCTTTCAAGCGGCCGCCGTCATACACCAAATCCTTGCTGGCTCCGCGCTGTGCACCTTGGCTACTGCCCAGATTCAGCTGACAAGGTGCGTCATAACAGGCGTGGCAGGCCACACAATGGCTCTCGAAAATCGGCTGCACATCCTTGCTGTAGGAGATCGGTGCCGCCTGCAGGCTGAAGCTGGATAAGGTAAGGATCAGAAGACAAAGACGCTGGAAGGTCATGGCAGGGCTCGGGCGGAAAAGTGCAAAGCGAAATGTTATCTGAATTAGGGGCTGCTTGTGCGCCAGCCACAACATGAACGAATTTCATGCAGAACCCCGCAAGGCCCGCCAGCCGTTCAGGTTTGCTATTATCGCCGCCCCGCTCTTCCATGCTCTTCAAGGTGTCACCATGTCCGACCGTAGCGCCCGCCTCCAAGCCCTGCAGCAAGCCCTGAAGGAACGCATTCTGATTCTCGACGGCGGCATGGGCACCATGATCCAGAGCTACAAGCTGCAGGAAGAGGACTATCGCGGCACGCGCTTTGCCGACTGGCCCAGCGATGTGAAGGGCAACAACGATCTGCTGCTGCTGAGCCGCCCGGATGTGATTGCCGAGATCGAGAAAGCCTATCTGGACGCCGGCGCCGACATTCTGGAAACCAACACCTTCAACGCCACCCAGGTGTCTCAGGCCGACTACGGCATGGAATCGCTGGTCTATGAGCTGAACGTCGAAGGCGCCCGCGTGGCCCGGCGCGTGGCCGATGCCAAGACCCTGGAAACCCCGGACAAACCGCGCTTTGTCGCCGGCGTCCTCGGCCCGACCAGCCGCACCTGCTCGCTGTCGCCGGACGTGAACAACCCCGGCTACCGCAATGTCACCTTCGACCAGCTGGTGGAAAACTACGTTGAAGCCACGCGCGGCCTGATCGAAGGCGGCGCGGACATGATCCTGATCGAAACCATCTTCGACACCCTGAACGCCAAGGCGGCGATCTTCGCCGTGCAGGAAGTCTTCGAGCAGCTGGGTTTCGAGCTGCCGATCATGATCTCCGGCACCATCACCGACGCCTCCGGCCGCACCCTGTCCGGGCAGACCACCGAAGCCTTCTGGAACTCCATCAGCCACGCCAAGCCGATCTCGGTCGGTTTGAACTGCGCCCTCGGGGCCAAGGAACTGCGCCCCTATCTGGAAGAGTTGTCGAGCAAGGCCGACACCCATGTATCCGCTCACCCCAACGCCGGCCTGCCGAACGCCTTTGGTGAATACGACGAAAGCCCGGCGGAAATGGCCGTGGTGGTCGAAGAATTCGCCGCCAGCGGCTTCCTCAATATCGTCGGCGGCTGCTGCGGCACCACGCCGGCGCATATCAAGGCGATTGCCGAAGCGGTGGCCAAGTACCCGCCACGCGTCATCCCGGACATCCCCAAGGCCTGCCGCCTGTCGGGTCTTGAGCCATTCACCATCGACCGCAGCTCGCTGTTTGTGAACGTCGGCGAGCGTACCAACATCACCGGCAGCGCCAAGTTCGCCCGGCTGATCCGTGAAGACAACTACACCGAAGCCCTTGAAGTCGCCCTGCAGCAGGTGGAAGCCGGCGCGCAGATCATCGACATCAACATGGACGAGGGTATGCTCGACTCCAAGGCGGCGATGGTCACCTTCCTCAACCTGATCGCTGGCGAGCCGGACATCTCCCGCGTGCCGATCATGATCGACTCCTCCAAGTGGGAAGTGATCGAAGCCGGCCTCAAGTGCATTCAGGGCAAGGGCATCGTCAACTCCATCTCGATGAAGGAAGGCGTCGAGCAGTTCAAGCAGCACGCCAAACTGTGCAAGCGCTATGGCGCCGCCGTGGTGGTGATGGCCTTCGACGAAGCCGGCCAGGCCGACACCGCCGCGCGCAAGCGCGAGATCTGCCAGCGCAGCTACGACATTCTGGTCAATGAAGTG
>JACCEA010760730.1_pt1 | contig 12216 bp, 9 predicted proteins | sample 7449851 | NCBI WGS metagenome assembly JACCEA01 (sample SAMN15323453, study PRJNA562643) | freshwater metagenome | isolation source: river surface water | place: USA:Blue River Watershed | collected 2017-08-18 | reverse complement strand
CCTGCATCCTGTACAAAATCACTTACGGTGTAGGTGGTTGTAGGTGCTGCGACATTAAGGAGGTGGTGGGGGACACCTTCCATTTCATCCTCCGTCACCTTGCCACTACAGAGATCGAGTCCTTGGTATACTTGGCGTGAATCGGCTGAGATGACCTCACCAGAAAATTCCTTCGCCAATTGTATAGCGAGTGAAGTTTTTCCTGAACTGGTTGGTCCGACAATAACAAGTACTTTTGGCTTCATAGGTAGGGGGAGTGTAGCAGAAGTTGGCCATAAAAGAAAACAGCGTCAATGGGTGACGCTGTTTTTACGTATAGTCACACCTCAAGCTCCAGGCCGTACTGGCGCATCCCAAGCAGTGCTTGCGCGTTGCCGCGCGCGTCATTGACTGGGTTGTGGTCGTGCGGAATGGTGATGAGGTGGCTGAAAGAACTGAGGACGTCGGGAGGATCGATAGTGCCTGCCGCCTTACGTCCAGCCAGGAGGCCGCGGTAGCGATCGTTCATGTTACGTGAGGTGTGGCCGAAAGGGTTTTCGCCACCAAACTCATGTAGGTACATGCTCAGGAAGCTCATGTCGTACCCGTTGTTGTCACTCCACAGCATTGGCCTCGTGCCTGGCTTTGTATGCTGCTTCACCCAAGCAACGAAGGCCGGTATAACAATGAGCGGTGAGGGAAAGAGCAGGGTTTCTTCGTGGGTAAGACCAGTCACGCCAATGGCTTCTGGTACATACTCGGGCGAGATGGGGCACATCTTGCCTTCAAAGTGGGTATCGAGCGATTCATTCACAAGCACGGCGCCAAACCAGACGAGCGAATGACGACGTGGGGATGGACCGTTGCTTTCGCCGTCCATCGAGAAGTGCGTATATGCCATCTAGTATACCTTTCTGTGTGAGATTTTCTCCGCCAAGTGTAGTTGGGAGGAGTGTCGCAGGAGGCGACTGATTACATCAGTGTAGCATGTAAAAAATGTGCTGCAAGCGCCGGGCTAGCTTCAGTGACTTGCGTTTTTGGAGGCTTTTGCATAAATTACTGCAGAGCTTCTAGTTCAAGGAGGATAGAGCAATGCCGGTATATCACTATGGTGAGGATGCACATGTTCGTGCACTCATGGCTGCGCGAGCGGTCGGATTTACCTACGGAAAGGTGATTCGCTTCAAGAGTGGTATTTTGTCTCCTGGGGCATACAATAATAACCGAATGCTGCCGTCGTATCCGGCTCACTGGGAAGTTGTGCTTGATGCAATGGTCGATCGGGCTGCATGCCTGCGTCAAGAATTTGACGTAATTGCCTCTGTGGCAACGGGTGGTATTGCTCATGGTGTGGCGTTGTCCCGTATGCTTTCGGTGCCGCACGTCATCATCAAGAAAGAAGAAAAGACCACGCATGGTCTCAAGGGACTGATCGATGGTGATGCCGGACTCTTGCCTAGTGCTCGCGTACTGATGATTGAAGACATGTCTTCCACTTTTGAGAGTACACTTCGGGCCATGAAACCGGTTGAAGCTGAGAGTGGGCGAGTGACCCATACCTTTGCTATCAGCACGTGGGGCTTTCCTGAGTTTCACCATAACGTAGGTGAACATCAGGTGCATGTGCTGTGTACTGGTGAGCAGATAGTCGATTGCGCAAAACGCTTTCGTGCGGTTGGTCCCGAGTATGGGTACCAGCTACGTCAGTGGCTCAAGAACCCGCGTGATGAAGTATGGGTTGATGGGGTGACCTGGAAGCGACCGGAGTAAACGCAAAACCGCACCAGGTAAGGTGCGGTTTTTAGATGAGGATGGGAAGTCAAAACTACAGTTTCAGTACAGGTTGTCGATATTTCGTTTCGTCCCTCAAAAAATATCAGGCAACCTTTTCGACTCCCTCCGAAACAGTGCGTAGGCACTGTTTCTCCCGAGGCACAAACAACATCAGGGAGTCGGTCACAGATAAATTTCTTAAAGAAATTTTCCGCGACCCCGGCTCGCCGGCCCAAAGGGTCCCCGGCTCCGCCTTTCGACTCCCACCCGTTGCTACAAAATATAATAAAACCCAAGCATACGCTTGAGTTTTAATATTTTGTGCCTCGGGAGGGAGTCGAACCCTCACGCCTTGCGACACACGATTTTGAGTCGTGCGCGTATACCAATTCCGCCACCGAGGCATCTTTGCACGGCGTGAGTATAGCAGAAATATAGCCACATTTCCACATAAAAAAGTTATAAACAGGCTTCTTTTCTCGGTGTGGTAGAATGTCGGTACGAAGGGCAAGGAGGCTCTTGAGGTATTTAATTGTTGCGTATGGCTTTTCAAGGAGATTCAATATTTTGGGTAGAGGTAGAGAAAATTGTTCCGAATCCGTTTCAACCACGGCGGGAATTTGATGAAGATAAGTTGCGCGAATTGGCGGAGTCAATTCGCATGTACGGCGTGCTACAGCCACTGACGGTGACGCGCAAAGAAATTTACGATGAAGACGGTTCATTCCGCAGTGAGTACGAACTGATTGCTGGTGAGCGACGGTTGCGTGCCTCACGCCTCGCTGGGCTTGAGCAGGTGCCGGTACTCATTCGCTCAGGTGAACAAACAGAGCAAGAGAAGCTCGAGCTCGCGATTATCGAAAACTTGCAGCGTGAAGACCTCAACGCAGTGGATCGGGCGTTGGCCTTCAAGCAGCTTGCGGATATGTTCACGCTCTCGCACAGTGAGGTGGCAAAGAAAGTTGGTCGCTCTCGTGAGTACGTCAGTAATAGTATTCGCTTACTGGCACTGCCTGAAGTGATTCTCGATGCCTTGAAGCGCAGTGAAATAAGTGAAGGTCATGCGCGCACGCTCTTGATGCTTAAAGATAGACCAGAAGAGCAGAACGTTGTGTTTCGAGAAATTCTCCTCAAGAAGCTTTCAGTCCGTGAAGTTGAGCGTATTAGTCGAAAGATTGCGACTGATAGGGTGCGCAAGCGGGAGTGGCTCGATACTGATGCGCACTTAATCGAAATGGAGCGAGCCTTTACCGATACCTTGGGTACTCGCGTGCAGATCTCAAAGACAGACTTCGGTGGCAAGCTCACCATTGATTATTTCTCTGAGACTGATCTGGAGAAATTGCTCGCGGTTATCAAAACCAAGGAAGGTATGTGGGAGACACCGCAAGTCCCGGCAGCAGAAGCTAGTAACACCGGCGAGACGGTCATCCGCACTATGGACGAGATGGTAGCGCCGCTGCAGGACATTGTTGATGCTACACCGCTTGAGTTAGTAGAGGAGATGGATATTGAGGTGTCGAGTGTGCCAGAGATTCCACCTGTATCTCAATATGTAACTGAAGCGCCAGTTTCTGTTCCTCCACCACAGTTTGCAGCAGCGCCACTAACTCCGCCAGCGCCACAAGTTGCTTCGGTGGCCCCAGAGATTCCGGCAGTAGCAGCTCCAGCACCAGTTACGCCACCGCCGTCGTACCAGGCTCCTGAACCGGTTATTGAAGTAGCACCAGTGTACGTACCGCCAGCACCACCGATGACCGAGACGTATCCTGCGCCAGCACCGGTGATTCCGAGTACGCCTGTATACACAGCAGCACCTGTGGTTGCTCCGCAGCCACCAGTATCGAGTGTCCCTGCACAACCGGCAGTTGTACCGCCAGCACCAGTAGTACCACCAGCTCCGGTTACCCCGGCAGTACCACCAAAAGTTGAACCACCTGAGGATGATTTGTACTCGATGAAAAACTTCTCTCTGTAAACTAGAGTGAGTTGGCAAAAAGCCGGAAACGTTAGTTTCCGGCTTTTTCGTCTTCGCGAGCTTGGAGTGCCGCTCTAATGCGGCGCTTGGCGAGAGATGTCTTCGCGCCCTGGAGCCACTTTTGCGTAGGGTGTGCTGACTGCTTGGTCTCAATTACTACGATGTCACCGTTTCTGAGTTCACTATCGAGCTGGGCCATCTTGTTGTTTACCTTACTGAAGGCAATGTGGTCACCAACCTCAGAGTGAATGGCGTAGGCGAAATCGATTGGAGTGGCGCCAACCGGGAGGTCGACGACGTCACCGTTTGGTGTAAAGACGAAGATGCGATTCTCAAAGAAGTCTTTGCGCATGTCGTCGATAAACTCCTGACTCGTACTTTTTTCCTTCGTGTACATTTCACCAATTTGCTGAATCCACTGCGGGATTTTTTGTCGGGGCAGAATGTGCTTAATGGCATTGATGTCGCGCTGTGGCGTTTCTGCTTTTGGTTGATTGCGCCACGCAAACGGACGGAAGAGGGTAGGGACGAGGTTAGCAAACCAACCAGCGTTCGCCCCATCAGGAACAATTTTGGCTTTGTAGGCAATGTGGGAGGCAATACCGTACTCAGCTTCTTGGTGCATCTTCTTGGTACGGATTTGGATTTCAAAAATTTTCCCGCTCCCACTAATGACGGTAGTGTGAATTGATTGGTAGCCGTTTGGCTTCGGGAAGTTAATGTAGTCCTTGATGCGCTTTGGTAGTGGGCGCCAGAGCGTGTGGACGACCCCCATAGCCTGGTAGCAATCCTCAATAGTATCGACAACAATACGCATGGCGAGAAGGTCGTATACGTCATCGAGGTTCCAGTCTTTACGCTTGAGTTTATGGTAGAGACTATACGTCCCCTTAACACGGTACGAAGTTTGGAAGTTTTTAAGACCCGCTTCAGCTAATTTCTTTTGCAGGTTTTTACGCTCGCGCTCGAGAATCTCTTCAGACTTCTTGGCTTTGGTTTCAAGGAGCTTCACGACGCGCGCGTGCTCGTCAGGGTGGACGTAGGGGAAGGCCAGGTCTTCGAGCTCCTTACGAATACGGCCCATTCCTAAACGGTGGGCAACCGGTACGTAGATTTCGAGCGTCTCGCGCCCAATACGGAGCTGCTTCTCGGCTGGCACGTGGCCAAGAGTCTGCATGTTGTGGAGGCGATCCACAAGCTTGATGATAAGTACACGAATGTCCTGGCTGGTGGCAACAAAGAGCTTTCGCAAACTTTCGTTGTGCCGGTCGGTACCGTAGTAGCGGACTGATGATAGCTTGGTAACACCTTCAACGAGGAAGAGGATTTCCTCACCAAATTCTTTACGAATATCATCACTAGTCACGTCAGTGTCTTCGATGGTGTCGTGGAGTAGTCCGGCAGAAATGGTGCGCGGCCCCATGCCCATCTCGGCCAGTTTTTGCGCAATTGCGGTAAGGTGGGAGAGATACGGCTCACCTGAGTAGCGGGTGTGTCCCTCGTGCGCTTTTTCGGCGAAGTTGTAGGCGCGTTCAATGAGTGCCTTGTCGGCGTCGGTGATGTGCTGCGCAGAGCGGAGAATGTCTTTTAATGTGACCATATTTTTATTCTACGCTGAACTGCATTTCTGGCAAGGTACAGCAAAAAACCCAGTTCGAGATCCGAACTCGAACTGGGTTTTAGTTTGCAGGTGCTACTTCAGTAGGGCTATTGCGTCTTCGATGGTGAACTTCTCAAGGTCGGCGTTATCGGGGAGACTGATGCGCTTGAACCCTTTGCGGAGGTAGCGGCCAGACTTTGATTCAAAGACGTTGATCATTTTGCGAGTCTTTGGATGGATGCCAAGGGCTTTAACCATCTTCTCACCTTTACGACCCTGCTTTGGTTCGGCGAGGATGGTCATGGCGCGCTTAAAGGTGATGTCGTAGGGGTTATCAGTACCCTTGAGCGATCGGAAATCACCGGCGTGGACGATGTATGGCCCGAATTGTCCTGAGTTAGCAATAACTGGCTCGCCGGTTTCTGGGTGGGGACCAAGCTCGCGGGGGAGCAGGAGGAACTTCACCGCTTCCTCGAGGGTGACTTCTTCAGGCTTTACGGTGGCTGGCAGCGACGCACGACGTGGCTTCGGAGCTTTCTTATCTTTTTTATCAGGGGTTTCACCGAGCTGTACGTACGGACCAAACCTGCCTTCGAGTACAAAGATTGGTTCACCGGTTTCGGGATGATTGCCCAATGGTTCATCGCCAGCCAGTTCAGCACCGGTTATGGTGCGCGCTCCTTCACAATCGGGATACCGACCACAGGAGAGGAACTTGCCACCACGACCAAGCTTGATGACCATAGCTGCGCCACAGGTAGGGCACGGGAACTCTTTCGGTCCATCACCGAGGTTGGTGAGCTTCTCAATATTTTCTTTTGCTGCAACGGCAGCTCGAAACGGAATATAGAAATCTTTAAGGGTCTTCACGTACGTACGTGTGCCTTCAGCAATTTCATCGAGACCGTCTTCCATTTCGCTGGTGAAGGTATCACTAATGTAGTCTGCAAAATGCTCTTCGAGGAAACTCGATACAACATCACCGGTGTCAGTTGGGAATAGCGTACGACCTTCCTTGGCCACGTAGCCGCGCTCCACGATGGTGTTCATGATTGAGGCGTAGGTTGATGGGCGCCCGATACCGCGCTTCTCGAGCTCTTTGATGAGGCCGGCTTCAGAGTAGCGGCTTGGTGGTTGGGTCTGCTTTGCTTCGATAGTAACCTCCTTCACGGTGAGTGCATCACCAATGTCGAGCTTCGGCACTTCAACGTCTTCGCCTCGTGCACGCGGGTCAGCTTTAAGCCATCCGTCGAAGATAACGCGTGAACCGTTTACACTGAAATCGGGAATGGTCTCCTTAGTACCAGTGACATTGGTGAGAATTTTTGTGCGTTTGAGCTGTGCGTCAGCCATTTGGGACGCGACGGCTCGTGCAAAGATAAGCCCGTAGAGCATTTTTTGATCAACGGTAGCCCCTGCGACTTCACGCCCAAAGTTGGTCGGGCGTACGGCTTCGTGGGCTTCCTGGGCTGACTTACTCTTGGTTGTAAAGGTGCGGGGTGCCAGGTAGCCTTTGCCGTACTCCTCGACGATGTACGCATGCATTTGCTTCAGGGCGATTGGACTCATGTTGGTTGAGTCGGTACGCATGTAGGTGATGTGACCAGCTTCGTAGAGTTTCTGAGCAGCCTGCATGGTGCGTGATGGAGAAAAGCCAAGGCGGGTAGAGGCAGCCTGCTGCAGGGTAGAGGTGGTGAATGGTGGGCGCGGTGATCGCTTGGCCTCACTTTCTTTGATATCGGTAATAACCCAGTCGTTACTCTCACCAACTTTTTTAATGCGCTTTGCTTCGGCTTCTTCCTGCGGCTCGATGGTGCAGGCAAACGGCATCGCAAGTTTAGCTTTACTTGCGTTTGCAGTAAGGACGAAGAAATCATCAGGAATGAACGCGCGAATTTCCCGCTCGCGCTCCATGAGGATGCGAAGCGCCGGCGATTGCACGCGACCAGCAGACAGGCCGTAGCGAACTTTCTTCCAGATAAGACCAGAGAGATCGTAGCCAACCAAACGATCGAGGACGCGGCGTGCTTCTTGGGCCTCCTTGAGGTGTAGGTCAATCGCGCGTGGGTGCTTTACCGCTTCTTCTACCGCGGGCTTAGTAATTTCGTGAAAGACGATTCGCTTTTGGTTTTTGTTGGCATCCTTAATGAGCTCAGCGACGTGCCAGGCAATTGCTTCACCTTCACGGTCGGGGTCGGATGCGAGGAGAACGGTGTCGGCCTTCTTAGCGGCAGCCTTAAGGCCGGCGATGACTTTCTCCTTACCCGGCGACACAATGTAGCGCGGCACGAAACCACCGTCGATATCGACGGCGTCTTTATTGCTCTTCGGGAGGTCACGAACGTGTCCAATAGAGGACATTACGGTAAAGCCAGGACCGAGGTATTTCTCAATGGTTTTCGCCTTGGCCGGTGATTCCACAATAACGAGGGTTTGTTTTGACATATATAGGTAGTGACGTAACAAATACTATTGATGGGGCCCTGTGTCAAATAAGTCGACGGTATATCCCATTTTCATTAGCTATATATCCTTTCAGCTCAAGGTGCATTAAGAGTACGTTTGCTTCGTGGGCAGGAAGGGCGAGTGCAGTGAGTAGGGTGTTGGTATCGGTCGGTTCGCGGAGGGTTGTTATGACGAGTTGTTCCGTCGCAGTGAGCTCGTTTGATGGCGTAAAAAGTGTTGCCGGTTGCTCTGACAGCGGTTCTAGTTTTAGTGCGTCTATAATATCTTGAGCACTGGTTATCGGGGTGGCGCCTATCTTCATAAAGAGGTGTGGACCTTTACTTGTTTGTGAAAAAATATTGCCAGGGACGACGAGCAGCTCTCGATTGTAATCAACGCACATCCGGGCGGTCGTGAGTGTGCCTGACTGTTCGGTTGCCTCAATGACGAGGGTGGCTTGTGTCAGGCCGGCCATAATGCGGTTGCGCTGAATGAACGACCACTTGGTAGCTTTGAAGGTTGGCGCAAATTCCGACAGTAGGCAGCCGTGGTTCTCCAGAATACGCGAAGCCAAACGAACGTGGGTGCGGGGGTAGAGTACGTCGTCTTGAAGGCCAGAGCCGGGGATGGCAAGGGTATAGAGATTATTCCGCAACGCCGCTTCGTGAGCGAGCGAGTCGATACCGAGAGCGAGTCCTGAGACAATACCGACACGGTACCCGCGAAGGCTATCAATGAGAAAATCGACAACCTGTTTGCCGTAGGTGGTGTACTGACGAGAGCCGACCACAGCAAGGAGGGGGAGGGTCGGTAGCGGGAGAGTGCCGCGGTAGTTGAGTTTTGCTGGTGGGTGTGGAATCTCTCGAAGGAGCGGTGGCATAGCGCCTTCAGTAAGCTCAATAATGGGAAATGAACTCATGTAAAAAAGTGTAGCATACGCGAATTTGGTTCTGAGGTATACTAGGGTAATCGCTACTTGCAGGGAGGGGAGACGAATGCGAGGGGTTCTTTCAGGGGTGATCATGCTTATAGCGGGGAGTGCTTCGGCGCAGAGCTTTGATCAAGCGGTACCAGCTATTGATGCTACGTTTGGCTTGTATCCGTACAGTAGTGAGGGTGCACCAGTCCCAGTAGATGTACACAGTAGTGCATCTGCGAAGCGGGAGAAGCTTGGCGACGGTTTGGCTGATGTGCTTGGGATACAGCACGGGTTGCCAAAGCCTGGCACCTGTCGCCTGGTTCTTATACCGAGCTTTAGACTAACCTGCGCTTCAGATCGGTAACCCACGACCAATCACCTGGTGGTTGGTCTTTTTCTTTTTTCGCTTCGTGGTAATGTATATCGCATACATTACTTAGTATTTGCTGTATTTTATGCTCGATATCAAATTTATTCGCGAAAACTTAGACATCGTAAAACTCGCTGCGACAAAGAAGCGAATTACGGTAGACCTCGATCGGCTCATGGTGGTTGATGATTCGCGCCGTGCCCTCATGACCTCACTTGAGGCAAAGCGAGCAGAGCAGAATGAGGTTTCTAAGCAAATCGTGGGAGCGAGTGATGTAGCGGCACGTGAAGCCTTGATTGCGTCAATGCAGACCTTAAAGGCTGAAGCACAGAAAGAAGAAGAAGCACTGAAGCCAATTATGGAAGAGTGGCAAAAGCTTATGCTCCAGGTACCGCAGGTCCCGGATATGACCGTACCGGATGGTACCAGTGATGCTGATAACGTCGAGCATAAAACCTGGGGCGAGCAGACACGGTTTGCGTTTGAGCCAAAGGATCACGTCGAGCTCATGACCAAGCACGCAATGGTTGACTTTGAACGTGGGGCAAAAGTGCATGGCTTCCGGGGCTACTACCTCCTCGGCGATGGCGCTATGCTCTCATGGGCGATTTGGAATTACGCGCAGGCGTTCTTTATGCAGAAGGGCTTCACGCCGATTCTGCCACCAGCGATTGTGCGAAAGGCTAACCTCTACGGAACAGGGCACTTGCCGAACGATGCGGAAGACGTCTACAACACCCAAGACGAAGACTACTTGATTGGTACGAGTGAAGTGTCGGTGATGGGGTACTACAGTGATGAGGTGCTTGAGGCAGCACAGCTCCCGGTTAAGTTCCTCGGCTTCTCACCGTGTTTCCGTCGAGAAGCAGGAAGCTACAGTAAAGACGTGAAGGGGCTCATCCGCGTGCATGAGTTTTACAAGCTGGAGCAAGTGATGCTCTGTGAGGCGTCCCACGAAGAGAGTGTCCGCTGGCACGAGTGGATTAACCGCAACACTGAGGAATTCATTGAGTCGCTCGGTATCCCGTACCGTACGGTCTTGAACTGCGGCGGCGACCTAGGGCAGGGACAGGTGAAGAAGTACGACATCGAACTTTGGGTACCAAAAGAAGGAAAGTACCGCGAGATTAGTTCAGCGTCGTACTTCCATGACTTCCAGACACGTCGCTTCAATATTCGCTACCGCGATGGCGAAGGGAAGGTTCGCTATGCGCACTCACTCAACTGTACGGCTATTCCGACACCGCGTATCTTGGTCTCACTCGTGGAAAACTTCCAGCAGGCAGATGGCTCGATTGTGATTCCTGAGGCACTCCGTCCATACATGGGTAAAGAGAAGATTGGGTAGAAAGCACGTAGGTGTACAGTGGACAAAACCGGGCGGCACCAAAGGTGCCGCCCGGTTTTGGTATTTTGCCTACTCCCTGTTGTGCTACACTATGCGGAATGAAATTTCGGCTTGAAAAAAAGCGAAAGAAAATTACTCCACCCAGTCGCTTCAGTGTGGCCATTGCGCCGTGGCGGAGGCAGATTATTGTAGGGGTAGTCCTTACGCTCCTTATTGCACTTCTCGTCACTGTGTTGTGGTACGGTACGCGGTTGGCATCGTTTCAGATTACCGACGTGGAGGTGGTGGGTGGAAGCACAATTTCTCACGACACCATTGAGGCAACCGTGTGGCAGTCACTCGTTGGGGCGCACTACCGCCTCGTGCCGTACACATTCTCGTGGTGGTACCCAAAGGCACACATTGAAGCCCAGCTGGCACAACTGCCACGTTTAAAGCAGGTGTACACCGAGGTGAATGACCAGGTGCTCACGGTGGTCTTTGAGGAGTACCAGCCCTTCGCCCTCTGGTGCGGTGATACAGAGGCGACGAGCTGTTTGTTTATTGATGACTCAGGGTACGCGTTTACTGAAGCGCCGTACCTAACTGGCAGTGCATTTGTGCGCTATGTCAAAGAGGGGGTTGCACCTCAGGAGCGAACGGTTGGTTTTAGCCAGAGCTTTATCGATACAACCGGTAGCTTGGCTCTGCGACTCGAGCAAGAGCTTAACTTGTACGTAACGCATGTCGTGCAAAGTGATGCGGTTGATACGTCGTACTTTTTAGCGAGTGGGGCAGAGATTAAGGTGTCGGAGCGGATGACGGCTGATGAGACTTTCACAAACCTGCAAACGATTTTTGCCTCTGAAGATTTTGCCGATATTGCTACGGGTGAATTTCACTATATCGACCTGCGCTTTGGTGACAAGGTATTTGTGAGTGAGGTTGAGGTAATCGCTACCAGTACAACCGCTACGACGAGTGATGAAGACACTGCCGCGTTGAACTAAAAATGCCCGTCACACGTGACGGGCATTGTGGTGTTGGTGTGGTTTAGGGGTCGGTGATAATGCCAATACCCATCCAGGTGAATGCACCTCCAACGAGAACCCAAAAGATGGCGGGTCCAAGCCCGTACTCGGCGTAGCAGACAACGCTACCGAAGATAAGACTCAGTCCGATTACCAGGGCGATGACTCCAAACAACCTGTACATGAACTTTTCCCTTGCGTTTATGAGAACTTTCGGTACAGTACAACAACTATGAACTTCTGGCAACAACTCCCAAAACCCTTTTTTGCAGTCGCTCCAATGGCAGACGTCACTGACGTGGCCTTTCGTCGGATGATTGCGAAGTACTCCAAGCATGAACGAGGGAATGGCACGGTGGGCGGGCCTGATGTGATGTGGACGGAGTTTGTGGCGGCCGACGGGCTGGTGCGGGCAACCCCAGAAGGGAAGGAGAAGCTCATGGCTGATCTCCTCTACGCAGAAGAAGAGCGGCCGATAGTGGCGCAGCTTTTTACGCGCAACGTCGAACATATGGAGTACGCAGCCAAGCTCTGTCTTGAGCTCGGGTTTGATGGCATTGATATCAATATGGGGTGCCCGGCCGGTGCGATTATCGACCAGGGCTGTGGGGCGGCGATGATTAAAACCCCAGAGATTGCGGTTGAGGTGATTCGAGCGGCCAAGCGCGGCGCTAAGACCGATAATGGAGGAATCCCGGTGTCGGTAAAGACACGCCTCGGCTATAACGTTGATCAGGTAGAGGATTGGATTCCGGTTATTTTAGCTGAGCAGCCAGCGGCATTAACTATTCATG
>JACCEA012568621.1_pt1 | contig 12218 bp, 20 predicted proteins | sample 7449851 | NCBI WGS metagenome assembly JACCEA01 (sample SAMN15323453, study PRJNA562643) | freshwater metagenome | isolation source: river surface water | place: USA:Blue River Watershed | collected 2017-08-18 | reverse complement strand
GGCTTAGAAAAATTGAATTTTTTTATCCATCTAATAGGGTCCCTAGACTATTATTTCATGTTTAAATTTATTTTTTTTTACTAATTTCCATCTAATATTCAACTTTTACTCATTTTCATCACTTTTTGTACATTTTCAGAACCATTTTATCCAACTTTGATGTTTTTTTTCTCTTAACTGCCAATTTGGCAGGAAAATATTTTAAAAATAGTCGTTTTTCCTATTGACTTAACACCTAGATTCCGATATAGTAGTATACAGCGAACGTGTACTGCCATTTTGGCAGTCCAACAATTTAAAATGAAAGGGTTTCAAAATGAAATAATTCCGATTTAACTATTCACTATAAAAATTGTTCCGCGTCGTCGATGAAAACAAAAAAAATACGAACAGTAACTATATGTACTTGTTGCTGTTCGTTTTCTCTCTCTTTCTCTCTCTCTCTCAAAACAGGTTTAAAATGTCCAATCTCAAATTAATCACACAACTCTCAACTGATGATGAATATCTTGCTGCTTTCTTAGACTTTGCAGCAGAACATGGAATTGAACCAGAACAAATAGGAGTCTGGTTAAGCAATGCTGAAACAAACATTGCTTTTCTTCGTGGAATCTTCACCTTTGACCACGAAATTGTCAAAAGTGCTCAAATTGACAAACAAATTGCAATTAATGCTCTTTCCGATCTTATCGACAAATGGAAAGAAGCTTCTCTCTCTATTTAACTCTCTCAACTCTCTGCTAAAACGGTTAATCATGCACTTTGTAATTGATCTCTCTTTGATTCCTCCACACGAACCCAAATATCTACACCAAGTTGTAGATGCTGGACCCTCAGTCAAACATTTAGTTGATGTAATGGGTCAAATTCTCCAACAAATGGGACTCAACCTACTTCCAAAAGATCAACCTGTTCGTAACCTAAACGAATTAGCTAAACCAGCAGGAATGTTTACACGTTGTGTCAGAAGTAAGAATATCCAATCTGACATAGCAACCAAGATCATGCTTCTCCATCCACCCTCCCCAGAGAATATGAAAAAGGTGGGGGAGTTGCTCAAACCTCACCACACAATCGAATTCCGTGCAGGAAATAATGTAGTCTTTTCATCAGGAGAATAAAATGGAATTTATACCAAAAGACCCAATTGTTGTATATTGGAATTGTTCTGAGTGTGGTTATGAGTGTCAACAGATAGTTTCTATAGAAGAGATGTTAAACTTACCTATTGAAGAATGGAACATCTCAGAACCATCAAAAGAATTAATTCTGAGTAAAACATGTATGGGTTGTAACCCTTTAGTATTACTTGCCCCTTCAAGGAATTAAATAACGAAACAGGCTTATTATGACAAATAATAGATTTGATGACGATATTGTTGTTGATTTAAATTTACAACATATAGTCTATGACCCACAACAAAAAGAATATTACAACACCAGAATTGATATCTTTTTGTGCGAAGACGACATTGCTTTTCATAAGCTACGTCCTTACCATCTCATACCAAATCCACTTCCATCTCCATTACCAGAAGGATTTTTCAAACATGAACCGAAATAAAACTCTGAAACAAAAAGACTTCGATTCATACTGCACAAAATACATCCGGTTTGCAGAAAAGACTGGTGCATGTCGTTTTACTCCATCAAAGAACCATTCAGAAGTATTTAAACGTATCTCTGAATTGGTCGAGAAAGAAAAGAACAATCTATTATGTTCTTTTCATAACGGAGAAATTGTTATCATCAAACAACAATCCACCCAACCCATCAAACCCTCCCCCAGAAAAGAACGACCAAAACCACAAAACCCCCTCATGTTCGTACCATTGAAAAAGGCATTCCCAACTCCTTTCCAACAACACACAGACCAGTAACCTCTCACTTTCTCAAAAGGTAAATCATGTCACGACAATATCTAACTCTTGGTCCTACCCCCTGTGATGAAACTTGTTATCCAAATACTGGTGACAAGAAAATGCAACGCATCGAAATGAGTGCGTATCAACGTCAACTTCTACGGGTAATGAGTCTTGAATTTGGAGACAACTTGTGTGTCGGTCTCATTATTAAAACATTCCCACACGATTCAGGTTCTTATTCAGAAGTATGCGTCGTTTACAACGACCATCCGCAAGAAATTGCACAAGCATTCTGGCTCGAATCCAACTGTCCTGAAAATTGGGATGGAGAAGCAGAGAAAGAACTGAAAGAAGCTGGACACATTGCATACATTCCCAAAAACTTAGATGTCATGCAACGAGAAGATGACCCAATTGGATATACTGCTCCAAACCACATTGCAGACTGTGAGGATATTGACGACTACAACGAAATACTCGACGAAATCGATCCAGGAATCAAGTACGAACAATAAATCCATACGGGATGCCTCTACCTGTAAAGATGCGGAAATTACCTTGACTTTTCTCCCTTGAGTCATTGTAATCCGAACGACATCCCGTACTTTTCACCCACTCCCTTCCACTAAGTATTCATAATGGCTAATTTAATCGTAGAAGCTGGTCCTGGTTCTGGTAAAACGACCACACTTACCAAGACTCACAACTATTTGTTGACAGGACAAATTGTAGGAAACGTATCCATCGAACAGTATACCATCATGGAATCTGCTCGACAAATGTTTCCTAAAATAGCTCCAAACGATACTTGTTTTGTTTGTATGACTACTAGCGGAAGGGATGATATTGCTTCCAAACTACTTACCCAAACCAAAGTATTTACATACAATGGTTTAGGTGCATCTCTCTTATCTCGTTGGCGTAAATTCCAACAAATCAACCACAAACGAGGAGAACAATTACTCGAAACAGTTCTGGGACGTAAACTAACCGATCTTGAATGGAAAGTACGTGTCACTTACTACTCCATGCTCAAGTACATCAGATGCTTAAAAGAAGAACTGATGCACCCAACACCTGAAAATCTACTGTACATACAAGACAAGTATGGTATCGATTCTCCCCTCCCAGAGAAAATAGAGGAAATGGGGAAGTTGATGGGTAAAATGATGGTTTTGGATGGTTCTGTAGAATACATTGATCAAATCTGGTCAGTAGTAGCAAACTACAAAGTATCTGCACCTTACAAATTAATTTACGTCGATGAGTATCAAGATTTATCTTTACTCAAACTTCTCTTGATCACAAAATCAGCACAAAACATATTCTTTTGCGGAGATCCTTTTCAATCCATTAACGGTTTTGCTGGTGCAGATTACAATATGACTGAACGGATCATGAAAATGGTCCAGAAGCATCTTCCCCTCAAAACTTGTTTTCGTTGTCCACCAAATCGAATCGAGAAAGCTAATTCAATTCGACCTGCACGAATTGTTGCCCATAAAACAGAAGAAGTTCCAGATAAAGTAATTCCTATTGATAGTCTAGGAGATTACCTCAAATCAATCACAATCATTCCCGAAGAGCATATGATGATTGCTCGACTCAACAATATTTTACTACGAGTCGGAATCAAACTGCTTCTTCAAGGAATTCAATGTCACGTAATGAGCCGAAATAGTGAAGGTAATTCAATCACTGAAATGGTCCTGTCCTATATCGATCAAACAAGAGCAAGTTCTCTTCAAGAATTAGTTATGTTTGCAAATAACGAGATCAATGCAGCAGAAACTAAACCTTTTGGTGTTCGTACTTTTGTTGTTGAACGTGCAAGTTGTATTCTTGAACTTGCACAAGGACTCAAAACAATTCGTCAAGTAGTAGAACGTATTTATCGTCTTACTGACGAACAAACAAGATCAATTCCTCTCTGTACTATTCACAAATCAAAAGGATTAGAAGCAAAAAACATTTACATCCTATACCCACCAGTCCAACTTAACACCAATAACCATTCTCAAGCAGAACAAGAAATCAACTTGGAATTTGTGTCAGAAACCCGATCAAGCCATCAAACCATTTACGTTGTAGAAGGATAAAACCTTATGACAAAACACATCCTAATAGGTTTGTTAGTATTCGTTTTCTTTTTACATTCAGGATCAGAAAAGGACAGATAATGCCAAAAGAAGTCACCAATTGGTTATGCGTACATTGCAGTAAAGCGTTTACTACCGAATGGGTATGCGACTTACACGAGAAACAACACCAAATGGGTTTTAACCAACAATCTCATTTCCAACAGGGAGACAAATACCCAAACCATATAACTCTCCAATTTGAAGGTAATCGCAAAATCCAATATTGGGCTTTAGAATCTGACAATGGTGCTCAAGAATTGTTAAAGGAAAAGATATGAAAAAGACATGGTATTGGTTCATCGGACCCTGGACTATAACCGTAATTGGGGTCTTTTGTTGTATGCTTATCAACTCCTACATGCCTGCTTTTGCTATATTAATAGGTTACACTATTGGTTATATCGACAAAGCAGTAACAGATCATAACTCTTAATCGTTCTCTCTCAAATCTCAAAAGGTAAATCATGTCAACCAAAACAACTCTCTACAAACTCGATTCCAACAACCAAGTTCGTGAATGGTCATGTTGGACCGAAGAAGACCCGACAAATCGTGGTAAATTCTTAGTTTTAATCCGACACGGATTAATGATCGGACAGCAGGCATTTGCCAAATATCTATTCGACACCGAAGAACTTGCTGAAATTGAGGCAAAACGTCGAATACGCAAACAAATCCAACGACGAGGATATACTGACTACATCCCAACATCCCGCCCATTAAAACCCATGTTGGCTCAAACATTTCAAGATCATCGAGACAAGATGACAGAAAATGTTATCTTTCAACCCAAGCTCGATGGATATCGATGCTTAGGTGCTAAGAGTAAAATGGTAACACGAACATCTGCTCCTTTACCAGCATTCCCTCATATACAATATGCCTTGTCCTTCCTCCCAGAAGATATGATTTTGGACGGGGAACTCTACGTTCACACAATGAATTTTCAACGGATTATGAAATCCAGAACAATAGTTCCTACTCAGGATTCTTTTCTAATTGAATACCACGTATTTGATTGTGTAGAGCCAGCTTTATCTTTCTCGGAACGACGAGTTGTAATTGCTGATATGCTTGTTGAAATTATGGCAAAGTATGAGGAAAAACCTTATTATCTTCAAGGACAAGTCATTCCTTTTCCAATTTTACCTGTTAAAACCTTTGCAGGTAAATTGTCTGAAACGGAAAACTATTACAACAAGTTTGTTGCAGACAATTATGAAGGAGTAATGATTCGTGACCCTCAAGCAAAATACGAATTAGATCATCGATCTTACGGTTTGCTCAAGTACAAGAAACGTGACAGCGATTATTTCAAGATCATTGACGTAATTCCTGGCAAAAGAAATAAAGCTGAAGGCGTATTTGTTTGCAAAACTGTAAACGGAATATCCTTTAATTGTACCTTTGCTGCCCCTGCTTCCCAGAAATCTTTAATCTTCGCTAAACCACATTTAGTGATTGGACGATTCGTCAGAGTTGAATTCTTTGGTTGGACCGACGACCATAAACCCCGTAATGCACAAGGAATAGAAATAGTATGAAAAAATGGAAAATCATACAATTCCCTCTTAGTAACTCGGTATTTTACAGTAAGTGGTATATAACAAACACTCTTAACGAAAGTACCAGTGAGTATCTACATTCTGATTTGGTAGTGAGAAACAAAACCAACAACGGTAACGTATACTCTGGTTTTTTCGACACCAAAGAAGAAGCCCAACAAACCTTAACAAAATATATTAACATGAAAAAAACAATCAAATCATTCGCAACTGATATTTTTGACAAAGCTACACGTGAACACGATGCTGTAATTCTTTTTTCAGAAATTGAGGGAAACTGGATCGACATTGTTGCATGTTTTCAAGCAGAATGTCTACGACGAAACACGTACAGTCCCGATGTTCATTTCACTTGTGTAAGTACCAACAATAAGATGACTGTCACATGCCGAAAAAATCCTCTAGCACGAGACCACGGAAAAAGCGAAGAAGCACAGCTAAGACCAAGCGGGTTAAGCCCGGCTCAACAAGACGAATTTCTAAACCCTCAGTCACTAAGCGAAGAGTGAAAAAGAAACCTTCTGGCTCAAGTACCCTAAGCGAGTCAGATTTAGAGAAAAGATTTCTTGAATTCCTTAATTATAACGGATTGTTTCCCACTCAACAATTCGTTTTCCACCCGACACGCCAATGGAGATTCGATTTCTGTTGGCCCCCAAAGAAAATTGCCATTGAAATACAAGGTTTTGGTTCTGGGCATAATTCCTATAACGGAATGGCTTCAGATTACGAAAAACATAACGCAGCAATTCTGCTAGGATGGAGGATACTATACTTTATGTCCCATGATCTGGACCCTATAAAAAAGGGAAACACTTTTTCAACAATCAAAAACGCATTGGCACTAACATGCACAGACTGAAAATAATAATCAATCCAGAAAACCCCAAACTATCAGAAGCTGAGGGAAGATTCCTTAGTTCTTTGATCCAAAAGCATACCGGACTAACACTATCCGAATATTCTGTTCGTATTGATATGGATAGAACTCTCCTTTCTCGATATCTTAACGGACAAATCAACATTACTCAAGACGCATTACGTCGCATCCTTTCAGGTATCAAATACGAACATGAAGGAAAACAATACCAATACATCGCAGAATGGCAACAACAAGCACTTGTCAGAGAACAAGAAATACCTTCTTCCGCAACACTCCCAAACGGGCATTAATGATTGGAGTAACTGTAAACGATGTAGATTATACGAACATCGCACTCATGTTTGTGTAATGAAACAAATCATCGTACACTGTCCTACATACGACTACTTACCTATACGGAACAATGGAGAACACATCGGCATAGAGGAAATCAAACCACTCCCCCCAGAGAAACTGTATTTGGCAGCACAGCATGTAAGAAGCTTAAAACCACTTCCACACATTATGATTTTAGGCTTAGCACCAGAAGAATTTGAAGACCAAATGGGCAAACTCTTTATAGGAGCATCTGGAAATATCCTTTACACAATATTTGCTTATGCTCAAACGTCATTTGTTGCAACAATTACTAATTTAGTTTGTTGTAGACCAATTCACACCCCCGACACCACCCCTAAAATGAAACTCTGGAATAAAGATAGAATTCCAGAATCCTCGGAAATAGAATTATGCAATCCTCACATTCGAGAACTTCTCGCTTTTTACAGACCCTCAAAAATGCTGTGTTTGGGAACAACAGCACAACAAACAGCCTCGGCTATGAAACTGAAACTTCCACTCCTAAACCTGACCCATCCAACGGACATAGCAAAGATACCGTTCAAGCTCTACACGATACGGACAGAAGCACAGAAACTCCGAAATTGGATAGGGGGCAACAATACATAAACAAAGGCACATCTGCTGAGCCAAAATGGGTCAAGCCACCAGGGGTAGAAAACAAAACTTGTTTCGGCAGGTTGTACGAAGGAACATCGGGTGAAGCTAGTCAACGGTACTACTTTTACACAGACCAAAACCTAGTAGTTCTTGCTATTGAAGGACACGAGTGTATGTTATTGGATTATCATGAAGTACAAGACCTAGCTTCTCTACTGAACGAACTACTTGCACATGAGCTTTTCAATGTAATTCAATTCTTCGAGAACGGAACTCAAGAACAAGTACGAACTTTTGTGCCAGCAGAAGAAGCAGTAGAAGCTTTCAAACACTACACCAATAACGTAGCATCACGTATTGGTACAACCAAACGTGTAATCATTACCGACCAACTTGATTGTACTAATGCGGAATGGATTCACGGACAAGGAGTAGTATTTCCAAAACCATCATGAAAAAGAAACTAACATACACAACAGGTGAAGTAGCCAAGATATGTTCTGTGGCTCCCCGAACTGTAAGTAAATGGATCGACTCAGGCAGACTCAGGGGATATCGTGTTCCTGGATCAGAGCATAGACGAGTCCCTTATATGTATTTGCTCCCTTTTCTAACAGAACACAACATCCCTATCCTAGAAGCACTGAAATGACACCAAAAACACAAGAACTTGATAAAACATTAACAGAGTTGTTTGAAAAAGTAAAAGAAATAGAGAAGAAACTTCGACCTTTCAAACAAATCATTGATGCTACATTCCCTAAACCCTTGGCAGAAATGGGAGTAATGGACAAAATAAAAGTTGCACAATTCATTCTAGGATTGAACAAATTAACCTAACACTTCCTCCTAAACCAAACTGGGCAGGTCCATTTGAAGGAGGTATCACCCAATCTTTGTTGTCACGGTTCTTAACATGTCCATACCAATTCTTCCTTTATGCTTATATGGGATTGGAAGAACAGACACCATTAGAACCCAACTTGATTTGGGGAGATACGCTTCACGTTGGACTTGAACATCGGATTCGTGGACATACTCTCGACGAGTCCATAAAGATCATGTGGGAATATCAAATGAAAAGATATCCCACAGCACCAGCATCTTTCCGGTTCTCCACTAGAAACATGCTAGCCCTTTATCCGATCCATAAGTTATCTCATTGGGGCAAGATAACAACAGAACACCCAATCAAGGAAAAACACACTCTCGGAACATATTACAGACCCGACAATCATTCTTATTTAAGATTTAATATAGAACTAAAAACACCCAAAGACCCAATGTCAGAAGTTTTATACGAAAATCAAATGAATGAATACGGAGGAGAAACAATCATCTTCCGTGGCAAGGTAGATATGTTGTCCGAATGTGGTACTAAGTTTGGAGATCACAAAGGCAAAGGCAAGTATGCTCCCTCCCCAGAAGCTCTAAAAGAGGAATTGGGACAGGATTTACAGATGAATGCCTATGCTTGGTTTCTTGGTAAAGTTTCTGATTGGATGTATGATATTATCAAATGTCCAGAAGCATTACCTAGAACTCCTGTAAAAAGAGTTTCAGAAACACAAGAGCAATGGATTGATCGTATTTTTCATACTCATCAAGACATTGCTAATGGGTTTCCTATCAAGAACTGTCATGGATTATGGATTCGACAAGTACCTTTCTGGCAAGAAGTCGAAGAGATTGAAAAGTACATGATGTTTACACTTGAACCGTTATTCCACAAAATAGTGGATTGGTGGTATCACGTAACTCATCCCAAATTTGACCCAAACGACCCAAAATGGTATGGGCCTATGTTTTACATTAGTCCTATCCGCAATTTTAACCCAACTTCCACTTACTCTTACAAATGTAAATATCATTCTTTCCTCACTGGAAAGACAGATATCACTTCCCTCACCCCTGTTAAATCTTATTATCCGGAACTAGCACATGACTAACGAAGAAAACAAACCAGAATTCCTTGACTCTACACCACCTTCTTCTACTCCTTACGCAGATGCTTTTGCAAAAGCTGGAGATGCCAAGCAAGACCTCTTTGATCGAATCATGCGTCAATCAGGATTTCCGACCTACGCTCTTCCTACTCCTCAATCTGATCTGAACTTGTTCCTAGAACGTATTTTCTGGATGAACAAGATTTTTCAATTGGATGTCAACCATAAACCAACCGATCTTGGTGTTGTTCGTCTTCTCAAGTTTTACAAAATAATCATCGACGAAGTTACTGAACTTGTAGAGTGTATCAATGATGAAGCTTTTGTTAAACAGATAATGACTAACGACCCATTTCTTGTAGACTCAGATGATCCAAAATATATCGATCATCTTGTACGTGATTGGGAACAAAACAACCAAACAAAATTGACAGTCAACATGGTAGCTCTTGCTGACACGCTTATTGACATAACCGTCTATGATTACTCCGAAATGGTTCGTTGGGGTATTCCTGCCGAAGAATGTTCCCATGCTGTGATGGAATCCCAGATTACCAAATTGGACGATAACGGTAAACCTATCATGGCAGAAGATGGTTCCAAATTCATCAAAGGACCATACTTCCAACCACCAGAACCTCGAATCAAAGAAATACTGGAAGAGCACTCAAAATGATACTCTTCATTGACGATAACTTTCTTCTACAAGCCGCTTTTTACACAGTGGCTGTAATTTGTTTTACTCTCTTAATGGTTAAATTCGTAAATAGGAACAAAACATGAAATTCCCTTTCATAACAGGTTCTCTTGCTTACGGCACACCTACTTCTGATTCTGATATTGATATCGTTATACCTCCGATGTCAGAGACAGACCTGAACCTACTTCGTACATTTAGTGAAGGAGGAGCCGTATTGCGTTTTGGGAAGCTAAACATAATCATAGCTCCTACTGAAGAAGCATTCGATCTATGGAAACAATGCAACGACAAACTAGAAGCGATGAGTCCTGTTACTCGTGGATTCGCAGTTAGTTATATCGAATCTGCATTCAAATCAGCAGGTATTGAACGTTTTATACACAACTCCGGAGAATAATATGGCACGTGGAATTTCAATCTTACTCTATGGTCTTGAAGGTATCGGGAAAACCACCTTTGCAATGCAATTCCCAAAACCTCTTGCCATTTTACCTATCCGTGAACCAGGTTATTACAATCTGGAAATGATTGGTGATGTTCCCGTTGGAGTAATTCCTTCTAACATCACCAAATATGAAGACCTTCACGTTGCAATCCGTAACATTCAAGCTCGAACCATCGTACTTGATTCCTTATCGGGATTCCAAGAAGAACTTATTTATCACGTAACTAATGCCGATTACAACGGCAACAAAGCACACTTTGACTCCTACTCCCAGGGATTACGAAAGAGTTGCCCAGGCTACGTTGCTGAATTTATCGATCTTCTTGAATATCAAGTAAGAAAAGGTACCAATGTAATTGTCATTGCTCACCGACAAGTTGATGTCGATCCAGATGCTTCTGGGCCAGATACAAAGATACAAGTTCCTTTTGGCGACCATGCTATTTATGGACCTTTCCTTAAATGGGCCAGTGCAATTCTTTTTCTCTCTGGAAAGAAAGACATTGAAATTGCCACTAAAACATCAGGACGAGGAGATAACTATCAAGTCCTAGAAGGTAAAGCTGGCAATAGTGTATCGAGATTGATGTACACATCGTTCTCAGGTAACCACGTAGCAAAGAACCTACTCCACCTTCCCCCAGTAATTCCTATGGGTGGCTCACCAGCAGAATCTTATGCTAAGTTTGTTTCAGCACTTCCTCCTAAATTACAAGAGATGTTGAATAAACCATGACAAGAAAACACGCAAAGAGCAAAACAGCATCAGATGCAGCGAATCAAATCATCGCTGGACGAGCTACTGTTTTACTTAAAAACTTTCCTTCTAATGCTTCAACCCCACTTCAAATAGGAGACCAATTCCCCGACATTCCACTAGGTACTAAGTTTCATAGAAAGGGAGACGATCCGAACAAGATATACGAGTTACGGAAATCGCCTCACGGATATCGCTATATGTACTGTAAAAAAGATTGCAGTTTTATACGCGAAACAACTGTTAGTTTAGAATTTACTCCAATCGGTTAAAAATGACCATCTTAATCGATTAACATCACGGTCAAACAGTTAAAGGCAACTTTACATGTCAGACAAATTTCAGATTTCCGACGATTTCTCAGTTTACGAAGCAGAAGCAAAAACTGCTGTAGCAGATGCAGCCAAAGCAGAGAAACGAGTCAGCGGACTCAATATCCCTGTAGGTACTGTTGGTACAGCTTTTATCGCAAACATTATCGGAGGAAAGTCTAAAGACAAGGAAGACCCAAAGACCAAGCAACCAATCAAGGGTGGTCCTATGATCACCGTCGAATTAGTTGCCTTGGAACCAACCCAGTGGGCAGGACAGAAAGCAATGTCCTACTTTACCCTTTCCCCAACAGCAAAATCGTCATCTGCTCAACAATGGGCACGTTTCTTTGATGCTATGGATGATATGGGAATGCCCAAATCTCTTCGGGGAGCTTCTCTTGCAGAGATCATCAAATGGGCTGCAACAGAACGACGTGTCTTTAACTATGAAGTTAAAAAGCGTTGGAATGATGAAACTCAACGTGATCTTATTCCAACAGGAACAGGGACAGCCACTTTACCGTCTGTTGCAGATTTGGAAAAAGCTGCTAACACTGTTCAGTGGAAAGTTGGAGATTTGGGTACAATTGGTGGTAACAATGTCAGCGTTGTTGCTCTACTTGACAATGGACAACTCAAAGTCAAGTTTGAAGCAACTGGTGC
>JACCEA010090449.1_pt1 | contig 12218 bp, 10 predicted proteins | sample 7449851 | NCBI WGS metagenome assembly JACCEA01 (sample SAMN15323453, study PRJNA562643) | freshwater metagenome | isolation source: river surface water | place: USA:Blue River Watershed | collected 2017-08-18 | reverse complement strand
TTTTTTTTTTGAATTTTGAATTTTGAATTTCGTCGAAGATAACTCAAGAATTGTTGAGTGCTTTACAAACTGGAGAAAATCTATTTATCAAGGGATCTGAGCGAGATGAAGCTGTGCTCTGCAGCCAGAGCCATACTTTTGGAATGAAAAGAGTTGAGACATCTAACTCTGGTACGTGTTTATGTTGATGATTACAACATTGTTGAATAATGGTTATATTCATTATAGTATTCTTAACGTCCAGCTCTAAATCTGATAAATATACAATAATTGGTAGATGCATCGATTACTACGAGGTTATTGATTAGCCTGTCGGTATAAGATTGGTTTTCAGCTTGAATTATTTAGATCAAGCCTGTCAATGGCAAGGTTGACAATCTGCGATCCATTGTTGATGAGCTTCGTGACAACGGCAGGGAAGTAATTACAAAACAAAAGTTACTATCGCTCATAGCTGCTAGTGAATCTGAATTAGAGAAAGCATTTCGTAAACATGGTATCGTGGAGACCGCCGCTGGTTTACGAGTCTTACAATATCCAGAAATAGTGCACGCAACTCGGTTGTTGTTCAATGGGATTATTAGTAATGGGTTGATGTTGAACTGCTTATCGGAGGATTGTTGTTTATCTTTTTACGATGCAGAGGATGGTGAAGTCATGAAATTTGTATTGTCTACAATGGGAAGCAAAGTCCAAGCTGGTTTTTGGAACTTGAATTATGGTCTAGTTGGACGAGCTGCAGTTAGAGTTGTTTTTGGAGCGACGAAGGTTAGTATTATCAGAATTTTAACTGTTAAAAGACACATCTCAAGCGGAGCCATGTTTTAAAATTTTACAGGTTATGTCAAAAGAAAATTTTCGGGATGAATGGTTAATGATAACCCCAGGCGTAACCTCCTTCCATGAAGATGTGTTGTTAGGACTGGTGATCCATTCGGTTGACACGACACAGACACCATCGAAACACCAGTACCATTATTTGCCGGTCGATGAACTCTGCTGCGATCCAAATGTAAGACTTTGCAACCGATCCTCATCGCAAAATTTAGACATTCTTTGTATCAGAAAAGATTAGAACGATTATTCATGATCAAACCTCGATATGACATTTCTGAGTTGACTCCTTATTTCTTGGATTTGGTGGGTGGACCAGGACAACCTAAAACTGTTGAAGAAATTCTTCTTGGTCGGTCACGATTGATAGATGGCAAGTACGCCAAAAAGTAAATGTTACAGTATTCAAAGTGTTGTAATATAAGTACGCCATAGGAACTATGCTGGTACAGCACTCATAACTTTTTGAAGGGGATCTGCTGCGCCATGAAATGATCAATAATTGAAAATCATAATTGCCAAGCTTTCTTGAAGACTTATCACACCATCATTTAATGGTGTACAACAGTAGCGTTTTACTCACAAGGAATGAAGATCCGCTTTAGAACACAACTTCCAAGCAGCAAACCAAATATGGACGTTCTGAATAATAATTTACAGATCACAACGGTAAAATTGAACAATCCCCCACTTCCCAGAAGTAAGCCACTGCGGATCGTGCTCAAATGCATATTCTTGCATAACATTTTCAATTCCGCATGCTATCTCAGCTTTCAAAGTTCTCAATGCGCAGACTGCACCTGCTGGCCAATAACTCAAAACTTTTGCAGCGGGGGTATCAAAGTCCCAATGTCTATCTCCCAATAAGCGACGATAATTTGCATCTCCCTTAACAATTACTAATTTAGCTGTCGAAAGAATATTTTGGATTCTCATAGGCATGTTCCACATTGGAATTGGTTGGCACCAAAATAAATCTTCAAGGAATACTAGACGGCCATTTGCTATATAAGTCTGCAGACTCATCGCAAACCAGCGAAGATTTGGCTGACATTCCGACTCATCCAGAAAAAACTGAATTGTCTCCAGACAATCTTTCGTTGTTGCATCCGAAACAAAGGTTGGATGGCCCTTAGTGTGAAAGCAAACCCTTTCCACAATGTCTAGTTGTAAAATAATCATCGCCAGGACAAAATCTGTAATCAATTCGTAACCCGCGTTATCCACAATAATATCAACAGAATCAGAAAGTGTGCGAACTTCTCTTTCATCTCGAAGACTCATCAAATACTCTATTACTTCCGTGGAATGATCATCAAGAATGAAGCGTTGAATCTGTTCCAAATCCATGTGAGTAGTAATTCTACCATGATCAGATTGTGATGCGGAATATGAAGGCCATAGTGATAGATCTAGCTTATTTCCCCAAAGAGATAAAAAGACTCCACTATGAAGGAGATTTCTTGAATTTTCAAAAAATTCCATGTTAAAATGTGCTCTTAAAAATTCCGCAATATTTTCAAGCATAGGCAATGATTCAAATAAACCCGCTCGTTTTTGATGCTGAAACATGTCATATCCTGTCTCAAAATAACGAAAACATGAAACCACACGCCGATAGAAATAGTATTCTGCTATGAGCCATGGTGAATCTATCCAATTCCGTTGTTCAAGTGGAATAGATTCCAATAGTCCAGTCCAAATCATACCATCTGGACCTCCATCTTCCAACTCTCGAAGAAGACCTCCTTTTCCAAGACTTAACTCGTCCATCAATTCAGATAATGCATATGAACATAGTGGGTGTTCAGTCAACCAAGATTTGTTGTCTTTGACGATTCGAGGGGCTATTTCAGTCGGTATTCTTTTGGTTATTGTAGAAAAGGCCCAACTTCCTGAAATATTGCTCACTATATTTGGCGGCAAATCTCCGTGGGCCAATTCTGAATCTCGAAATGGAAGCTGCATTTATCCATATTTTAAAACAGTGAAAGAATAATTTTTTTTTGCCGTGGATACACGAAGTTAAAGAATAATGAGATTTTGCGTCACTAGTTCACTCTCGTTTTCGGTTTAAATAGCATTATCGGTTAAGCTTAAAATCAACAATATTGTAATAATCTATGTCTTATTTCATTGCTTTTTGTTTGAGAATTTGGGAAATTTTGCTTAGACCTCCAGATCCAAATCCCTAAAACCTCGAAAACCATAATTTTATTCTTTTCCTATCTTTTAAATCTTAGAGTTTAACCGATAATGCTATTTAAACCGAAAACGAGAGTGTAGTTGGCCGCCTTATAAGGCGCCTTATTAGGACGGTAGGTATACTTCACAACATCGTTGGATCGGCTTAGGTATCCCATATCAATACTATGAATATAAATAACTTCAAACACAATGATGTCCATTTCGAAGTCGCCTTCAACTCTTTTTGTTTTGTTTTCCTGGATATTAATATCGTGTGCAACTCAAGGGAGACTTATTGCAAAATCTGGCAAATTTTCATCTCCTGCATTGGGTTTATTAAGCAAGGCTTCAGCTTCGTCAGAAATTACGTGCACAGTAGTTGGTTTCAGTGAAAGCGCTTTCCTAAATATCTCTCAGAAATTCTCCGCTGCAATCAGGGGTGATTCTCCGCGGAGAGATGTAGTTGAAGCCATTGGAGAAGGGACGGAAAATCGCGATTTTTTCATATTTGATGTTTCCAAAGTGCAACAACAATTTGAATCGACGCTTTTCGTAGCGAAGATCCAGCGTCTACTTGACCACTCATTGCAACACTGTCGTCCTATTCGACTGTTTATCTTTTTTCAAGATAATCCTGCCTTTTTCGCTACATCAATCTATAGAAGCATTGAATTGATGGTTCGATTAGCCAATCTGGAATACAATGGAGAGAATAATTCCCTTCTTATTGATGTAGTATATAGAGATATCTCGCAAATTGACAACGCACTAGATGTTATTGCAAATGAATTTATGGTGCAAGACCGTGCTGTTGCTAAGCTGCTGCAAGAAAAGGTTTTATCTAAAACTTCTGCTACATTTGAGACAAACCCATCAAAGATTAGCTCAAAATCAGAATATGCTGAAACATTTGAAAATTTTGAAATTTTACTCTCCTCATTTCAAAGATTGGTAGACGAGGAGTTTATGCGTATTATCCGCAATGTGTTGGAGGCAACTGATGCGAATGTATTCGTAGAAAATGTTAAAACCGCTCTACTTTCCGTTAATCAATATCACTACCTTCAGAATTCTCATCTCATAGATGAAGTAGTACTTGTTTCCAATGTAAAATTGATGGCCGACCGTGTAAGATTCGTTCTCAGCAAATCCTTGTTAATGTTATCGAGGGAAATAGTCCGTGTAGTGCATCGAGGTGGTGTCCGTAACTTCAGATTGCATCTTCGAAAACTCTCTCCCAAGGCAAATGTGCCCTGGTTGATCCAAAAAGAGATAGAATCTAGGCTAACTAAGCAGTTAAAATTGCTTTCAGATATTAACCAAGGTAAGTTTCAACGTGTGTTTTATTCTTCAATAACTCATTTTCATATAAGGCTTACAAGCCATTCAGAATCGTTTATTTTCTTCGGAAGGTCTGCTATCTTTAAGTGGAGGCCGTTGTGCATTATTTGGTTTTGATGCGGGATACGAAGTTGGTGAACTCCGTAAAGAGTTGACAACATTAGGTGCTCGTTACATCACTCAGCTTGAGTTAGATGGACAATACAATCCCCACCTTCGGACTTGGCACTTCCCTCCCACTCATATTAATCTCAATTATCAGTTGAATCCAAAGCTGATCCTCACAAACCTAGAATACGGCAGATTATATGATCCACATTCTGAACACTTTGCTTTCAGACGAGCACATCCTTTGCAATTTCGTGGTCTTAGTAATCTTCCTTTTGATCCCAATGAATCCCCTACACCTAAAGACAACCCCCCGACAATTAGAGAGGTAGTTGGACAATTATTTAAATCAAAGAATTCGTAATCGATTAATTTTTTTAATAAACCATCACTCTATGATTTCAGAATGCATAATCTTAATAGTTTCGTCTGCGTTAAATTTCATTCCTCGCTACATTCTCACCAGGTACTAAACTTTGAGGAGATAAATCAAGATTCAAGAAACTAATGCGATGCTCATCAATAGCACATCCATTCTTGAAAGCAGACGCTGCAATTATCTTCACATGATGGTGTGCGGATGGGGTCGTGGGCATACTTTGTGGGACAATAACATGTTCATTTATCGGAGGTCCCTGAACAGATTGTTGATGATGACAGGTCGATACGTGGCCATCGGAAGGAGAAAATAATTGTGGTCTTGAAAATACTTTGAATGGAGAAAGCACCAATTCAGAAAATGGGTTGGACTCAGGAAAATGGTCATCATGCGCTAATTCATTCACTTCGATCAAAGTCAGCGTGGAGCAATCATCATTTGACAAGTTCAAATTGGTCTTTAATTCTTCTATTTCTCCCAGTGAATTGACGGATCCACCGGGCGATTTATCGTTGAATATTGAATTGTCACACAGATGATTAACTTCTATATTTGAAGTCTGCACCCCTAATTGCATGTTCATAGCGTACTTGTCTTCTGCACTATCTTGACTTTCCATCGCACCTATTCCATGAGTTTCCAAATTTTCCTTTCGAGCTGGTTCTATTTCTCCTCTATCATCTTCTTGAGTGAGGTCAATTACTAATTCCCCAATTAACGAATTGAATTCCATACGGGTTCGTTGACTGCAAAAATATCTTTGTGGTGAATTCACATCAGGTGCTTTCTCAGCTATATCTTTTGTGAGATCAATAACATTAGAATGAGCTGTAGAGATAGACCTCAACTCGATTTGACCAGTAGTACATAAATTTACATCATCTCTCGTAATGGATTGGGTTTCAATCTTCGAATCGCTCTTTGTCTCTGTAGCATGCACCTCATCATCGGCACTGTAAAGCTCATCATGTCGAGTACAACCGAGGATTCCCGTAATACTCATTAGATCGTCTGTCTCTAGAAGCTCCATGTGATTGGTAATCTTTTGAAGTATCGTCACCTCTTTTGGCGGCCCTAGCGCCAGTAGTTCTTTAAATTGCGCTTGACCAGCGAAGTACTTTTCGGTAGCAATTCCTTTCTCGCTTACTACCCTCAAACCTTCTTTGAAAACTTGTTTTTCATAAATCTTCTCCTCGACGCATGAAGCTTGAATTAAGCGATACACTATTACTGACCTCCTTTGTCCAATACGATATGCTCTGTCCACTGCTTGGCGATCTTCTGCTGGATTCCAAGCTAAGATCATGAAATAAAAATCATACAATAAGTACTGCACCAAATTTCATCAACCTACATGGATCAAATATAATAACGCGGTCGGCGCCTGTAAGGGTAATGCCACAACCACAAGCTTTTGTGGTGAGTAAACACACCAGTGGCCCTGAGTAGTCGTCAGATGTGTTATTGAAGTCATCTATCATGGCTTGACGATCCTTTGCGTTTGTTGAACCATCTATTTTGTAACTTGCAAAATCAAATGCGATGAGTATGTGTTGAATAATTTGCAACATCAACTTTGATTGGGAAAAGACCAAGACTCGATGACCATTTTCAATTAATGCAGTTACCATTTTTACCAGCACCCGCAATTTCACAGAACCTCGTAAAAGTTCTTCAGCTGGTGGAACCCGTGCAATTGCATCAAATAAGTGCCCAATCCCATAATCTTCGTGGTTCATTTCGGCAGATGAATCATTTACCCTTAAAGCAGCTAAAGTTTGAGCCAAGTCGTCCACATCATCAATTTTCTGCTTTCCTTCAGATACTTCCAACAATACAGGATGGCGACAAAGAGTTTTTAAGTAAGTTATAACCTCGACAGGGTATCTCGACGTATTGAATGCCTTGGAGCAAGCACGGCTTTCAAAATATCGTTCGTACATGGTTCTTTGTTGTGTGGAAAGATTTATCCATATCACGAGCTCCATTTTTTGAGGGAGCTTCAATGATTCCTTGGGTTGCTCTTTCTTTTTACGTTGCAAAAGAATGGGTTTGGTAATATCGGTCAATATTTGTCTTGCAGATTTAGCTGCAAGCAACTGGAGTTCAGTGGCAGTCGGGTTCTGTCCTTTCGATATTGGATCAGCTATCATTTTTGAGAAGCTTTCAATTGATCCGAATGCTTTTCCATTTGTCGCCCAGTCAACGACAGCCCAAAACTCTTCCAATTTGTTTTGGATTGGTGTGCCAGTCAACAACAATCTATGGTTTGTTTTTAACGACTTCATCGCTTTATACATTTTCGTTGCTGGATTCTTAATCACGTGCCCTTCATCCAAAATTACATAGTCCCATTTGCCACGGAGAAAGTCATCTATCATATTTGTGATCATTTGGTGGGAACTAATAATGAAGTGTTTACCAGATTCACTACAGAAAACTTCATCTAATATTCCCAAACGTCTACGCTTAGTCATTTCTGAGTTGAGGATATGCACGATGGTGCGCGGAATGTGGGGCATCAAGTGTAATTCCAATTCCCGTTGCCAGTTAGAAAGAACGGAAACAGGAGCAGCAATGAGCACCTTCTGGATTTGGTTGCTCATCGCCAATCCAGTCAATAAACTAACTACTTGGAAAGTTTTTCCCAAACCCATATCATCACCCAATATGCCCCCCATCGAATTGATATGAAGGTTGTACATCCAATTTACTCCATATAATTGATGCTCAAAAAGGCGGTCTCTGATTGACGTTGGTAATTGCAAGGATCCCTCCCGAACGGTATTTTGATCAACAGTCAAGTCCTGCACAATAATCTCTCCTTGTGCAGAAGTCGAAGGTTGTTGCTTATATCTTCGATTTGGTTGCATTTGTAATATTTAATATTGATTATCCACCACATCTACGATCCCGATGAATAAATGTGAAATGTTGGTTGAGTATACCATATATTATACTTCTATATATTGATCAATACATACTTAGCTTATTAGAACAATATACACACAGTTTCGTTTATTTTTTCGTTTATTTGATAATATTGATGACATCATCCATTAATTAATTAACGGTTGCTTTTTTACATAAAATTTAGATATTTGGTATTATTATTAGATCGGGCCCCTAATAAATTCCTCACTGGCAGTTTCGGACCCGGGTGATGTACAATATAGCTGTATGGTATACCATCTATTTTATATGGCATAATCTTCGCCAATTTCAACACATGAACATATATTGACAATAGATATGTTGCAATATCTAAAGCTGCAATCAACAAAATTTGATGTGGGCCAGCGCGTGGAAGTAAAAACGAAGGATGGTGCTCGCTATGGTATTGTACGGGCAGATCAAGGAAACAATTTCTACCATATCGAATATGACGATGGACATTCTGATTTCAAGATCTCTGCTCGGCAAATGAAACCGAACAATCCTAATATTGATAGAGGAGATTCGATCTCTTCTGTCGGGAGCAAATCCTCATCCAGTCCCTTGAGATCCATGTATAATCGCATTACCGGTGGAACATCTTCAGTTGCTCCCTCTAGTTCGAGCGTATCTAATGAAGGTTCGTTCAGCAACAAAACTGATGGAGGAGGTCGACCATCTTTTGCGTCAAGGAAGAGGAACAGTGTCCTTGACGTGAATAATTTCGCTGAGGAAAAAGTATCATCAGTAGACACTGATTCGCTTCAGAGTTCAATATCCGCTAAAAAGAAAAAGCCCTTGAAACGGAAAGTTTTAACCAATGTCGAACTACAAATTTTAGATCGCATTCGGCAATGCAAAGCTCAACTGCAGGATAGCAATGATAATGTGCTCTCGAAACTTGATTTATCATATTTGCAATTGCACGATATTCCTGATCAGTGTTCGGAGATGCACTTTGTGAGAGAGATAAATGTACGCAAAAATGAATTTAGGCGAATCAGTGATATTACTTCTCCCTTCCCAAATTTAAAAAAATTAGATGCTGCATTTAATCTATTTTTGCCTCCTCTCGATATGAATTCCGAATTTGGTGGAAAGGATTCATATGACGTTAATCCCTTTCAAGGCTTGTCAAACCCGGAACTGAAACTGATTTATTTAGACCTGTCTGGTTGCCAATTAACAACACTTCCCGTAGAGTTGTTGCAGCAAGGCCCATATTTAGAGGTATTAATTATCCGAAAGAATGGCTTGACCGATTTACCTGAGTGGCTTGGTCAATTTAAAGCTTTGCGGAAACTAGATTGCGCCGACAATGCAATTCAGTTGTCCACATCATTGTGCAAACTTTTAGAGGAAGATTTGACCAAACTCAATGATATTAATTTTGATCGCAATCCGTGCATGGAAGGCATCATAAAATGCATGGAAGGAGAGAAAAATGAAAATTTCCCTTGGCTTGGACCAAAGACCAGTTATTTGATACAAAGAGTGAGTGTTCAGTTTTCATTCTATTTTTCAAAATTGTAATCTAAAATTATTTGATATCCAGATGCAGATTTTTCAGTCAAAAGATTTGAGAAAGAGTATTATCAGTCGAGCAAACAATGTTAGGAGGAAAGTAATTGAAAATGATCGAAGTAGATTAATTGCTGAAGGGTATCAAGACCTTAAGAGTCAAACTAGTGAATAGTGTGTAGAATATTTATATTTGAATATTTTTCATTATAATTTTAAGGGATCGGCTTGATTTTGAAGTGCAATGAAATGAGAGAAAACACTAAACACTTTAAATCTTGAATCAAATAGTAGAAAATGCGAAACCCTTCTGGATCATTACTTTCTTGGACATTTAGTAGCGAACCTATTTTAGATGACTGCAAAAATATAATATAAAGTGTTGTAAAAATTGGAATAGAGAAAATTACCGTGAAGGCAATATGCTCTTTGTCTATTTTCACTTCCAATTCTTGTCGTCCCTCTTTATCTGGTGCGGGCCAATTATGATCATCTTCCCTCGTGATTTCGCTATCTCGGATAATTCTCTTGATCTCCTCAATCACAGCACCACTCAGAATAACTGCATAATAGGTCATAAAGCAAGAAAATTCTGCCAAGGATGCATAATCCGTACCTTCTTTCCTAATCATAAAATCATTTCTGTAGTTGGAATTGTTGGCATATCTTAATTTTCCATCAGGGGTTATTTCGAATTCCATGAATTCATGACCAAACTTTCCTTTATGGCCAACATAATACCTACAATAGAAGGGGTCCGTCATTTCTACTCCTTTCTAAATGTCATTTAGATAATAAGATCAACAAGGTGCTGAGACAAAATTATCGCATCAATTCTGGGGCGACACAGTATTTGGGTATTTGGAGGATGGGTATTGATGATTTGCAGAGCCAGCTGCTGGCTATATACCATATACAGCTGTAGTATTAATAATATTGGACAGAAAATATTTTAGGTACTGGCGAAATAGCAAATGTGGAAGGTTCAGCTTGGGAGAGCAATCAAGGAAGTCCGGTTTGTCTTGAAGCCGGCCACAGAGCATCATGGCACATGGTAAGCACATCATTTCATGGAGTAAGCGAATCATTTTTAAGTTGTTCATTAGGCGTTTTGTGGAAACCAAATTAGCCCAATTGAAAATGCTCAATCAAAACACCTTTTTTTCGTTGTCTGAAATTGGTGATAACTTTAAATCTAAATCCGCCTGTCATATTATTTATGGGGATAGTAAGTTACCATATTTGCTCGTCTTGATGAATGTATTTGATGCATTCGATATAGAAAACAACACTGAAGATTTCATTGATACTTCTAACCTTTCGCTTGGCGATTTTGAACAGGTAGGAGTGTATGGTTATCGCTAAATTTTCCTCTAATGTGCTTGGATATAGGCTCTCAAAACTAAAGTTGTTCATGGGCTCAGTTTGAGTAGACACTCTCCTAATAATAACAATGACAGAAAACTGCCACGAGAAATTGTGGAGTCTAGAAATCACGTGCAGTTCCGAGACGATGAGTTTTAAGCAGTGCAGTTACGTAGCAAATTTTTTTCGAACTGGATGGGTGTCGTTAGTTTAATTTTCCCAGGCGTAATTCAGTAAGGTTTCTCAAATTGAATTTATCATTACATCTAACAAGTTCTTGACGAAACCTTCGGAATAACTTCAACCACATTAACATTCTTATTCTTTGCCATCGAGTAATTGGGAAACTCAACTACCTTCCATTCTCTCTTTAGCGCTGAAGGGATCGGTTCATCCTTTTCTCGTGGCACGCCCCTCCAAACTAATCGCCCATGCACTACGCCGTGCTTTTGATCGGGGCAGAGCTTCACCCTATTTCCAAACGAAGAATTGTCAAAGAGTTGTGAATCAATTTTATGTCATTCACCTTGTCACCACCCAATAAGTTTCTGGAAATTTATAAATTGACCTGGATACTTTGGTTCCAACACCGTGCTGGCGAAGATTTGATATTACCTGATAAATAAGAACATCATAGTCAATCATCTGCCCACGAAAATTCATCAATCATACACGAAATAGACTTGTGGTCGCTTGTGGAGCTGACATCTTGATGATTCAGATTAGAGTATGAAAGAATTTATTTGTGTTGTGGATGAGAAGGTGTGATGTGAAAAGTTATATGAAAAGAGTAATCAGTAGATGTCTATCGATTTGGTATATGACAAAACGAACTACAGATATCACAAAAACACAAAGGTAAAAAAATTAAAAAAAATGCAGCTGTGTAAATAAAAAATGCAGACCAGGCAATTACCACTATAAGAAAAGGAGTCACCTAAATAAGCTGCTACCGTACTACTGGAAATAACTAATGGTTGGGTCTGGCACCAAAGCAGGCGGCCGCGGCGGGCGACGTTTGGATATTTAACATCATATTCACCAATAGACTCTAATTGCGGTAACCCCAATTAGGCCTTACTATTTCTCACATTTTGTTCAACATGTCAGCCGTCCCAAATACAGCACAAGAAGCAGTGTTAGTGAAGTCTAAATTCGATGCCACTCAACACCGTGAAGTAAAAGGGTTAGGGAAAATTACATTCTGATGAATGCTTGTTATAATTATGAATTAGGTTCAATTTTTCTGAGGGAGTTTCTTTGGAAGGACTAGTGCAATCTATGCTCACTACAGGTTTTCAAGCAACACATGTTGGTTTAGCAATCGATGAAATCAATAGAATGGTGAGACAGCTGATACATTGTTAATTATCAGTTTTTACTTTATATAACCAGTTAGACTGGAGACTATCTTCTGCACCGATCAAGCCAAATGATCCGGATGAATTTCGCAATCCAGAGTTTCGAGCAAATACAAAGTGCACAATTTTCTTGTCCTACACCAGCAACATGATTTCCTCCGGAGTTCGCGAAACGATTCTCTTTCTTG
>JACCEA012486882.1_pt1 | contig 12221 bp, 15 predicted proteins | sample 7449851 | NCBI WGS metagenome assembly JACCEA01 (sample SAMN15323453, study PRJNA562643) | freshwater metagenome | isolation source: river surface water | place: USA:Blue River Watershed | collected 2017-08-18 | reverse complement strand
GTATCTCGTACATTTTTGTATTCACACTCAATTTTAATTCAACACATTTCACACCAATATGCCAAACTTTCGAGAATTATTGAAAATATCAAGTATTCCAGTAGCAATCGCGTCACTATGTTGCTTATCTCCTGTCATACTTGTTTTATTAGGGGTTTCTACTATAAGTTTTGCATCTTCATTAGCAGATACATTTTATGGAGAATTTAAATGGGTGTTTCGAGGATTAGGTCTTATAGCACTTCTTTTTTCTCTCTTTTATTATCTCAAAAGAAAAAAGGGGGTCTGTACAATTGATGATGTAGTTCGCAGGCGTAATGAGATAATCAACTATATTGCATTATCACTTATTGTAGCTATCGTCGGATATATTTTCTTCTTGTATGTCGTCGTACACTATATTGGTGTATGGCTTACGCTCTGGGAATAATATGCAGAAATTTTCCGTCAATGCAAAACTTTGGCTTTACCCGAGCGAAACCGCTTCATGGCATTTTCTTACTATACCTAAAGAAATCTCTACAAAAATCAAATCGCTTCAAATAACAAAACGAGGATGGGGTTCGGTACGTGTAGAGGCACGTATAGGAAGTACAACATGGAATACCTCGATATTTCCTGACACCAAAAGTGGGACTTACATCCTTCCCGTTAAGGCATCGGTACGAAGAGCCGAGAATATATACATTGAGGATTTGGTCAAATTAAATATTATGCTTATTCCTTAGTTTTAGCGAAAAACTTTTTATAGACAACAAAACCAAGAACAGAAAGTGCCACTACGATTTCAATAAATATCTCCGCATGAGCTGACTTTGAAATTCCATTTATCAAAAACTGAGTACCGGCATACCCTGCATACAAATATATTCCATCACGAATAATCGTTCCTAAAAATGTCGATATTATAAATGTAGGAAGCGGGACTTTGAGCACGCCACCCCCCACAGACATAACCACACTTGGCATTATAGGAAGTGCGCGAAGTATCGTGAGAAGCACATAATCTCGCACACCACCTGTAAGCTTACTTCCCAGACGCTCAATATCGGTATGGGAAACATTAAAAAACTTCCCAAAAAATCCAACAAACACATACTCTGCTTTTTGGGATATTCCATATACCAAAAGTGCTCCCAGAGTCTTTCCACACGCACCAATGAGTGCAAGCGGTACGAGTGCAAGAAGGGCATATTCTTGCGCTTGTGCAAATGAACCCGAAAGTATCATGACGGTTGGGGATGGTATAGGAGCAATCACTTCTTCGATAATCGATGCAATAAATACAAAAACCTCAAGTGGTAAAATTTCAATATATTCTAAAAGTGAGGCTTCAATTTGTGAAAACATGCTCAAAGTATAGCAGATTTTATAACGCAATTATGATAGATGTACGACGCATGAATGAAAATTGAAAACATATGCAAAGCCAAAAAAGCCCCGCGCCTACGGCGCGGGGCTTTTACTTTTTGTGTTTATATGTAATATTTCTTATAGAATCTTTATCTCAGGAGATAAGAAATGCACTTTTCAGAGAATAAGTACTGTTTGCTGTTTGTTGATGCATCTGCAGAACAAAACACACATGCACAAATTGTGTTTACAGTGTCAAAAGATTTGTTTAATACACTTCCCGACACAATCATCAATAAAATTGGTTCTAGTGAACATTATTTTGGTGAGAGTGTTGATTTTCACCTACCCTATCCCGATCTTTTCGGAAACGCTGAGTTTGGGTACCGTAAATGTGCCTATGTAACTCATCTCAATGAGGAATCACTTATTCATATCGATATTAGACATGAATACAGGCATGAAATTGCAAGAACTATACATGTTCTTTCTCGGATACTCTATAACAATGAAGTATCATGCCCACTCATCATAGATACATATACCGAGCGATGTCAGTGGGGTCACCCGCTGACAGGAACCATCAGTAAAAATATTTTTGAATGGTTACGCTTTAAGGCTTTAGAGAGTAAGCATGGACTTGAAACGTCTGTACCCGAGGATGTTATTCATACAATGGAGTATGTATGGAAAACATTAGGTAGTACAGATGAACATGGGTTTGGAATGAACTGCAGTGGCTGGATTTGCCCAGACGGCAGATTCATACTCACATGCCCAGGCAACGCGTGTGATATCGCAATCTACCCAGATATGGATTACGGCAATCATCTTGATCGTATCGGGTTTAATTGCCACAATCTTGATACCGCGACACAGCAAATCACACTTCTTGCAGGCCTAATCAAGCTTTGCCAAATAGCAGAACTTGATAAGGAAACAATGATGTAGTTTATGTACGTACAAAACCCGCGCCTACGGCGCGGGTTTTTTTATTTCCCTCTTCCGTAATATTTTTTAAGTTCAGCTACATGCTCTTCATACGTTACTGTGCAATGAAATCCGCCATCTGTATCATGAAAATAAAACATGCAATCTGTTTCACTTGGATTTAATGCTGCGAGAATTGCCTCGAGAGATGGATTTGCAATCGCCGTTGGTGGTAGACCTTCATGTCTATATGTATTAAATGCTGACACAAGATATTTATCATCAGGAATAACCTTAGGCCACCATGGTTGATGAGGTTTACTTCCCTTCACATACTGAAGTGTGGCGTCTATCTGAAGTCGCATATCCGTAAATAACCGATTCCAAATAACCCCTGAAATATGTCGCATATCTTCAAAATCATATGCTTCTCGCTCAAGAAGTGATGCAACAATAAGTGCTTGTTCAAGTGGAACAATAGTATCTACTTCAGCACCATAATGTGCGAGTACCTCAGATGCAAATCGTTCGAGAACAAGTTCTGCCACATCCTCAGGCGTTGCCGTACGCGACACAGTATACGTGTCAGGAAAGAAGACTCCCTCTTCAATGCCAACAGTACCCTCAGTGACTCGTGTTAAAAATTCTTCTTTTTCTGCATCTGTCCATTTAAGAATTTTCTTGAAATTTGTTGCAATTTGTTCTTTTCGCTCACCTGATTGAATTACAAGTATACGACTCGAAACCGATGCAAGATTTTGATACCAACCATTAAGCGCAAGTTCACCAAGGAACTTGCGAAAAAAGCTCGTATGCGCACTCAATACTTTATTTTCATCAACAAGGTATTCTTCAAAAAATAATTCAGCTGAAGGGTTTTCTGCAATCTCTTTATTTTGTGGATCAACGCCAACAGGAAACTGTGGTATACCAACTTCTTCAGTACCTACCGCAATTGATTCATCTTCATGTGGCATGTTGTCAATATAAGCCACATACTTCCCCACACTCACAAGGACTGCAATAATAAGTGCAACCACAAGCACCAAAGCCTGTATCACATACACACTCACACGAGTGAGCCGATTTTGTGGAAGCGATTTTTTATAAAAAGAAAACATACAATAGATTACACATCGTCGACCATGCGCCAATTACAGGTATTCGGTACGCCATTCCCTACATATTCAACATGAGTGACTCCGCCGTTTTTCATACCCTTACTTCGCAACACAGTACTCACAAGATCTCGGATATCGAGCACCCTATTTTTGCACATATACGAAACCATAACATTAATGAATACAGTGTGCGATACAACGATAACTGACGTATGTGTGTCTTTAAGAGATTCTATATATGCAAGAGCTTTTTGCGCACGAGTAGATATGTCGGTAACATTTTCTGCATCAGCATACCGCCATGAAGCATTATGTCGTCGCAAAAGAGTCAAAAAAACGTACCATATCGTTTCAATGGTAAATATAGATTTATTATGCAGTTTTGACGGGCGAATGATTTCATAAAATAAATCATGCGTTTGGGGCACGAGCCCTACATGCTCGCCAATGATACGAGCACTTTCTTCTGCACGAGTATACTGACTTGAGATGAGAAGGTCAGGATTAATCACACGTAACGAATCTGCAAGAGTTATCATTGTTGCTTTTCCTTCCTTAGAAAGTGGTGTATTCGGTGACTGATGAATATGATTTGTATTCAATTCAGTTTCTCCATGACGTACAAAATATACATGCATACTATGTACCTGAGGAACAATGCTCAATAATAAGAAGTTCAAGTGGCAATGTAACGACCGAACCCTTTCCTATGTATTCAGCAAGTGATAGTGCCTTAAGCAAAAACTGCGAATTAATAGGAGAAGACTTTTCGTTCGCATACGCAGTAATATGTACAGCCTCATCTTTTCCAAACTGAAGCATGAGTGTTTCTCCTGAGGATGGATTATGACGAACAAGCATCACCGCACGCAAACGCTCAAGAAACAATTTATAGAATAATTTGATATCAACATGCGACGCAGACACCTGACTAAGCACTGCAAGACCCTTTACAACATCCTTTGTCGCGATAGCAACAAGCAAATCTTGTAACAATATGTTTTTAGGAGCACCGACAATATCAGCAACCTCATCAGCAGTAAGCACCGCATCACCTGACGCCATGATAACTTTCTGAGTAATACCAAGCGCATCGCGATACGAACCGTCTGCCGCAAGTGCAATCACATCAGCCACAGGCGCTTCCATCACACAATTTTCCTTTTTCGCGACACTCAGTACAACATCACGTAGCTGCTCACGCGTCGGCGAACGAAACTCAAACACCTGACATCGTGAGGTAATTGTGTCGAGAAGTTTATCCTTCTCAGTCGTCGCAAGAATAAATATGACATGTGATGGTGGCTCTTCAAGCGTCTTTAAGAGCGCATTGAAAGCTTCCTTAGTGAGCATGTGTACCTCATCAATGATATACACTTTGTATGGTGATTCATACGGTAATGTATGCACTGATTCTTTAAGTTCACGAATATCATCAATACCTCGATTTGATGCAGCATCGATTTCATAAATATCTACATCTTTTGCACCAATTTCATGCGCAAAAATTCGAGCAACAGTAGTCTTACCTGTACCACGCGAACCAGTAAAAAGTAGTGCGTGAGGTACCATCTTTTTTTGAATTGCACCTTTAAGTACGGTAACAATATGGTCTTGGTTACGCACTTCATCAAAGGATTGTGGACGGTATTTCCGATACAACGCATGTGATATTTCTGTCATGTATGTAGTATATCAGATGCATCTCCGATAGTTAAAATAATAAAAACCTGCCTCATGAGGCAGGTTTTTATTATTTTAACACTATGCTTTTGGAGCGGATTTTTTTGCGGGTACTTTTTTCTCGGCAACCTTAGGAGTAGACACGGTCTTTTCTGCAACCTTTTTTGCAGGAGTCTGCTTCTTAACTAGCGCTTTGGCTGTCACCTTTTTTGCGATTACATTTTTTGCCGCTGCTCCCACCAACTTTCGAACAGCTGTGTTCTTCTGGAGATCCTTCCAGTGCGTAATCATCTCTTTTTTAAAATCAACAACTTCTCCCTTAGTAGCATCTTTAACTGTCCCGTAAAGACCTGTTGCGGTCTCAACTAATTTCTTGTAGTCATCTTCAGTGAGTTGCTCAGCCTTTTCAAGTCCTTCTAAAACCTCTGCCTTGGCCTTAAGTGTCCAGCTTTTTACCTTCTTTCTGTTTTGAGACGCTTTTTTACTTCCATACAAAAAATATGCTCCTGCCACAGTCGCTGCGGCAGCAGTAAGACCAAACCCAATACCTACTTTTTTGTTAGATACTGCTTTCTTGCCTGTCTCATTTGATTTCTCTGATTTTTTTTGAGCCATATTATGATTTGTCTTTAATTTTTAATGTTGAACGCTTTTTGTTGGTAGACCCGCGGGTATGCGCAGTATCCTCATCAGTGTCCGTATCATCTGCGACATCTGACTTGGAACCAAATAAAAAATGTAGAAGTTTACGCAATACACCACCACCCACCATATGCATACGAATTTGTTGCATATCCTCACTCAGTACTTCTGTCCCCTCTTCTATATGCGCAACGATGTTACGTAATGATTTTAATAACTTAATAACATGCACAAGTGCAACACAAAGCAGAGCAGTGAAAATTATTACGGCAACACCCGTAATAAAGAAAAATACGTTCGCATGTAATACCTCACTCATTACATACAGTATAGCAAATTTAGTTCAGGTTATGACAATGTCTTAAGGAAACTGTTCACAACTTCCTCTACCGCACTACTTGTTGGTTGTTCCATAAGCTCAACACGAAGTTCTTTCGCTCCATCAAACCCGTTAACATACGCCTTGTAATGCTTTTTCATCACTGCAAAATTTTTAAAAGGGAGAATCTCTTCAAAAAGTTTTGTATGCTCTACCATAACACGCAGACGTTCGTGAGTAGTCACAAGTTCAAATCCCCTACTTTCAGTATCGAGTGAAGTAACTCGTTCTGGCAAACGCTTTGTAGGATGAAAAAGCCATGGATTACCAAATATAGCTCGCCCCAACATTACTCCATCAGCACCAGTATCTCGTACTTTCTGCTCAGCATCTTCAATACTGAGCGCATCACCATTTCCAAGAATAAGCGTCCTCGACGTATTTGGATTATTTTTCTGCCATGCATCGTTTTGTATTTCGTTTCGTATCTCAACTGCACGCTTCACACGCTCCCACCTCGCTGGCACCTTAGACATTTCCTTTCGAGTACGAGCGTGTACGGTAATTACCGCAGGCTCTACTTCAAGAAGTGCAGGAAGCCACTCTTCGAGTGTGTCATGGTTGTATCCAACTCGCGTTTTAACAGAAATCGGAAGCGTTGGTGCACCCCGCTTTGCAGCACGCACAACCTCTTGTGCATTACGAGGATTTTTAATCATTGCCGAACCACACCCTTGCTTTTCAATCGATTTATCAGGGCACCCCATATTGATATCAATACCATCAAAACCAAGTTCCATCACAAGCAGCGCGGCCTGTTCCATGTATTCTGGATGAGAAGAGAAAAGCTGTGCAACAATAGGACGTTCCTCATTACTATATATAAGATCAGCCATAAGCTTTTCTTTTCCTTCTGGTGTTGCACGCATAAGTCCATCAGCAGAAACAAACTCAGTCCACATCACATCAGGACCACCAATAGTACCGTCTTTACGTACATGTGCAGAATATTTTGCAATCATGCGACGAAAAGCTGCGTCGGTGACGTCAGCCATTGGTGCGAGTACCATGATTGGTTTTGGTAATGTATTCCAAAAAGACATACGCACTGTGATACCACAATTTTTATTATTCTGAAAGTTCTGCTTCCAATGTTGTTGATGCAGTACTTGCTTCCACAGTATCAGTGCTTGTCGCCTGTTCTAGGGTAACAACAGGCGTCATTTGCTCATTTACGAATACTTTTTTATCAAAGCGAACATCGACGTATTTAAAGTTCCCTGGTGCAAGATGGATATAAGCATCAGAAGAAAGCACGAGCGCGAGGTTTTCAAACGTTGAAGCAACATCTTTACCTGACGCAATTAGAAACATTCCTCCGCCATGAAGGTTGAGCTCTATATCATTATTATTTTTGAGCACTACGGAAGCGACTCTAAACTCGAGTTCTTGTTGAACTTTTGTTGTAAGCCACTCGATATCCGCAAGTCGCTTCGCATCAATAACTGAACCTTTTTGTATCTGTGGTGTTGATTCGGTGAAGTAACGCATAAATGCACCACCAGAAAGAGGAGGTGCTTCAGCAAAAGCAACACCATCATCACTTAAGAAATAACAAGGGGTACTCTCTTCTCCATGTACACACCACAGTGCATGCGGAACATACTCATCAAAAGAAATACTAATCTCATTTCGAGATACACGTTCGATGTGTACTGATTTCATATGAGGAATACTTTCGAGTTCTACATATAGTGTTGATTCTGGAAATAAATATGAAAATCGCTTCGGAATCAAACCTAAATAATTTCCCGTCAGCAACATGTCTACCTTACCGCGCACTTCCTCATGTGAAATAGTCTCACCACCTGTCACGGTAATTGTATTGATGGTAAAAAATGCAAATCGAGTAACATAATGAACGGCAACCACCACGAGCACCGTAAGTGTGATACTTACGACCCCTTTAATAATATGCCCCCTAAAATCAGAAGGTGACCGAAATGTATTTCGGGAACGAATTCTTTTTTTACGAATTGCAAACACAAGTCTAGTGTAATACCTCAGCACCAAAATATGGAACAAGTGCCTGTGGAAGCTTTACACTACCGTCAGCCTGTTGGAAGTTTTCAATCAACGAAACAAGAATACGCGGTGTTGGTATTGCCGTACAATTGAGTGAATGTGCGTATCGTGTTTTTCCTTCTGCATCCTTATACCGAATATTAAATCGACGAGTTTGGAAATCATGGAAGTATGACGCCGAACTAATCTCGCGATATCTACCTTCAAGTGGAACCCAAAGTTCGATGTCGTATTTCTTTACCTGCCCCTGTCCAAGATCCCCTCCACAGTTCACCACTGTACGATACGGAATACCCATTGATTCAATAAACTCTTCGGTGTTTCTATTGAGATATTCATGCCATTTCACTGACTCAGCATGATTCGCTTCACAAAGGATAACTTGTTCGAGCTTAAAGAATTCATGCACGCGAATAAGGCCTTTTGTATCTTTTCCGTGACTTCCCGCCTCACGTCTAAAACATGGAGAAAACGCAAGCCACTTGATAGGAAATTCCTTTATATCAAGGACTTCATCAGCATAATATCCCATCGTTGATACCTCGGCAGTACCAATAAGATAGTCCTCGTCTTGCGTCTTATACACATCTTCAGCATCATTTGGAAGATGGCCTGTGCCATAGAGATTACTCTTACGAACAATAGCAGGTACAAGAAGCGGATCAAAACCTTTTTGCGTAAAAAAGTCTTGCGCATAGTTCCAAATCGCCCATGAAAGTCGAGCACCACCCTTTTGAAGGTAGTATCCACGGAATCCATGTACTTTAGAACCACGCTCAAAATCAACCATCTTGAGTGCGGTCATAATCTCAACATGATCCTTAGGAGTGAAAGAAAATGCTGTTTTTTCTCCCCATGTTTTTATTTCTTGATTTTCAGAATCGTCTTTCCCATCCGGAACTGACATATCAGGTATGTTAGGAACCTGAAGCATAAGCTCTTGCCATTTACTCATTACCCCTCGCAATTCCTCCTCTTCTTTCTGAATTTCATCTTTAACAATCTTCATTTCAGCAATACTTTGTGCGCGAGCTGTTTCGTCAGCAGCAATCGCAATTGTTTTCGACATTGCATTTTGCTCTGCTTTCTTTGTTTCAATACCAATCAAAAGCTTTCGTCGGGCATCATCAAGGGCAATAAGGGCATCTAGATCAATAGTGATGCGCTTTTTCTTTGCACCCATTTTTACGAGCTCTAGATTTTCTCGGATGAATTTAATGTCTAACATATGTGTTGAAATACTATCATATTCTTATAGAGATATGTATCTTTTGTGTATATTCAAAAAAAGCGCCTAAGTCAAAGGCTTAGGCGCTTTATATTATTTACATTTTGACCTTATGCATCACACCGCATAAGCGCAACAACTTTGTCTGCGTCAAGGGTAATACGATCGTGAAGACGATATATGGTACCCACAGAAGGATATCCGTCTCTTGTCACCATATATACGACACAATCTTCCCGTTGAAACTCAGTTCGCTGTACCACAAATACAGTCTGAACATCATCAGGCACATGATCAGAAACACATTTAAGGACTTTTCTTATGTCTCCTCCGGGAGGAAACATGATAAACCCCTTTTCTCTTTCTCCCTCGAGAATACTTTTCAAGGAAACCTTCTTCTGTTCTGAAAAAGGTCTTCGAAGATGCGTTGCAACACGCAAGCCTTCTACAACATGCTGAGCAAGTCGTCTATCTTCATCAAACTGCTTTTGAGCGACGAGAACACCAGTCATGGTCTTTCCCCTTTTTGGTTTGATTAATGAAGTACCCGTATACTACTAATCTGATTCTGCCACATATATACAGGTACTGTCAATATTTTTTAGTCTTCTTGATATACTGATTCTGATATATGGATTTTCCTATTCAAAAATTGTTAGCACGAGACTGTTCAGAAAAACTAGCAGAAATTCCTGATGCACCAAAGGAAATCTTTCTCCGCGGGAACCTACCACCGCGAGACACGAAGTGTCTCGCGGTGGTAGGTTCCCGCAACTACACCGACTACGCAAAACAAGTTATCGAGTATTTCATACAGGGACTTACGGGATACCCTATTTCAATTATTTCTGGCCTTGCGATTGGCGTCGACACGCTCGCGCATAAAACAGCCCTTGCCTCTGGACTTCACACACTCGCAGTACCCGGATCAGGAATTGATGATTCGGTCATATATCCTAGCCGGAACAAAATACTTGCACACACTATTCTTGAACAAGGAGGCGGTCTTCTTTCTGAATTTGAACCCACGATGCGCGCAGCACAATGGACGTTTCCTCAACGAAACAGAATCATGGCTGGACTTGCAGATGCAGTACTCCTCATCGAAGCGGGTGAGAAGTCAGGGACACTCATAACCGCGCGCCTTACTGTTGACTACAACAGAGAGCTTCTTGTTGTCCCAGGAAATATTTTTTCAGAAAATAGTAAAGGCGTACATCAATTCTTAAAGCTTGGTGCAACACCAGTCACAACCCCCGAAGATATTATTGATACTCTTGGACTCACCCCTCACGAAACAAAGCCACTCTTCACTCAAATGTTTTTAGAAAACGAACGTATTGTCCTCGAACTTCTTTTAGAACCAAAGGATCATGACACTATTATTAGACTCCTTCCTTTTACACCACAGGAGTCCTTAACCCTACTCATGAAAATGGAATTACAGGGATATATTAAAGAAAGTAACGGAATGTTCGTTCGTGTAGTTTAATACCATAGAGCAGTACCTTAAAATATGGTAGACTCACCGCAGAAAAAATAAGAGGAGTTCTGTTATGCACAATATTGAATCTGAACACGAAGAAACCGCAGGCATAAGTCCGCACGATACACATACATGCATGACATGTGGGCAACCGATCATATACAAGGAGTATCACTGTAAAAAATGTTCTGACCATGGACATTTCATGATTGGTCTGATATCTGCATTACTCTGTCCAAACTGTGACGCATACAAACGTGCACCACTTCCTCAGAATGCAGGAGATGATGTGCAATGGATTTTTCATTACACCATCCCTGAAAATGAGTTACTGAAGAAGGGTGATAGTCTGTATGCGCTACCTGTAACTGAGTTTGATAGAGGAAAAAATCCTCCGCCCTGGGGTTCTCTGTAATGCAATTAAACAGCATTACACATGCCGCACATTCCAATACTGGATGTGCGGCTTTTTTGATCATGACTCCGTTATTATTTGACACATACTTCATTCCCTAGTATCTATGTGTAAATGTCAAAGCACACACTTGTTATTGTTGAGTCACCTGCCAAAGCAAAGACTATTGAAAAATATCTTGGTAATGGCTTCACGGTGCGCGCATCAGTAGGACACGTTCGCGATCTACCTAAAAGCAATACTGACGCTGTTGATATTGAAGGTGGCTTCATTCCTAAATACATTCAATCCACTGGTAAAGAAAAGGTTATTTCAGAACTCAGACGTGAAGCACGCAAAGCAGATACCGTACTTCTTGCAACCGACCCCGACCGTGAAGGTGAAGCAATTGCATGGCATGTTGCTGAACTCATTAAAGAAGCGCACCCGCACCCAAAGCGTATCGTTTTTCACGAAATCACTGAGTCAGCAGTGAACGAAGCACTCAAACACCCCCGAGACATTGATATGCACCTCAAGGAGGCTCAAGAAGCTCGTCGTGTACTCGATAGACTTGTAGGGTACGATCTTTCAGGACTTATCTGGAAAAAGGTGCGGTATGGACTCTCAGCAGGGCGCGTACAGTCTCCCGCCCTTCGAATCATTATGGAACGCGAACGTGAAATTCGTGCGTTCGTTCCTGAGACATACTTCACACTTACTGCACACACAAAAACTCCAGAAAAAACAACTCTTCCACTTACAGGAACAGTCGAACCAACTGAAAAATCTGAAGCAGAGCGTATCGTTTCTGTTGGTAAACAACACAACTGGCACATTACAGACATCGTTACAAGTGAACAACGACGATCTCCAAAACCCCCATTCACTACATCCACCCTGCAACAAGCAGCTTCCACACGGCTTGGCTTTTCGCCATCTCGCACTATGGGAGCAGCACAAAAGCTCTATGAGGCGGG